>ERZ802821.746-NODE-746-length-17935-cov-21.8186_pt1 | contig 17935 bp, 17 predicted proteins | sample MGYA00345648_ERZ802821 | MGnify/ENA primary metagenome ERZ802821 (study PRJEB30503, sample SAMEA104212357) | marine metagenome | biome: Westerlies Biome; feature: [SRF] surface water layer (ENVO:00010504) within the epipelagic zone...; material: water... | reverse complement strand
GAATTTTAAAAAATGTTGATGCAGAGAACTTACATAAAAAAACAATTAAAATGGGAGAGTTCTGCAGAAGCTTTCAGATGCCAAATGATCATTTTGCATGGTTCCACGGTGGATCCTTAGTTCCAAAAGATATTATAAAACAAACTTTAAATAGGGTTGGTTACAAAAATAGAATTTTTCAAGTTGCCGAAGATACAGGTTTTTGTAGATTATCCAACATGGACTCCTTAGTATTTGTTGATATTGGTTTAAAACCAATAGTAAATACAAATACAAAAGCAAGTTTATTCGCCTTTGAGTTTTTTTATAAAAAAGAAAAAATTATTTCTAATCTTGGAGAATTAATTAACTCTAATATTAAGAGTGCTAAAAATTCATTAGCGTCTTCTGCTGCTCATTCTACTCTAAATATTGACGATAGAAATAATATAGATCTAACAGGAAAAAGAAAAACTGAGATATTAAACGTCAAATACGGAAAAACAAAAGATGGAAATTTGTTAGATATAACTCACTCTGGTTATAATACTATTTTTGGAATAAATCACAAAAGACAAATATATCTATCAAATAAAAAAAATGAAATAAGGGGTAAAGACGAAATTATAAATCTTGGGAATATTGGTACTATCCCCAAAAGAGCAAATATTCACTTTCATTTAGATCCGAACATTGAACTTATTCAAACTAGAAGTGGTTCAATTTTATTAAAACACTCTAAGGGCTTTGTTTGGAAAATGTCTTCTGATAATCAAGATATAGATATTAAGGATTCAGTTATGTTCACGCCAAAAGGCCCTGTTCCTTGTAAAGAAATAATGATAAATATGAAGCTTGAAAAAATAAGGGCTTATAAGTTCATTTCTTGCAATTGGGCATTTCAATTACAAAAGTAAATTTTAGTTATATAAAGTAATAAATAAAACAATTTTCAAAGAAAATATAACCAAATTAAGGATCGGTTAAATAAAATGAATAATGTCGACAGTGATAAATTATTTACTGACAAAGTTAAAATAAAAAGGGCTTTGATTTCAGTAACTGACAAAACTAATATTGAAAAAATAGCTAAAGTTCTTGATGATTATAATATAGAGATCTTATCTACAGGTGGCACTGCTAATTTTTTAAAAGAAAATGCAATACCAGTTAAGGATGTTTCAGATGAAACCAATTTCCCAGAAATCTTAAACGGTAGAGTAAAAACACTTCACCCTAAAATACATGGAGGGATACTTAGCAGAAGAGATAATTCAGTCCATATAGACCAATTGCAAAAACATCATATTCAGGAAATTGATCTCCTAATTATTAATTTATATAAATTTAAAGAAACATTGAAAAATAATAAGGATGAGATTGAAATTATTGAAAATATTGACATTGGTGGTCCTGCAATGATACGAGCAGCAGCAAAAAACCATGAGTTTGTTACTGTTTTGACTGATCCTGAGGATTACTCTAAACTTATAAATGAACTTAAAAGTGAAGGGGAAACCTCATATACTTTTAGAAAATATCTTGCTGGCAAAGCTTTTAAATTAACTAATGAGTATGATCGTGCAATTTCTGACTGGTTTAATATTGAAAAAATTAACGCGATTGATCTACCTCAAACATTTTCAATGGATTTTGAAAAATCCTTGGAAATGAGATACGGAGAAAATCCACATCAAAAAGCAGCATTTTATAAAACCAATGACACTAGAATTGGAATTGCATTGTCTAAGCAACTTCAAGGAAAAGAACTTTCATATAATAATATTAATGATGGTAATGCTGCTTTTGAACTAATATGTGAATTTACTCGGCCAGCAATTGCAATTATTAAGCATGCTAATCCATGTGGTGTTGCTGAAAACGCTGATATAAATTTAGCTTGGAAAAAAGCTCTACAAACAGATCCTATTAGTGCATTTGGTGGAATAGTAGCTTTAAACAGAGAATTAACTCTAGATTTGGCAAAGGAAATGAAATCTTTATTTTTAGAAGTAATAATTGCACCTTCTGTTTCTAAAGAAGCACTTCAAATTTTTAAAGATAAGCCCAATGTAAGAATTTTAGCATCGGGATCTATACCTTTACCTTTTGAAAAAGGATTAGATATAAAATCTATCTCAGGAGGTATGCTTGTACAAACTCGCGATAACAAAGTTTTACAAAGAAGTGATCTTAAGATAGTAACAAAAAAAGTACCGACGGAATTAGAAATAAATAATTTACTCTTTGCATGGAAGGTTGCAAAACATACTAAATCCAATGCCATCATATATGCTAAAGATCTACAAACTGTTGGAATTGGGGCAGGCCAAATGAGTAGAATAGATTCCACGATGATAGCAAATGAAAAAGCTAAAAAATCTTCAACATTGGCAAAATTAAAATCATCAATGACTTTTGAAAGTGTAGTTGCAAGTGATGCATTCTTCCCATTCGCAGATGGTTTAGTAGCGGCTGCTGATGCAGGGGTTACGGCTGTCATTCAACCAGGTGGATCAATCAGAGACCAAGAGGTAATAGCTGCAGCAGATGAACGCAATATTGCCATGGCTTTCACCTCAGTAAGACATTTCAAACATTAATTTAAAATAATTTTTCGTCTTGAAGATATTTAATAATCTTCTTGATCAAACTTGGTATCGCTAAATTTTTTAAATTTTGACTGTTGATAAACCTATAAGATTTATTAGCTAATTGAGCTTTCGAAATATCATTATTATCAATGTAAGCTATTGCAATTGAGCAGTTTAACTTAAAATGTGTAAATATATGTATTATTATTTTTTCAAGAATTTTCCAATCAAGATCTAACAAAGAATCTTTTTTAGTTATAAATGTAGGTGATTTTGAAAAATAATTCTTACCTTCTTCGTACCAACCTATGGATGGAATTACATCCATATTTGATAATAATCCTCTATTATTATTTTTGGTCATTAAAATATCACCGTCTTGATTTATTAAACAAAAAAATAAACCATATCTATTATTTTTAATTTTTTTTGGCAGCCTTTTAGGATATATTTTAGCATCTGCAGTTCCTCCTACTTTACAATAACTAATCAAAGGACAAGAAGAGCATCTAGGTGACTTGGGTATACAAATTAATGATCCTAAATCCATTAATGCCTGAGCATAATCTCCATGTCTTTGATTTGGCAAATGCTTTTCTGAAATTTCTTCAATATATTTTTTGGATCTCTCTAATGGTTCATCAATAGCATATAATCTAGAAAATATTCTTTCTACATTGCCATCAACAACATTTGATTTAATGTTAAATGCAATTGCCATTATGGCTGAAGCAGTATAGTTACCAATTCCTGGAAAAGATAATAATTTTCTTTTGTCGCAGGGAACAATCGAATTATAGTCATTAGTAATTATTTTTGCTGTTTCATGAAGATTTTTTGCTCTGCTGTAATAACCTAAACCGGCCCAATAAGAAGAAATTTCCTCAAAATCTGCTCTAGCAAGTTGATCAATAGTATTCCATTTTTTTGAAAACTTTAAAAAATAAGGAATAACAGTTGAAACTACTGTTTGCTGTAACATAATTTCTGATAAATAAACAAAATAAGGGTTTGGTAACTGCTCAGGTAAAGCTCTCCAAGGTAGACTTCTTCTATTTTTGTCATACCAATTTAATAGTAAACTAGAAAAATTTTTATAATTGTCTTTTTTTGTCTTATTCATGGATATATATATATAGTTAATTCGTTAAAAATATTATTTAAAAAATTCGTGATTTACAATATGAAGCCTTTAGTAAAAATTACAGAAAATATTGTTGAAAAAAGGTTAAGTAGACTTGGTGCTATTCAAACACATATATTTCTAAATTGGAATTATATTGCTGAACAGTACGCTAAAATTACAATTCTTGATAAAATTAAATTTAGTAGAAACAAAAATAGTGACGGCCAAATAACGATAAAGGTTCAAAATGGTTTTGGGCCAGAAATTCAACACGCGACACCATTTTTGTTAAATCAAATAAATTCAAGATTTGGTTATAAAGCTATAACAAAAATCAAAATAATACAGACTGAAATTGGATATATTAAACAATTAGAAGAAAATGATTTTCAGAAAGAAGTTTTTACTAATGATCCAGATTTAATTTCAAATGTATTACCAGACGGAGAACTGAAATTAGCAATGCAAAGATTTGAAATTTCCCGAAAAAAAATGCTTTCATAATTTAAAATTTATTATTTTATAAGTTATTTTAGTGTATAAGAATATTAATTAAGAAATAAATTTAAAAGGTAAAAGTTTTGAAAAAAAAAATTACAGTAAATAGAAGAAATACATTATTAAGTTTATTAGCTATTAGTGTTTTCCCTAAATTTAGTTATTCAAATCAAGACCTATTAAATGATAAGATGCGTAAACAGTTTATAGGTTCAGACAATGCACCAATTAAAATCAAGGAATATTTTTCTCTAACCTGTGGTCACTGTGCAAACTTTCATGTTAAAACCTTACCTAAACTTAAAGAGCAATATATTGATACTGGAACCGTTCAATTAGAGTTTATTGACTATCCTCTTGATAGGCTTGCTATTATTGCTGCGGCATTAGCACGAACACTTCCAACTAAAGACGGATATTTGGAAGCTATAAGCATATTATTAAAAAAACAAAAGCAGTGGGCATATTCAAAAAAGCCTCTTGATGAATTACGTTCTATAGCAAAATTATTTGGAGTTTCTTCAAAACAATTTGATGAAATTTTAAAGAATATTCCGCTTATGCAAGAAATCATTAATAAAATGGAAAATGAATCTAAAAATTTCAATATAGAATCTACACCAACATTTATTATAAATAATGATCATAAAATTTCAGGCGCTTTGTCGTTTAAAGATTTTGAAAAAGAGCTTTTAACTCTAATTAAAGCTAAGAATTCTTAATATTGATAAAGGATAATTAATGAAGTTTAAATCTGTTAGGATTTCTGGGTTTAAATCTTTCTTAGAACCAACTGAAATACTAATCAACGATGGCTTGACTGGGGTTGTTGGTCCTAATGGTTGTGGAAAGTCAAACATTGTTGAAGCAATAAAATGGGTTATGGGCGAGAATTCTGCACGTCAAATGCGTGGTGACGGGATGGATGATATTATTTTTGCAGGTACAAGTGAGAGACCAGCAAGAAATTTTGCTGAAGTGTCTATAAAATTAGACAACTCAGAGCGAAAGGCTCCAGCAAATTTTAACCATCTTGAAGAAATTGAAATTTCTAGAAAAATTGAAAGAGAGAAGGGATCAATTTATAGAGTTAATTCAAAACAAGTTAGAGCTAGAGATGTACAATTAATTTTTGCTGATAATGGAACTGGTGCAAGATCATCGGGTATAGTTAGTCAAGGTAGAATAGCACAAATTATAGATTCAACTCCTGAAGATAGAAGAGTAATTCTTGAAGAAGCGGCAAATATAAAGGGATTACATAACAGAAGACATGAGGCAGAACTAAAATTAAACGGAGCTAATGAAAATCTAAATAGATTAATGGATATTGAGCAAACTTATCAAGATCAACTTATAGAATTAGAAAAACAAGGAAGAAAGGCAGCAAGATACAGATCAGTAGGCGACAGATTAAGAAAAGCAGAAGCAACTTTGTTTTTAACACTTTTAAATACAGCCGAAAGAGAATTCAATGATTTTAAAAATCATTTAGATATAGCCAAAGAAGATGTAAATAATGGAAAAATTAATGTATCGAAACATACTGAAGCGAAACAAGAAATTTTAAATAAACTACCCGGGTTAAAAAATATAGAAACTGAAAAGTTAACAATTTTACAATCTCTTAATATAGAAAAAATAAGATTAGAAGAAGAGAAGTCCTCTGCAAAAACAACATTAAACAATACCCTAAATCAAATTCTCCAAATCGAAACAGATATCAATAGAGAACAAGAAATCAAACAAGACGCAAAGAAAACATTGTTGAGCCTATTTGGAGAGGAAGAAAAGTTAAAATCTGAATCAACAAATTTTTTAACCAAAAAAAATGAAGCCTTCAAACTGGTTAAAGATCTAAAAATTAAAACAGAAGAAGCCAATTCGAGGCTTTCTTCTATAACTTCGGAAATATATTCAATTAAATCTGATAAATCCGATCTTGAAAAGCGTGTATCCATTTTAAGAGAAAAGATTAGAAACTCTGAACTTCAAATATCTGATTTTAATGCAAAGGAAGATGAACAACTTTTAAAAGAAAATTATCAGCAATTAATGGAAATAAAACAATTATTAAAAAGTAAAAATCAAAATTTAGTGTCTAATAAAAAAGAATTAAATTTATTAGAGGAAAAAGAAGTTAAACTTAATGAACAAAAGAGTAATACTGACCAAAATTTTAATGTAATTAACGCAGAATTAAATTCTCTTTCTTCAATATTAGGTGATGACACTTTAAATAAAAACACACTAGAAAAAACCATGAATAATATTGGTAATCTAGAAAAAGCAATAGGATCCGTTTTAGGCGAGACAATATTAGCACCAATTGATTCTAATCAATATCATTCACTTAACAACACATATTGGAGGAATGATTTAAAAAATAACAGTAGCTCTAAATTACCTGAAGGTGCAATCCCTATAATTTCAAAAATTGAGAAAAATTCAATCTTAGATATTGCCTTGGTTGGTGTCGGAATAGTTAAAGATCAAGAAACTGCCTATAAACTTCAAAAGGATTTATCTTTTGGGCAAGCGCTCACAACTTCCAAAGGAGGACTATGGAGATGGGATGGTTTTGTCCAACCTCAAGGAGTTCAAAATAGTTATTCCGAAAGACTTCAACAAATAGCAAGAGTAAGATTACTTCAAAAAAAGCTACCAACTCTTAAAAAAGAGCAAGATGTCATAGAAAGTAAAATTAGTAAAAATCAGCTTAATTTAAAACAACATAAGCTTAATATTTTTAACTTAGAAGCTGAATTATCAAAAATAACTATAGATTTAAATACCTTAGATTTATCTAATTCAAAATTAGATGCAAAACTTGTTTCATCTAAAGTTTTATTAAAAGAGCATGAAAATATAACAAAAATATCTCAAAAAGAGTTGATTGAACTTGAAAACCAATTAAATAATTCTAAAAATTTACCATCTCTCTTAGCCGATGAATTAAAAATCAGAAATACAGCTGATCAATGTAGAAATGAGTTAGCTGATGCAATGGCATCAGAACAACAAATTAGGACACATGAAAGTTTTCAAGCTAGAAACCTTTTGCAAATTAGTAATCAAAAAGATAATTGGGAAAAAAGAGAAAATGAAGCTTCTACAAGATTGTTGTCTTTGCAAGAAAGATTGAAAAAGTTAAAAGATGAACAAAAAAGATTAATTGGTTTACCAGATAATTTTGAAAAAAAAGAAGAAAATTTAAATAAACAAATTGAGAATGCTGTTCAAGACAAAAATATTGCATCGGATAAATTGGTTCAAACTGAAACCAACCTCAATGATATAGAAAAATTAGAAAGAGAAGCAGAACAAAAAGTTTCATCGTTTCGAGAAGAAATGATAAAAATAGAAGCTTCCCTGAATCTTGCTAAAACTAAAATACAAAATATTGAGACTAGAGTTTTTGAAAAACTGCGAATAAACTCAGATAAATTACTTGAAATTGTCGGTTCTAGTGAAAATGATAATTTAAATGTTTCCATTGAGTTATTAGAAAGAACTGTTCAACGTCTTATAAATGAGCGGGAATCACTTGGTGCCGTAAATTTGCGAGCCGAAGAAGAAATGAATGAGATGAAAGAAAAAATTGAAATCATGTCTTCTGAAAGAATTGATTTAGAATTAGCAATCGAAAAACTTAGAAGTGGAATCTTTGAACTTAATAAGGAAGGAAGACAAAGATTAAAAGATAGCTTTAATGATGTTAATAAAAATTTTAAAGATCTCTTTCAAAAACTTTTTGGAGGGGGGAATGCCGAATTAAAATTAGTTGGTAGTGAAGATCCTCTTCAAGCAGGTTTAGAAGTTTTAGCAAGTCCACCCGGAAAAAAAATGCAACTACTTTCACTTTTATCAGGAGGTGAACAAGCTTTAACAGCAATTTCACTAATTTTCTCTGTTTTTTTGTGTAATCCCGCACCTATTTGTATTTTAGACGAGGTAGATGCACCTCTTGATGATACAAATGTAGGAAGATTTTGTGATCTACTAAATAAAATAGTTGAAGAGACAAATACTTATTTTATGGTAGTAACTCATCATAGACTTACAATGGCTAAGATGAATAGATTATTTGGAGTTACAATGGAACAAAAGGGTATCAGTAGATTAGTATCCGTTGATTTAGAAGAGGCAAATAAAATAAGGGATATAGCTTAAATAATGAATTTTTTTCAAGTAAACTCTTGACTTATTTGTTAGGTCAAAATAGTTTAAGCACGCTTATACATTGTATTTGAAAGTATATTATGAGCTCATTTAAAAAAGATGAAAATTTGAATTCAAGAATAGATAATGCGTTAGCAAAAAAAGGAAACGAAAACAAAAATAATAACAATAACCAGACTTTAGTTAATACCTTTTCTAGAGTTGCTACCGAACTACTAGCTGGTTTACTTGTAGGTGCAGGAATAGGTTGGACATTAGATAAGTGGTTAAATACAAATCCTTGGTTCTTAATCTTATTTTTTTTGCTAGGTGGAGCTGCCGGAATATTAAATCTTTGGAGAGTTGTTACTGGCAAAGGCCTCAAAATCGGATATTTTTAACATTTAATAAAGAAAAATCATGAATTCACCTGTTGAACAATTTACAATTAAAGTTTTATATAACCTAAATATTATGGGCATAGATATTTCTTTTACTAACGCGTCATTATTTATGATCTTATCTATTCTAGGATCTGCAGGATTTTTATATTTTGGAGCTAGAAAACAAGCCCTAGTACCTAACAGATTTCAGTCTCTTGTTGAAATGTCATATCTTTTTGTTGCTAACATGGTTAAAGAAAATGCTGGTAATGGTAGTCAAGCTTATTTCCCATTTATTTTTACCTTATTCATGTTTATTTTATTTGGTAATTTACTTGGCATGATCCCATATAGTTATACTTTTACATCACAAATCGCAGTTACTTTTACATTAGCTGCTATAGTTTTTGTTGGCGTTACGCTAATTGCACTTTTCAAGCATGGATTTAAATTTTTTACATTCTTCTTCCCATCTGGTGTACCTATTGGTTTGGCTCCATTGCTAATTCCAATAGAGATTATTTCTTATTTTATTCGTCCAATTAGCCTGTCAGTTAGATTATTCGCTAATATGTTAGCCGGTCATACTATGATGAAGGTGTTTGCTGGTCTTATAATAATGATGGGGTCAGCTAGTGGTTTTTTAAAGGTTGGAGCAATTTTACCATTAATGGCAGTTATAGGTTTGACTGGGCTTGAATTTTTAGTTGCAGCTTTACAAGCTTACGTTTTTAGCATTTTAACATGTATGTATCTTCATGATGCAATACATTTACATTAATTCATGACTAAATTATAATTAACGAAAGGAAAATAAAATGGAAATGGATGCCGCAAAATTAATAGGAGCCGGGTTAGCTGTTATAGCACTAGCTGGTGTAGGAGTTGGAATTGGTAATATTTTTGCTTCTTTAGTTACAGCTGTAGGTCGAAATCCAGCTGCAAAAAATGAAGTTTTTGGCATAGCTATTCTTGGTTTTGCTTTAACTGAAGCAGTTGCATTATTTGCGCTTGTTATTGCACTTTTACTATTATTTACATTCTAAGTAATAAAATTATTTTGCCTGTAGTATTTAATGCTATAGGCAAAATTTAGTTTAAAAGATTAATAAATGTTATATTTTATAAAATTATTTTTAACTTCAATAGCGATTATAAATGTTAAAATTGCTATTGCCTCAGAGGCAAAAACAGGGCTTCCTCAATTAGACCTCAATACATATCCATCTCTAATGTTTTGGTCAATTGTTTCCCTAATAATAGGTTTCATATTGATGAAATATTTGGTAACTCCTAATATAAAATCAATTTTAAACTCTAGAGAAACTAATATACAGAATGATTTAGTCAAAGCTAAAACTTCAAATCAAGAAGCTGAAAAAATAAAACAGTCTATTATAAAAAATCAAGAAGATATTAGATCAAGGTCACAAAAAATTATTTCTAATTCTTTATTGGAGTCAAAACAAACTATTGAGAAAAAAGATAAAGAAATATCTGCTAAATTAGAATTGAAAGTTTCAGAAGCAGAAAATAAAATACTTCATACACAAAATATTGTTATTAATGAAGTTGTTTCTTCTGCTGAGGAAATCACAGCTAATATTGTGAAAAAATTTACTAATATAAAATATGATAAAAGTAATATAAGGAAAGCAATAAAGCTGGCTTCTAAGAATTTATTAACGGAGAAATAAAGTGTACTTTGATGAAACAGCTTGGGTTGCAGTAGCATTTATTATATTCATTGCCTTAATTTGGAAAAAAGCGAGTAACGCAATAGTATCCATCTTAGATAATAGATCCTTGCTAATTCATAATGAACTAAATGAAGCTAAATCTCTTAAAGAGGAGGCTTTAGAGGAACTTAGAAAATCTTTACAAACCCAAAAACAAGTTTCGGAAGAAGCCGAAAATATAATTCGTGACGCAAAAGAAACTGCAAAAAAGATACAAGAAGAAGCTTATTCCAAATCTTCAGATCTAATAAAAAGAAAAGAAGAACAAGCTAAGCAAAAGATAATAGCATTAGAAACTGATGCAATAAAAAATATTAAAAAAATAACTGGCAACGTTATAATAGAATCTTCAAAAATATATATAGAAGCTAATATTGATAAAAAAGAAAACGTAAACTTAATTACTAAATCATCTAATGAAATTAAATCTTCCCTTTTGGTTTAATTATCTCAGGCCTAGATAAACTTGTCCGCCATTAGGTATTTTTATATCCAAAATTGTTGCTCTATCGACTATTTTACTACCTTTCAATAAAAACTGCGAATATGTAAAATCATCTCTATCATATTCCTTGTTGTTCAAATCAGTTGAAACTAATGAAATATTTACGGGAACAAAGTCCTCAATTTTAGTGTCTTTTCTGATAGCTCGGACATTGACTGAAATTTCCATTTCAATATTATTATTGTCTTTAGTACAGTATGATTTTATACCTCTAAAACCAATATAAACAGGTAATTTATTTTCAGATTTTACTACAACTTCAGCGGCCTTCTTGGGTGCTATTACTGTAGGACAATCAACAACATCTTTTTTAAGAGTTGAACAACCATTTAGAATTAGAAAAAAACAAAGGATAATAAATTTAACCATTAATAATTACCTTTAAGCATAAAAAACTTTAAAACAAGATTAATCTTTATTGACGTAATCAATGTAATACATCAAAAGTAAATTATGAAGAAACAAAAAATAAATTTATATTTAGCTTCTCCTAGAGGTTTTTGCGCTGGTGTCGACAGAGCTGTAAAAATAGTTGAAGAGTCTATTAAAAAATTTGGCGCTCCAGTTTATGTTAGACATGAGATAGTACATAATAAAGATGTTGTGAATTCATTAGCAAGAATTGGTGCTGTTTTTGTAGATGAGGTTAAAGAAGCACCAATAGATCGACCTATTATATTCTCTGCGCATGGTGTTGCTAAATCTGTTGTTAATGAAGCTAAAGAAAGAAAAATGATATCAATTGATGCTACCTGCCCATTAGTCACTAAAGTTCATAATGAGACAATACGTCATTATAATATAGGTAGACACGTTCTCTTAATAGGTCACAAAAATCATGTTGAAGTGATAGGCACTATGGGACAAGTACCTGAAGATAGTATTACATTAATTGAAACAGAAGAAGACGCACATAAAGTAAAAGTTTCTAATCCTGACAATTTAGCTTTTGCTACACAAACAACTTTATCATTAGATGATACCAGCAAAATTTTAAATATATTAAAAAAGAGGTTTCCTAATATTAAGGGACCAAGCTCTGAAGATATATGTTATGCGACTACAAATAGACAGTCGGCTGTGAAATCAATGTCAAAAATATGTGATTATATTTTGGTAATAGGGGCAGAAAATTCTTCAAACTCAGTTCGCTTAGTAGAAGTAGCATTGTCACAAGGTGTTAAAAAAGCTATTTTAATTCCTAATGAAGAAAAATTAGATATATTTTTAAATAATTTTAATCCTAAAACGTCTCCTAATATTGGATTAACAGCTGGCGCTTCAGCTCCTGAAACTTTAGTCCAAGTTTTGATAACAAAACTAAAAAAAGATTTTGACGTTAATCTCATTGATCATGAAGTTACAAAAGAAGATGTAAAATTTAATTTACCTAAAATGTTAAGATAAGAAATTAGGATACAGAATTGGCAGTTTATACTAGTTTAAATGACGAACAACTATCTGACTTTTTAAAACTATATAGAATTGGCAAATTAATTTCATTTACTGGAATTACAGAAGGAATAGAAAATAGTAATTTTCATTTAAAAACTACCAGTGGTGAATTTATACTTACTATTTTTGAAAAGAGAGTTAACAAAAGAGATTTACCATTTTTTATAGATGCAATGATACATCTTAGTAAAAAAGATTTTTTTTGTCCAAGACCAATCGGTGATACAAAAGATAATTATCTTCAAGAATTACTTGGAAAACCTGCTATTATTGTAAATTATTTACAAGGAAAATCTAAAACTAAAATAACAATAGAAGACTGTTATAAAGTTGGGTCTAAAATGGCCTCTATGCATATAAAAACTGAGGATTACTCTTTTAAAAGGAAAAACTCCCTTTCAATAAATGGATGGCAAAATCTTATTAAAGAATGTTATGTTACTATTCCTAATGAAGTTTTGAATAAAATTGAACCTAACATTTTAAAAGAAATACAAAATGCTTTTGATTGCTGTGTAAAGTTTTGGCCATTAAATTTGCCCAAAGGTTTTATTCACGCGGACATGTTTCCTGATAATGTATTTTTTCATGAAAATAAAGTATCGGGTGTTATAGATTTTTACTTTTCTTGTACTGATATTTTGGCCTATGATTTAGCTATAGCAACAAATGCTTGGTGTTTTGACAATGATAATGTTTTTAACCAAGAAAAATATCAATATTTACTAGACGGATACAATACTCAAAGAAAACTAAGCGCTAATGAAATTTTTTATCTACCTCTTTTATCTAAGGCGGCCTCTATAAGGTTTTTGCTTACAAGATTATATGACTGGGTACACACTCCAAAAGATGCAAATGTTCTACCTAAAAACCCAAATGAATACATAAATAAATTAAAATACTTTAGAAAAGTGGTTGAAAAAATAAATTATGAGGCAAATTCCCAGTTATGAATGAAATTACTATTTATACAGATGGGGCATGTTCAGGTAATCCAGGTAAAGGTGGATGGGGTGCTATATTAATATACGCTAAGGAAGAAAAATATTTATCAGGATCTAATCAATTAACAACAAATAATCAAATGGAGTTAACCGCTACAATTGAAGCTTTAAAAGCAATTGTAAAGCCCCACAATATAGCTTTGTATACTGATTCTCAGTATGTAAAAAATGGGATAACTTCTTGGATTTTTAATTGGAAAAAAAACGGATGGAAAACTGCAAACAAGAAACCCGTTGCTAATAAAGATTTGTGGATAGAATTAGACAAATATGTGAAAATTCATTCAGTCAATTGGTTTTGGGTTAAAGGACATTCAGGTGATCACTATAATGAAATTGCAGATCAGTTAGCCGTAAACGCTATGAATGAAGTATGTTAGGAGATTACAAATGTTTTAACATATTCTCAGCCGAAGAAACTTCAAAAGCCCCTACCTCTTCAACAAATAATTTAATTATAATATTATTATCAACGACCATAGAAAACCTTCTTGACCTACGTCCCATAACTTTTCCAAAATCCATATCTAATCCTAACGATTCTGAAATTGAACAGTCTGTGTCTGAAAGCATATCTATTTTCCCGACTACTCCATTAGCTTCTCCCCAGGCAAGCATGACATGAGGGTCGTTAACTGCCATACAAGCAACTACGGATATACCTTTTTCTATAATCAGTTCACGATTTTTTATATAACTTGGTAGATGTTTAGCAGAACAAGTAGGAGTAAAGGCACCTGGTAATGCAAATAGTACTACTTTTTTCGATTTAAAGTATTCTTCAGTACTTACATGCTTAACACCTTCATGATCTTTTAAAAGAAAAGTTCCTGAGGGAAAACTATCTCCTAAACCTATAGACATAAAAACTCCTTACTTTTAATTATTGTCCATACAATAAACAAATATAAATAATTTTAAATAGATTTATTTTGCTATATCTAAATATTCTTTAATAACCTTAAGAGTTAAAAGTTCTGGAAAAATTTTGCCATTTGGTATTAAAGGGCTATATATTTCATTAAAAGGAATCCCATAGCGACCTTTTTTAGCTAAAAATTGCTTAATTTTTTCATTTGGCTTTGTCCAATCTAACCTTAAAACGTTTACATTATTTTTCTTAAAAAGCTCTGTAATTTCTTTAGTATCAATAACAAAAAATTTGTTTACTTTACAGGTTAAACACCAATCAGCAGTAATATCTATAAAAACAGTTTTACCTTCTCTAACTAATTCATTAGGTAGATTAATATCATCATTTATATTCCAATTAATTATTGATTTATTAGAGGAATTAGAATCAGAAAATTCAGAATTTTTACTGACTAATTCTACTAAAACATTAATCAACCATAAAGAGGTTATTAAAAGCAAAAGTGCCATGAGTTTTTTAAAAATTATTAACCAATTACCAGGCTTAGGTATAAATGATATAATTTTTGGAAATAAACCAAATAAAATTAATGGGAAAGACAAACCAAATCCCATTATTAAAAGAATAGAAAAAATTTCAATTGTACCTCCAGAGAGAGCAAAGCCTATAGCTGTTCCAACAAAAGGAGCTGTACAGGGAGTTGCCAAGAACGTTAAAAACATTCCCGTTAAAAAATCTTCTGTAAATCCTTCACCCTTGTAAGACATAATTGACAAAAGTCTTGAAGGTAAAAAGTAATGGAATATTCCTAATAAATTTAAGGCAAAAAAAGATGTTAATATTATCATGAAGATAAGGAAATATCGATTTTGAAATTGTATACCCCAACCAACCAGATTACCAGTGGCTTTTATGAAATAAGTTATTATGCCTAGTAAGAGAAAGGCAGTTAGGATTCCTAATATATTGAAAAATAATTTCTTGTTATAAACTGTTCTACTTTTTGAGCTCAAGCTGACTAATTGGATCATTTTTAGAGATAATACAGGTAAGACACATGGCATAAAATTCAGGATAAATCCACCTATAAAGGATATTAATAAAATTTTAACACCCAAGGAGTTATTAATATGATTTACTGTTGTTAAATTGGTAATTGATGCTTCATAACTTGAATTATCGCTAAGGAAAGTAAATTTTAAGACGCTTAAGTTATAATCTTTTTTATTTTTAAGATTTATTGATAAATTAAATGAATTTTCTTTAAAAGAGTAGTCTGGCTTAGGATAAATGTACCCTTTACTATCTTCAATTATTATATCGTATGGTATTATATTTAAATTATTATCAAAAGTTAGTTTTAAGTAATTTTCTTCAAAATTTGATGAAATTAACTCTAAGCCTTGTTCTACTAGCTTTGGTACTTGATTTTTATATCTATTTATTTCCTCTAATTGTATTTTATTCTCATAATCAAAATTTAGTTTATTTAAATTAAATTTATGAGTTACAGGCACACAAATGTCAGAACAAACCTGAGCATTAAATTCCAAAATACCTGATATAACTTGATTTTGTTCTTTAAGTAAAATTTTTAAAGGAAAAATTACTTTTTTTTCATAACCAAGTGTTTCTATCCCAAAAAAATTAAATCTTTCCGGATTTGGATAAAGAAGGTTTACAGATTTAATATTATTGGCATTATCAAATTTAATTTCTGGAGGCAAGCCTGCATCTCCAGGATTTCTCCAATATATTTTCCATTTTGGTGAGAGATTAACTTTTAAGCCTAGTAAGATTTCAGATGGATTACTTTTAGATTTTTTCCCAAATAAAAGTTCAAAATTAACAAATTTGTAGATTTCGTTATTATCTAAAGCATTATTTAAAGATAAGACGTTTGAAAAACATTTATTAATATTTAAAAAGTTAACAAAAATTAAACATAAAAGAATAAATACAATTTTTGGATATTTCAAACTCACTACATTATTGTACATTATTTCTTTTCGGTTATTATTATATATATATATATTCATAATATATTGGAATAACATACATGGATCAAGAATTGTTAGGTAAACTTTTGATTGCATCTCCAGGACTTGAAGATGTTAGATTTCAAAATTCTGTTATATTAATCTGTGAACATACTAACGAAGTGACTATGGGTTTAATTTTAAATAAACCTCTTTATAATTTTGATACCTTCCAATTTTTAAAAAAAATGAAGATAAATAATGAGACAAAAATAAAATCTAACCCAACTTTCTTTGGGGGCCCTGTGCATCTAAATCAAGGTTTTATTATACACTCTAATGATAAAAAATATTCTACTTCTGAAAATATTCTTGAAGGTGTTATGATAACTAGTTCAGAAGAAATTTTAAAAGACATTTCAATTGATCAGTCTCCCTTAAATGCTAAAATTTTCTTAGGTTGTGCAGTTTGGGATAAAGGACAATTAAATAATGAAGTATTAGAAAACTCGTGGATTATAACTAATTCTTCAAAAGAATTAATATTCCACAATGATTTAGAATTATCTTTATGGAAAGAGTCACTTAATAAAATAGGAATAGATCCAAAGAGACTCGTGTCATATTCGGGAAGTGCCTAAATAATCTAATTAAGTAAATTATTGACATTTAATTTCTTAAAAGATGACGCATCTGGACCTATTACAGATAAAACTGGATTAGCTGAAGAAAATAATCTCTCTATAACCTTATGAATAGAACTGATAGATATGTTTTCTATTTTTTTAATTACTTCATTAGTTTTCACTAATTTACCAAAATTAATTATACTCTTTGCATAGTATTCGGCTCTAGCACCATTACTCTCTTGTCCCATAATAAAGCCTGAACGCATTTGAGCTTTTGCTCTGATTAATTCATCATTAGAAATAAAGTTTTTAATATTTTTCCATTCGTTAAAACTCGCTTCAAGTAATTCATTTAAATCATTGGGGGAAGTACCGGCGTAAAATCCAAATACTCCTGATGAATTTTGCATTTGTGTAAAAGAGAAAATAGAATAACATAAACCTCTTTTTTCTCTTATTTCTTGGAATAACCTCGACGACATGCCACCACCTAGTATAATAGCAAGTGCGCGTAACGAGTAACGATCAACGTCAGTATTCTTAAAACCTTCAATACCAAAGACTAATTGTGTCTGTTCTAAATCTCTATCTTCTCCATAAAAACCTGAATTCCATTTTGATAATTTTTTGGTGTATTTAAAGTTATTTTTTATGTTTGAAAATTTTTCTTCTACAGTTTTAAAAAACCAATCTCTATCTAAATTACCAGATGAAGCAATTACCATATTTTCTGGAGCATAGTTGGCTGTCAAAAATGATTTTAAATCACCTTGTTGAAATTTACTAACTGTCTCTTTAGTTCCAAGTATTGGCCTTCCTATAGATTGATTTTTAAAAGCCGTTGAAGTAAAGTTTTCAAACACTCTGTCATCTGGAGCATCGTATGACTGCCCTATTTCTGAAATAATTACACCACGTTCCCTTTCAATTTCATCTTTTGGAAAAGTAGAATTTTTAATTATGTCAGATAAAATATCAATACCAAGATTTGTGTCTTCTTTTAAAA
>ERZ802821.744-NODE-744-length-18002-cov-10.731_pt1 | contig 18002 bp, 16 predicted proteins | sample MGYA00345648_ERZ802821 | MGnify/ENA primary metagenome ERZ802821 (study PRJEB30503, sample SAMEA104212357) | marine metagenome | biome: Westerlies Biome; feature: [SRF] surface water layer (ENVO:00010504) within the epipelagic zone...; material: water... | reverse complement strand
GATAAATTTTATCTAGGAGAGTGATAATTTGTCCATTACTTAGATGGGCCGGTAGTAGTTAATCAAAGAAAAGGAGGACTTTGATGTGAGAGAAACTAGTATCGTTTTTGGCTAATCTCACTGTAGCCTTAGGAGACCAAATAAATCTATTATATTAATAACATCTATTTGCTTTATGTTGAATTAGTGGATTAATGATGAAGTTCTTATTTGAATCGTAATTTGATTAAAAACTTAGCTCCATTACTAAAAAAAGTATAAACTTCTGTATATCCTCATTTAAATATGGTGGATTTATAATTTTTTATTACTAAGGAGAGAAATATGAACTATATGCCAAAATCTTTGGCTACGGGTTTCTTATTGGCGATCTTTGCAACCTCATCAGTGATGGCTGCAACTCACCCAGTGACTGGAGAAACTCTTGCTGATGATCAAACATTTACATACAGTTTGCTCGATGAATTTACTTCCGTCGATCCTCAAATTGTTGAAGATGTTTCTGGTTCAGACATTGTTCGTGACCTTTTTGAAGGTTTAATGAATCAAGACGCTGATGGTAATCTTGTACCAGGTGTAGCAACAGGATACACAACTAATGATGCAAAGGATGTATATACATTTACACTTCGTGACAACGCTATGTGGTCTGACGGTAACCCCGTTACTGCTCATGACTTTGTTTATGCTTGGCAGCGCTTAGCTGACCCTGCAACAGCCTCACCATACTCATGGTTTGCTGAAATTATGTCTCTTGAAAATGTTGGCGCTGTAATGTCTGGTGACTTACCAACAAGTGCTTTAGGTGTTACTGCATTAGATAATCACACTCTAGAGGTTCGATTAACTGATTCATTGCCTTATTTTGCTGCAATGACAACTCATTCATCAACATTCCCAGCTCCAGAATGGAGAGTGAGAACGTTTGGAAATGATTGGACTAAGCCTGGAAATATCGTATCTAATGGTGCTTATGTTTTAACTGAGCACATTCCTAATGAGCGCTCAGTTCGTGAGCGTAACTCAATGTATTGGAATGATGATGCTACTATTATAGAAAAGGTCGTTGCATTAGTTATTAATGATGAGAATGTAGACTTCACTCGTTATTTGGCTAATGAGCTTGACAAAGGAACAGTTCCTTCGGGTCAATTTATTCGCTTAAAGCAGGACTATCCTGATGAAGCGACTTCATTTCCAAGGCTTTGTAACTACTATATGACATTTAACTTGTCAGATAGTGGCCCTGAGGTCTTTAAAGATGTTAGAGTTCGTCAGGCACTTGCGTATGCACTTGATCGTTCTGTGATTACTGAAAAGATCCTTCAGGCTGGTCAAATCAATGCATTCACCTTTACTCCTGGCGCGACTGCAGGTTTTGAAGTGCCTCCGGTGGCATTCGGTCAAATGTCACAATCTGATCGTGAAGCTAAAGCTCAAGAGTTACTAGCTGATGCAGGTTATGGTGCTGGCAATCCACTTAGTTTTGAGTACATTTACAATACTTCTGAAGGACACAAGAAGATTGCAATCGCCGCTCAACAAATGTGGAAAGAGGTCCTTGGTGCAGAAGTTACATTAGCGAATCAGGAGTGGAAAACATTCCTAAAAACTCGTGGCTCTCAAGACTTTGAGTTAGCTCGTGGTGCTTGGTGTGGTGACTATAACGAAGCTTCTACATTCCTAGATTTACTGACAACTCCATCAGGATACAACGATGGTAAATTCAGCAATTCTGAGGTAGATTCATTAATGTTAGATGCGAGAACTTTAGATGATGCATCGGCTAACTACACTCGTGTTGAAGAAATCTTGGCAAATGAAATGCCAGTGATTCCTGTATACCACTACGCAGGTGTATTCATGCTTAAGACTAACGTCAAAGGCTGGCCATATAACAATGTAGAACAAAACTGGTATTCTCGTAATTTATATAAAACTGCGAAGTAATATTTAGTTTTTACAGGGAAGCACCGCACTGAGAATGTGCGGTGCTTTTTTGTTTGTCGGGTACAATAATTCAATAAATTTTTTTCTGGTCAATTTCGGATATGATCAACTACATAATCAAGCGAATTGGAATTGCCATTCCGACACTCCTTATCCTCATAGCAGTCAGTTTTTATCTAATGCATGCTGCTCCAGGAGGTCCTTTTACCTCCGAGAGACCTTTGCCACCTCAGGTACTTGCTAATATAGAGGCTAAGTATGGTTTAGATCAGCCTATATGGCGTCAGATGTTTAATTATTTATGGGGCGTTATTACTGAGTTTGATTTCGGTCCCTCATACAAATATCACGATAGGACAGTCAATGAAATTATAGGTCATGGCTTTCCAATTACCTTGAAGTATGGCTTTTGGTCATTTATTGTTGCTGTTGGCGTTGGAATACCCCTAGGTGCGATTGCTGCGATTAGAAAAAATACCTGGATTGATTATCTTGCTGTAGGGGTATCTATCGGAGCCCAAGTGCTTCCAAATTTCGTCATGGCTCCTTTGCTGATAATCGTTTTTACTTTGTGGCTTGATTGGCTTCCAGGCGGTGGCTGGAATGGAGGTGCATGGCAGTACCTGGTTATGCCAGTGATTGCTCTTTCAACGAGCTACATGGCATCTATTGCTAGAATCACTCGCTCATCGATGCTAGAAGTCTTAAATACAAACTATATCAGAACAGCCAGATCTAAAGGACTGCCTACTAAGGTCATTTTCTTTAGACATGTTTTAAAGCCTTCACTGCTTCCAGTTATCTCTTACCTAGGGCCAGCCTTCGTGGGGCTTATTACTGGATCAGTACTTATTGACATTTACTTTTCAACCGGTGGTATGGGCTACTTCTTCGTGAATGCAGCATTCAATCGAGACTACTCAGTGATGATGGGAATAACAATTGTTGTCGGCAGCTTGACCATTCTATTCAGCCTTATTGCTGATTTGTTGTATGCATGGATTGATCCAAAAATAAGGTACTAATCAGATGATTGTGGCGAATAAAGGTAAGATTAAAACGATGGCAGAAAACCTTTCTGAGTCTGGTGCTGGTCGCTCGCTTTGGAAGGACGCCCGCATGCGATTTATACAAAACAAAGCCGCAACGATCAGTTTATTTATCTTACTTTCTATTGTTTTATTCTCTTTCATTGGTCCATACTTCGCTGTGTGGAGTTATGAACAAATTGATTGGAATGCTATGGGCTCTGCTGCTAGGGTTGGAATGCCATCAATTGAGAGTGGACATTACTTTGGTACAGATGACCTAGGGCGAGATCTTTACTCAAGGGTGATCCAAGGCACTCAAATATCATTAATGGTAGGAGTTTTAGGGGCTACTGTAGCAGTCATTGTTGGGACCCTCTATGGAGCCACCTCAGGTTATTTAGGTGGAAAAACAGACCAAATTATGATGCGAATTGTAGACATACTAATGTCTATACCATACATGTTTGTACTCATCCTTCTTCTAGTAGTTTTTGGGCGATCAATTGGAATGTTGTTTATCGGGATTGGACTTTTATCTTGGCTTGATATGAGCAGGATCGTTCGCGGACAAACTCTAAACATAAAGAACAAAGAGTTTATTGAGGCTGCTCGGGTGACCGGTGTCAGTGATTTCAAAATTATTACAAGACATATTGTTCCTAATCTATTAGGTATCGTCGCAGTTTATGCCACTTTACTGGTGCCAGGAATAATTCTTGCTGAAAGCTTTATCTCATTCCTTGGACTCGGTGTTCAAGAGCCATCCACAAGCTGGGGCGCACTCATTAAGGAGGGTGCCGGAACCATTAGCTACGATACGGAATGGCAACTTCTCTTTCCACTAGCCTTCTTTGTCGTCAGTCTTTTTTGTTTTTACTTTATCGGTGATGGTCTTCGTGACGCACTGGATCCCAAGGAGAGGTAGAGTTTAATGAGCTTGATAGATGTTAAAAACCTCAAGGTTAAATTTGAGACTGCAGATGGCATCGTGAGCGCAGTGAATAACGTTAATTTTTCTATGGATGAAGGAAAAATTTTAGCAATTGTAGGCGAGTCTGGAAGTGGAAAAAGTCAAACTGTATTTGGGATGACAGGTCTTCTTGATCATAACGGAAGTGCAACGGGTAGCGTAAAGTTCGAAGGTGAAGAAATTCTTAACCTCTCTAATCAAAAATTAAATCAAATCAGAGCTGAAAAAATTGCCATGATCTTTCAAGATCCCATGACAAGTCTTAATCCATATGTCAGAGTCTCTGAGCAAATGACCGAAGTTTTAATACATCATCAAGGCGTTTCAAAATCTGATGCATTAAAGCAATCTATTAGTATGCTTGATGCAGTAAGAATTCCTGATGCAAGTAATCGTATCAGAATGTATCCGCATGAATTTTCAGGAGGCATGAGGCAGCGAGTGATGATTGCGATGTCTTTATTGTGTCGCCCTAAATTACTCATAGCTGATGAACCAACTACCGCGCTTGATGTTACGGTTCAAGCGCAAATTATGAAGTTGCTGGCAGACCTTCAGAAAGACTTTGGGATGTCAATTATTTTGATTACTCATGACCTTGGAGTTGTTGCTGGGAGTAGTGACGACATGCTTGTGATGTATGGCGGCGAAATTATGGAGATCGGCAAGACTGAGAATATTTATGCATCACCAACTCACCCATATACGCAAGGATTAATGAGTGCAGTCCCTAGACTTGATGATTCAGAGGAAAGGTTGGTTACAATTCCTGGCAATCCACCCAACATGATGAAGGCGCCTGAGGGTTGTCCTTTTGCTCCAAGGTGTAAGTATTCTATTGACAAATGTAATAGTGAATCTCCTATCCTAGTAAAAGCTAGTAATGATGATCATTTCAGAGCTTGTCATGTTTCAAAAGAGAAGATACTATGAACAATCAACCGATTCTTGAAGTTAAAAACTTAAAGGTCAATTTTGATGTTTCATCCGAAGGTGATATGCCTTGGACAAGGGCAAAGAAGCTTCAGGCAGTGAAGGATATTTCTTTCTCTTTAAATGCTGGATAAACGCTTGGGGTGGTTGGCGAGTCAGGGTGTGGTAAATCTACGCTTGCCAGAGCTATTGTGAAAATGGTGCCAGCAGAAGCAGGGGAGGTTATCTGGCTGGGTAACGATTTGCTTGGGTTGAGTCATTCTGAAACAAGGCCTTATCGCAAACAAATTCAAATGATTTTTCAGGACCCCTTAGCAAGTCTCAATCCAAGAATGAATATTGGAGAAATCATAGCGGAGCCTCTGAGAACTCATTACCCAAAAACACCTGAGGCCGATGTTCAAGCTCGAGTGATTGATGTGATGAATAAGGTTGGACTACTCGATAATTTAATGAACCGCTATCCACATGAATTTTCTGGAGGACAGTGCCAAAGAATTGGTATTGCCAGAGCTCTGATTTTGAAACCTAAGCTTATTATCTGTGATGAGCCCGTCTCAGCCTTGGATGTCTCTATACAAGCTCAAGTCGTTAATTTGTTAATGGATTTACAGGAGGAGATGGAATTAGCTTTAATATTTATTGCCCATGATTTAAGTGTAGTGAAGCATATTAGTACTAAAATAATGGTCCTATATTTAGGCAATATGGTTGAACTTGCAAAGAGTGATGACATGTATAAAAGTCCAAGCCAGCCCTATACTCAAGCACTCATTTCTGCAGTACCAATCCCAGACCCCAATGTTGAGAAAAACAAAGATTTAATTTTGATAGAGGGAGATTTGCCATCACCAATTAATCCACCTTCAGGCTGCGTATTTAGAACCAGATGTCAAAAAGCTCAGGAGGTCTGTGCTCTGGAAAAACCTGAATTTAAGGGGATAGCACAAGACCACAGCGTTGCATGCCACTTTCATGATTAACTATCTCAAAAAGCGGATTAAAAATAAATGGCTATTGATTGTAGTGCCTTTTTTATTTTTTCTAATAAAAGGCCTAATCTGGCTAGCAATATTCTATGGTCTTTGGGATATTATTAAGAGTTAAACTAACTCTAATGCTCAAATAATAGCTTACTTTTTAACCTCAGAAAGAATATCCTTCATACCTTCTTTATTTTCGAAAATTTCTTCTTCTGTAAGCCCATCCATTTCGTGGGGAAATACTAGCCAATCATCTGTTTTATGAATGAAATAATCAGGCTCTATGCCTATTATATTTCTCTCTGGCTTGTACCAGGGCATTGCCATTTTAATTTCGTGAGGAATATTTTTTCTAGCTTTTTCATTAAGCGTATCAAGAATAGCTTTAATACTTCTTCCTGAGTCAAATACGTCATCAACAATAAGTAGTTTATCTTCTGCATTCATATTGCTAACAAGATAGTCAATGCCATGAACTCTTACCTCTTTAGATTGCTGATTAAGGCCATAATATGATGAGGTTCGAATGGCAATATGATCAGAATCATTACCAAGGTAAGCAAGTATTTCTTGAATGGCTATTCCAACAGGAGTTCCACCTCGCCATACGCCTACGATAAAGTCAGGTTTAAAACCACTATTATGAATTTGAACTCCTAATTTAAAAGAGTCGTGCACTAGCTCATCAGCTGTAATGTAAGTTTTTTCTATTGACATAATAAGTTTTCCAAAAGTTTATGAATAAATTTTAAAGGGTTTTTAGTTTTGAAATTTCTGAATTTGTTCTATCAACCTAGATTTAATTTTAGAGTTAGCAAAGGAGGCCTCCATAGCCATTACAGAAATCCTTTTTAACTCATCAATATCAAGATTAAAGTGTTTTGCGCTGTCATAATATTCTTGACCGACAGTTGTATTAAAAAAAGGTGGATCATCAGAATTGAGGCTTATACTTACTCCTTTATTCATGATAGGTGGAAGAGGGTGGCTATTCCAGTCAGGAAAAATGGAAAGCGACAAATTACTGCCTGGACAAATCTCAAGGTGAATATTGCGTTGAACGAGCTCATTCATTAACTCATTGTCTTTGATGCTATTTACTCCATGCCCAATGCGACTTATAGGAAGGTAATTGATTGCATCCCAAACACTTTCAGGTCCACAGATCTCCCCAGCATGGACAGTACACTCATAACCTGCCTCTTTAGCGATGTTGTAAATGTCTGCAAATTCTTCTAATGTATATGCGTTTTCGTCACCACCCATTCCAAAGCCAACAACATAAGGGTGAGGATTGTCCACCATTGTTTGAACAACATTTAGTCCTTGTTCTGGCCCCAAGTGTCTTACACAGGTAACAATAATACGACCAACGATTCCAAAATCACGTTCAGCATCGTCAATCCCATTAGCAATGCCTGAAATCATATCATCGTAACTAATGCCACATTCTGCAGCATGATCAGGCGAAATAAAGGTTTCGGCATAAACTACGTTTTCTTTAGCACAATCTTTAAGATATTCATAAGTAATATCGCCATAATCCTTACCCAGTCTTAAACAAGAGCTCACATTATCATATGCAGTTAAAAAACTAGGAAAGTCACTCCATGCATAACCTCCATTGGAGTGAAAAAGATTACTATCTAAGGAGACATCATTGCGCTGAGCAATCTCTTGAGCAAGCGCTGGCTTTATAGTACCCTCAAGATGACTATGAAGCTCAACTTTTGGAAGTTTATGAATTTGCTCTTGCATTTAAATTAGCTCACAAGCCTTGCCATTACTAAGAGGTGTAATTTGGAGATGCGTGGCAATAGTTTGACCCATGTCAGCAAAAGTATCTCTTTTGCCCAGGTTTTGGGCTTTGATGGACTTTCCATAAAACACCACAGGGACATGCTCGCGGGTGTGGTCACTCCCTGGCCAAGTTGGATCACAGCCATGATCAGCAGTAATCAAAATAAGATCATCATGAAGAAGTTTAGATTCAATTTCTGGAATACGTTTATCAAATTCTTCAAGCGCTTGAGCATATCCAGGTACATCTCTTCGGTGACCGAAATTTGTATCAAAGTCTACAAGATTTACAAAAATTAAGCCATCCTTAACTTTATCCATTTCATTTATTAGTTGGTCAACCAGGCCCATATTATTAGATGCTTTAACGGTATAAGAAACGCCTTGATTTGAAAAAATATCACCAATTTTACCCACTGAAATAACTTGTCCATTGGACTCCTGAATTAGATCAAGCAGAGTCAAGTCATTCGGAGGCGTTGTTAAATCCTTTCTATTAGAAGTTCTAGTAAAGCCATCTTTTGAATTCCCTACAAAAGGCCTTGCAATAACTCTTGTAATATTTAAAGGGTCAACTAGTCTTTTGGCAACTGTACAAAGTTCATAGAGCCTATCGAGACCAAAGTGTTCTTCATGGGCTGCAATTTGAAAGACAGAATCAGCTGAGGTGTAACAGATTGGAAATCCAGATTGAATATGTTGATCTCCATATTCTTCGATAACCTGGGTACCTGAAGCGTGTTTATTTGCAAGTGTTCCAAGAATATTGCCCTCTATTATAAGCTCATCAATCAAACTCTTTGGAAAACAGTTTTCCACTTTTGGAAAGGTTCCCCATTCAAATGGAACTGGGAGGCCACAAATTTCCCAATGACCACTCGGAGTGTCTTTTCCAGCGCTGATCTCTTTGGCGAAGCCATAAGCTCCCTCAGGCTTTATTCTATCAATTGGAAGAGATGCCCCACGACTTTCAATGGCAGCCTCACCAAGTCCCCATCTAAGTAGATTTGGAATTCTTAGAGGTCCACTTCGTTCTCTACTATTGGCTTTGCCTAAAGCACATTCTTCAATAATATGACCAAATGTATCTGAACCTTCATCACCATAGAGATGAGAGTCATCACTTGAACCCAGTCCTAGGGAGTCTAGAACTAAAATGATTGCTCTTTTCATGACTTTAAGTCCTGATTTGAACTGAGTACCTCTTTGATTAAATTTGGAAGTTGGGGTTCTTTCTCATCTAGCTTTATGAGAGATGGAATTTCTAATTGCAGATAATCTAGCTGCTTTTGGTCACGACAATGTGCTGTTGCAATAGGATCACCTTTACTTACCCATTGTCCCTTGCTCACTATATTACTGAGACCAACGCCATGATCAATAGCATCACTTGACTTAGTTCTACCAGCCTTTAAGTGAATCATGCTGAGTCCTATAGCTCTGGCATCGATCTCTGAAATGTATCCGGATGAATTAGATTGAATAGGGGTAATTACTGGCATCGGCTTTAAGTGTTTTTCTGGCCTTTCCATTAAATCTGAAGGACCACCAAGTTCAGTGATCATTTTTCCAAAAATTGATGCAGCTTTTCCAGACTCTAGTGCATTCATAGATTTAATTCTTGCAGTTTTTAAATCAGATGCCAAACCACTCAATTGAAGCATGTAGGCTGATAATTCAATAGTTAGCTCTAAAAGTCTATGATCAGCATTATTAGGATTTTTCAGGAAATCAATACACTCAACTACCTCAATTGCATTTCCAACACTATGACCAAGAACCTGATCCATGTCAGTTATTAAACAGCTTGTTGGAACCCCAGAATTACTAGACACATTAGCTATGCTTTGGGCTAATTCTTGGGCCATTTTATAATCAGAAGCGAAGGCACCATTTCCAGTTTTAATATCCATAACAAGGGCATCAAGCCCAGATGCTAGCTTCTTAGACAAAATAGAAGCAGTAATCAAATCAATTGACTCTACGGTTGCAGTAACATCTCTAGTGGCATATAAACGCTGGTCTGCAGGAGCTAAACTTGCTGTTTGCCCAATAATTGCACAGCCTATTTTTTTAACAAGAGACTGAAAAACTGAATTATCGGGGGTGGCATCATAACCAGGAATGCTCTCTAGCTTATCGAGTGTGCCCCCCGTATGACCAAGTCCTCGACCTGAAATCATTGGCACATAGCCACCACAAGAGGCCACAATGGGGGCTAGCATCAAACTAATTTTATCCCCAACACCACCAGTTGAATGTTTATCAACAACAGGACCATCTAGATTATGCTGATCCCAATTTAACGTTTCACCAGAGTTCATCATATGCCTTGTTAAATTGACTCTCTCATCCATTGTCATGCCGCATTTAAAGACAGCCATAGCGAAGGCTCCCAGTTGCGCGTCTGTTAAGCTGCCATCAGTAATACCTTGAACCATGTATCCAATTTCAGGGTCGCTCAACGATATGCCGTCACGTTTTTTTCTGATAAGCTCTTGAGGTAAGAATAGTTCACTCATTCTTAATTAATCACCATAAGGCGTCCAAATATTTTTGATTTCTGAAGCATTTCTAAGGAATTCTAGACCTTCACCTTGCATTGGGTCAATCCAGTCTCTATCAGCATCATCGTTTACCCATAAACGTTTTAAATCTTTAGCGCTAATAGATTCCACTGAAGACACTAGTTCAGGACCAGCCCAGCACCACATCGCGTCAGCCTCAGCATGGCCAGCTAGCTGTTCGGCAAGCTCTTGTTTGTTTCCAGTTACAATGTTAATTACACCGGCTGGGACATCTGAAGTTTCAAAGGTTTGAACTAGCTCCAATGCAACACTTGCAAATTTTTGGCTTGGAATCATTACAACACGATTGCCCATAGCTATAGCAGGAGCAATCAATGAAATTGTTGAAAGAAGTGGGGAATTCTCTGGCGCAATTTGGGCTAGAACCCCTATAGGTTCAGGAAGCGCCATGGTTACGCCTCTATATGGAGCGCTATGCACAGCGCCGTCATATTTGTCCGCCCATGCAGCATAACTAAATAATCGACTGATGCTCTCATCAAACTCAGTTTTTGCTTGTTTTTTAGTAATTCCACAAAGAGTTATCAGACGCTCAACCCATTCCGACTCACGTACCGCTAGATTCTCAGCAATAAAATAGATAACTTGAGCTCTTCCATGACCACTAAGAGAGCCCCATGCCGATGCTTTAGAGGCAGCACTGATAGCATTTCTAATATCTTTTCTATTTCCTGAGCCAACATAAGCTGCCTGAGAGCCATCCGCATTGTAAGTTGCAAGGCTATGCCCACCATCAGGTCTAACCTGCTTTCCACCAATATAAAGCTTGAGAGTTCGATCTATCGCTTCTTCTCTAACTGAAACTGAAGCAGAATTAGATGGACTTGACGATTTTAAACCTTGAGGTTTAAGGTACTCATATAAGCCCTCTTTGCCTCCCTCTCTACCAAAACCGGACTCCTTAATACCTCCAAAACCGCAAGAGGCATCAAATTGATTATGACAATTTATCCAGATGACACCAGCTTTTACTTTTGGCGCAACATCCATAGCTCGATTTATATTTTCACTCCATATGCTGGCGGCAAGACCATACCGACTATTATTAGCTAAATCAATGGCTTCAGATTGAGTTCTAAAAGTCATAGAAACTAGAACAGGTCCAAAAATTTCCTCCTGCACAAGAGGATGACTTGAGTCAACCTCAGTAATTAGAGTTGGAGGGTAGTAATTCCTTTCTGAGTTTAAATCGCAGGCCTGGAAGAGTTCTCCACCATGATTTAGACCTTCACCAACCATTTCACTAACCCTTTGAAATTGAGTTTTGCTAACGAGACTTCCTATATCAGTTGATTTGTCAAGTGACAAACCCAGTCGAAGTGTTTTGATTCTTTGCTTAATTTTTTGGTGCAGTTCATCTGCAACCTCAGCTTGAACTAGTAATCTTGACCCTGCGCAGCAGACTTCTCCCTGATTAAACCAAATTGAGTCAACTAATCCCTCTACAGCAGCATCTAGATCTGCATCCTCAAAAACAATAAATGCAGACTTTCCACCAAGCTCAAGGGTAAGTTTTTTCCCTTGACCTGCTGTACTTTCCCGGATTGACCTGCCTACAGCTGTAGAACCAGTAAAAGCCACTTTATCGACTCCTTTATGCGCGGCAAGCTCAGCTCCAATAACTCCATCCCCATTAATCATATTAATGACTCCAGAAGGTAGTCCAGCCTCTTCACAAAGTTGAGCAAAAAACATAGCTGTTAATGGGGTCTGTTCAGCCGCCTTAAAAATAATTGTATTTCCCATAGCTAGTGCTGGAGCAATCTTCCAGGAAAGCATTAATAGTGGAAAGTTCCAAGGAACGATTTGTCCTACAACACCAATTGCTTTATAACTTGAAAATTCTTTTTCTTGAAGTTGCGCCCAACCAGCATGATAATAAAAATGTCTTATCGCGAGAGGTATATCAATATCTCTACTTTCCCTAATTGGTTTACCATTATCAAGAGACTCGAGAACAGATATAAGTCTGGAGTGTTTTTGAATTAATCGTGCAAGAGCATAAAGAACTTTAGCTCGCTTATGACCTCCAAGATTTTCCCAGGCCGGCTGTGCTTTTCTTGCAGAAGAAACAGCAGAATCCAATTGTTGAGAGTTAGCAATTTCAATATTAGCTAAAAGTTCGCCATTTGAAGGATCAAGAGAGGCAATCAAATCAGAGTCATTGTTTGAAACAAACTGACCATTGATAAGTTGCCCAAATCTTCGACTATTTTTCTCTAGCCATTCTTGAGCTTCTTTGCTGCTTTCAAATGCTTCGCTATATTCAAGATTATCAAAAGATTTTAAAATTGTCATAATTAAATCCTATGCTAGGGGGTGACGATACGATGAAGAGTAGAAGCCAGTTGAGAAGTGATCCAATTGACGCTCAATATCACCAAGAAGACTCGAAGCACCAAATCTAAATAAATCAGGCTCTAGCCATCGACGACCTAGCTCTTCTTTAATCATGGTCATATATAAAAGTGCTGTCTTAGTATCACTGATGCCACCTGCTGCCTTAAAACCAACTTTTATGCCAGTTTTATTAAAATACTCTCTAATCATCCTAACCATCACTAGACTCACTGGAAGGGTTGCATTAACTGGCTCTTTACCCGTTGATGTCTTAATAAAATCTGCACCAGCCATCATACAAATTTGAGAAGCTTTTGCAATATTTGTAAGATTCCCTAATTCTCCAGTCGCAAGGATAGTTTTCATATGGGCATCTCCACACTTATCTCGAAACATCTTAACTTCTTCATAAAGCGCCTTCCAGTTACCCTCTAAAACATGCCTTCTGCTAATAACTATATCTATTTCGTTAGCACCAGAGTCAACAGAATATTCAATTTCTTGAAGCCTTAGTGGTAATGGAGAAAGTCCAGCAGGGAAACCAGTCGAGACAGCAGCGAGATTAATTTTTGAGCCTCTAAGTGCCTCATTCGCAGCGCTAAGCATGTCATGATAAACACATACAGCAGCAACGCTTATATTCAAAGATTCAACGCCTAAATTTTTTTCAAGGTTTAAGCTGATAGGTTGTCTTGCCTTACTACAAAGTCTTCTTACTCGAGCAACAGTGTCATCACCAGATAAGGTGGTTAAGTCTATTAAGTTAATCGCCTTAAGCAACCATGCAGCTTGATTGTCTTTTTTAATACTTCTTCTCGGACCATAATTTGCGCACCGCCTCTCTACAGCACTTCGATTCACAGATATGCTTGAAATGAAATCAAGACTAAATTCCATTCCCGGATTTCTTAAATCACTATGATTAGTCTCCACCTCGTTAGACCCAACAAGATTAAGAACTTTCTTATCATCCTGTAATTTCTCATCTTTAGTTGAATTTTTATTAGTATTCATAATGTTTATAACCAATTGATCTTACTGGCTTTCTAAATAAGTATTTAATAATTTCTCTACAGTATCTGCTGCTTTACTTGCAAAAGCAATAGTTTGTTCGTGGCTAATATCTGTTTCACTCATCCCCGCGGCATAATTTGTAATGACTGAAAGTGCACAAATTGGAATACCCTGATGTCGGGCTAGAATGACCTCTGGAACAGTTGACATGCCAACAGCATCAGCACCAAGAGACTTTACCGCTCTAATTTCAGCTGGTGTTTCAAATTGTGGACCACTGAACCAAGCATATACTCCTTCATGTAAGTTTATTTTATTATCTCTTGCAGCGCTTCTCATATCATCACTTAGTTTAGGGTCATAAGCATCCACCATATTGACAAATCGCTCATTGCCATCAGCTCCAAATAAAGGAGAAACACCTGTCATATTAATATGGTCAGTAATCAGCATAACGCTCCCAGGAGAAGAGTCTTTTACGGTGCTGCCAGCAGCATTTGTTAGAACCAAACTTTTGCATCCTATAGCACTTAAGACTTGAATCGCAACAGACATAATATCTGCTTGTCCATGCTCATAGTAATGAGCTCTTCCTTGCATGACTACTACATTAGTTCCTTTTATTTCACCAAATAAAAGTTTTCCCGCATGACCTCCGACACCAGCAACTGGAAACCCGGGTAAATCTGTAAAATTAAGTGAGCTTTTGGTTATTATATTGTCACTAAATTGACCAAGACCCGAGCCAAGAATAAGGCCCACCTTTGGCTTAAAGTTTTTAATGTGCCGACTAATAATCTCAACACATTCCTGGACTTGACTCATTAGAGGTGCTCCGGCCCAAAAGACTGAGGAAGAAGGTCTGATAAATGGATTCGATTTTTGATTCCATCTGGTGAACACATTATGACCTCAGTAGATGCATCAGAAAACTCCCTTATTCTTTGTCTACAGCCTCCACAGGGTATTCCACCCTCATCATTTTTGGTCATGACATAAATTTTATTAATTTTGCTTTCCCCACCCATCACCATAGAGGCAATTGCAGAGGCTTCTGCGCAGTTACCAAGAGGATAGCTAGCATTTTCAACATTACAGCCCATATATTGATTACCCGAATCCGTAATGATTAATACGCCAACAGGATAATTAGAATAAGGAACGTAAGCTTTGCTCATTGCTTCTTTAGTGATTTTTACATGGCTTTTTTCACTCATTCTATAACTCCTTGATATAAGGTTGAGCTGAAGCCTTAGGAGGAACAGCTTTGCCAATAAATCCAGCCAACAAAATAATGGTAAGAATATAAGGTGTTGCCTCAATGAGCTGGACAGGGATTTCTCCAATACCAGGAATTACTATGCCCTGAAGTCTAATCGAGATAGCGTCTAAAAAAGCAAAAAGGAAACATGCAGCGAGTACTTTATAAGGATGCCATTTTCCAAAAATAAGAGCAGCAAGAGCGATAAACCCACTTCCAGCAGTCATATCTTTGACAAACTGGGCATTGTAGGCTGTAGAAAGATAAACACCACCAATACCACACAAAATTCCGCCTATTAGGAGCGCTTTATATCTCAGAGATTCAACTGAGATACCAGCAGTATCAACCGCTTTTGGATTCTCTCCAACAGCTCGAAGTCGAAGACCAAAGCGAGTACGAAAGACAACCCACCAAACTATTGGCACAATTGCGAAAGCAAGGTAAACCAGAATATTGTGTCCACTAATTAACTCCCGATAAATAACTCCTATAATTGGGATATTGTCTATCAATTCAAGTCCTGGCAAATCAATCGAAAGAAATCTTTGATCATTTTTTAATGTAGGAGTGATTCCAGCCTTTTTAAACCATGCAAGGCTAAGAATCATTGTTAGTCCAGCTGCCAAGATATTAATTGCAACTCCACTCACAATTTGATTTCCTTTATATGTGATTGATGCAAACCCATGCACCATTGCTAATAATGAAGAGGCAATAATACCTGCCAATAAACCAACCCAAGGAGATCCAAACACTACTGCAGCACTTGCAGCGATAAATGCAGACATCAATAATTTACCTTCTAGACCAATATCAACAACTCCAGAGCGCTCTGCAAATAGCCCTGCCATTGATGCAAAAATTAGGGGTATACAAACACGAACAGATGCATCTAATGTCAATACTGTACTTAGAAAGATCTCACTCATTCTGCCCCCTCAATTGGTGCTAAAAAACGTATTAGAATTGGTCTATATAAATACTCAAGGCCACCACAAAAAAGAATAACAAGGCCTTGCATGACCACAACAATATCTCTCGAAACATTTTGCAGTTCAAAGTCTAGCTCAGCTCCACCTTGGTAAAGGATTCCAAATAGGAATGCTGCAATTAGAATTCCAACTGGGTGGTTTCGGCCCATTAGTGCTACTGCAATCCCACCAAAACCATAACCATAGTTAAAATTAAGGAATAGTCGGTGCTGAACACCCATCAACTCATTGATTCCAACAAGTCCAGCCAAAGCGCCAGAAATACACATCGTTACAATAATAATCTTCTTGGGATTAATACCACCATAAACCGCTGCATCATTACTTTTACCAACAGCTCGAATTGCGAATCCCCATCGAGTATGCCATAGAAAAAACCAAACTAACCCTGAGAAAAACAAAGCCACTAAAATTGATAAGTTAAGAGGCGATTTTGCGATTTTATAGCCAAAACTTGCAAAAACGTCATGAACAAAAGGTAGCCATGAAGCTTTAATGAAATCTGCACTCTCAGGAGACATTTCTCCAACTTCTCTTAACACATTAACCAAAACATAAACCATCAGTGCAGATGCTAAAAAGTTGAACATAATTGTTGTGATAACAATATGGCTTCCTCTATAAGCTTGCAAATAGGCAGGAATAATAGCCCAAAGTGCTCCAAAAAGAAGCCCTCCTGAAATCGCAAGTGGAATAACTATCCATGCACTCATCGCAGGATTTAAGTATAGAGCAACAAGGGCAGTTCCCAATCCCCCAACATAAGCTTGGCCTTCTCCTCCAATGTTGAATAAACCAGCATGAAAGGCAACTGCTACTGCTAATCCAGTGAATACAAAGTTGGTTGCATAATAGAGTGTGTAGCCCAAGCCTTCATCATAGCCCAGTGCACCATAGATTAATATTTTTGTTGCCTTTATGGGATCTACGCCAATTAAAACAAATACAATGGCTGTTGCAATAAAAGCAGTTAAGACATTAAGGAAGGGCAATAGAAAGCCGTTAATCCATGATAAGCGTCGTTCGCGAGTCATGATTTAACTCCATTCAATTCATCCTCGGATTCGAGCGCATTGGCCATCATCATTCCAAGTGTCGCTTCATCTGCATCTGCTCCATTTACTGTTCCAGTAATTTCACCATCACACATGACAACGATTCGATCGCTGAGTGACATAATTTCTTCTAACTCTACTGAGATTAGAATAATTGCTTTTCCAGCATCTCTCATGTCTATAATTCTTTTTCTAATAAACTCAATAGCACCAATATCAACACCTCTAGTTGGCTGACCAATAATGAGGACATCTGGATCTCTCTCAAATTCTCTAGCTAAAATAAGTTTTTGCTGATTACCACCTGAAAAGTTTGAAGACATGAGGTTAGGATTATTTGGACGAACATCAAATGCTTCCATTATTGACTCACAATTCGCTTTTACTGAGGCGCGTTTAAGCCAAACACCCTGATTAATATTTTTATCATTATGATATCCAAGTAACGCAGTTTCACTTGCAGTGAACTCGGAAATCATTCCCATTCTTTGCCGATCTTCAGGAACATGAGCAACACCTAGATTTCTCAGTTGTTCAGGGTTTAAAGTATTTTTTGAGGTTATCGTTTCTCCCATAATTTCAATTGTGCCACTTGAAATTGGAAGTATTCCAGCAAGAGCCTTAAGAAGCGTTCCTTGACCATTACCTGTTACTCCAGCGATACCTAGTATTTCTCCTGAGCACGCCTCAAAACTGACATTCGAAACTCTTTTTAACCCTTGTTCATTTTCTATTTCAAGGTTCTTAGCAACAAGCACAGGATTGCCAATTTTAGCCTTAGACTTTTTGATATTCAGTAAGACTTTTCGACCAATCATGAGCTCAGCTAACTCTTCAGGGTTAGTTTGACTCGTTTCTCTGTGGGCAACCATCTTCCCAGCTCGCATGACTGAAACATGATCGGTAATACTCATAATTTCACGGAGCTTATGGGTTATCAGAATAATGGTTACACCTTGCTTTTTAAGTGCTTCAAATATACGAAATAATTCATCTGATTCTTGAGGAGTTAATACGCCTGTAGGCTCATCAAGAATTAAAACCTTAGCGCCTTTATAAAGACCTTTCAAAATCTCCACTCT
>ERZ802821.742-NODE-742-length-18032-cov-9.28225_pt1 | contig 18032 bp, 13 predicted proteins | sample MGYA00345648_ERZ802821 | MGnify/ENA primary metagenome ERZ802821 (study PRJEB30503, sample SAMEA104212357) | marine metagenome | biome: Westerlies Biome; feature: [SRF] surface water layer (ENVO:00010504) within the epipelagic zone...; material: water... | reverse complement strand
AAGCATTGATCCGGCCGCCATCGCCAAAGGTGTCTTGCTGCCCTTTGGCGGTTACAAAGGTTCGGCAATCGCAATGATGGTTGAATTGCTGGCCGCCGGTCTGACAGGTGAGCAGTTCAGCTTTGAGGCGCGGGAAAATGACAACGGCGATGGCGGTCCGCCGCGCGGCGGTGAGATGGTAATCGGCCTGTCGCCAGAACTGATTGCCGGTGATGGCTGGCAGGCGCATGTCGAGGGGTTCATGGACCGCTTGACGGCGATGGATGGTGTGCGCATTCCAGGCGCACGGCGTCATCAAAACCGCCTTGATACCGGCCCGCGCCAGATCAATGCGGCTCTGATCGAGACCGTCACCGCCCTAAAATAGCCAGCCCGAAATAGACGCCCCGAAATAGCCTGCCCGAAATAGCCAGCCCCGAAATAGCGGCCCTACCCTTGATACGACCTGCCCGCCTAGCGGCCTTTCCAGACCGGGTCCCGTTTCTCGGCAAAGGCCTTGAAACCCTCAAGCCCATCCTCTGAGTTATACAGCTTGTCGACAGTTGCCAGCTGCATTTTCGTGACCTTGTTCAGGGCGTCCTGAAATTTCATGTTCTCGGCCTCACGGGCAACTTCCTTGATCGCGGCAAAGACCAGCGGCGGCCCTGACTCCAGCAATTTTGCCAGCTCCCAAACGCGGTCATACAGCGCGGGTCCATCGGCCATTACCTCGTTCACCAGCCCCCATTTATGCGCCTCGGCACTGTCCATCCAGCGTCCGGTCAGCAACAAATCCATCGCCACATGATAGGGGATGCGTTTTGGCAATTTGATGGTGGCGGCATCGGCCAGCGTGCCAGCGCGAATTTCCGGCAGGGCAAAACTTGCGCCCTCAGTGGCAAGGATCAGATCGCAGGACAGCGCAATTTCAAAACCACCACCAACGCACATGCCCTCCACTGCGGCAATCACCGGCTTGTTCAAATCGCGCAGCTCCTGCAAGCCGCCAAAGCCGCCAACGCCATAATCGGCGGTAACGGAATCACCATCGGCTGCGGCCTTCAGATCCCACCCGGCAGAAAAGAATTTTTCCCCGGCGGTGCGCAGGATACAGACGCGCAATTCATCATTGTCACGGAAATGCCTGAAGGTCTCCCCCATCTGGCGCGAGGTTGCCAGATCAATGGCGTTGGCTTTCGGCCTGTCGAGTGTAACCTCGAAAATACTGCCATCCTGCCGGGTTTTGATTACATCATCCATTGCCACATCCATTCCTAGTCTCCCTGATTATCATTCATCCATATCACGGCATCGGCGGCTATGGCACCCTTGCCTTGGCCAGCCACCATCAGCGGATTAACCTCAATCTCATCCAGTGCGGCATCATTCTGCATCGCGGCTGCCATTGCCATGATCGCCGCAACCGCCGCGTCAAGATCTCCCTGCGGTGTGCCACGATAGCCGCTGAACAATGGTGCCAGCTGCAAACGGTTGATCGCCGCCAGAACGTCGCGGGGCTCAACCGGCAGAATGAGTGTCTGCGTGTCACCCAGCAATTCTGCCGCAATGCCGCCCGTGCCGATTGTCAGGCTGGTCCCATAAACCGGATCACGGCGCAGGCCAACCAACAGCTCGCCCACTGGCGGTGGCACCATCTCTTCCACCAGAAAGCCCGCCGCAGTCTCCATTGCGCCCGCCGCAGCCACAAGCGCGTCTGCTGTCAGATTGAGCTTCACCAGCCCGGCCTCGCTTTTGTGGGGATGCCCCAATCCCTTGAGCGCGAATGGCGCACGAAGCGCTGCGCTGGCCGGTGCCAGCTCTGCCGGCGTCTCTGCGCGTGCGCCGCGTGGGCAGGCAACTCCCCATCTGGCCAGCCTGTCCTTGGCCCTGCTCTCATCGAGCATCCGCCGCTGGCCGGTGCCCCGCTGGCCGGTGCCTGTCACGTCCGTTGACCGCGCCACTGCCAGCGGTTGCCAGTCTGTCCGCGCCCGGCTGTCCGTGGTGATTTTCTCGATGGCGCAAAGGCCGGTGGCAAACCCACATAGCGGCACGATGCCATCCTCCATCAACCTTATTGCCCATTCATCCGAAATGCCCTCGGCGATACTGCCAAGCATGATCATCGGTGTATCGGTCATTTTGCCCGCCCGCCGCATGGCCGCCACGGCTGGATGCCAGGCCGCATCACTGCATCTGTCGGCACGGGGAAAATCAATCACCAGAATTGAGGCATCGACAAAAGACCCCATCATGCTGGCAAAGGTGCGGGTCATCCGCTCCTCATCGCCCCAGATAAAAGTGTGATAGTCGAGCGGGTTGGAAATCGTCACAAGCGGGCCAAGCGTCTCGGCAAGTGCCGTCTGATTGGCGTGTGGAATGGCCGGCCAGTCAAGCGCCATGCTGGCACTCAGATCTGCCATCATGCCGGTCTCCCCGCCTGAACAGCACATGGCGCTGATCCTGTTGCCTGCCAGCCGCCCGAACAGATGCAGCAGTTTCAGCGTTTCCAGCATTTCCTCTGGTGTATCGACCTCGATCACCCCGCATTGCGCGAGAAAGGCCGAGGAGGCGGCGGCATCCCCGGCAAGGGCCGCCGTGTGCGAGCTTGCCGTGTCCTGTGATGCGGCGGTTTTGCCGGATTTGATTGCCACCAGATGTTTGCCGGCGCGGCGCGTTGCTGCGGCCATGGCGGCAAAATCCATCGTGTTGACGATGCCCTCGATATAAAGGCCAGCCGCCGTGACCCGGTCATCGGCCAGCAATGTAGCCGCCATTTCGGTCAAGCTGGTCTGCGCCTGATTGCCGACACAGGCGATATAGGCGATGGGCAGGCCGCGCGCCTGCATGCTCATATTGATCACGATGTTGGACGATTGGCTGATCAACGCGACACCGCTATCGACCGGGCGTCCCCCATGCTGGTCCGGCCACAGCATTGCCCCATCAAGATAATTCAGCACGCCATAACAATTAGGCCCCAATAACGGCATCTCGCCTGCCGCCGCAATCAGCGCCGCCTGCAACGCCGCATCACCCGTCTCGGCAAAGCCTGAGGCAAAACAGACGGCACCACCGCATCCACGTGCCGCCAGTGCCGCCGTGACCTCGATCACCGCATGCCGGTTGATCCCCAGAAACGCCGCGTCGGGTGTCGCTGGCAGGTCGGCGATAGTGCGGAAACAGGGAACGCCACCGATCTCATCGCGTGTTGGATGAACCGGCCAGATATCCCCCTTAAAGCCACTTTTCTGGCACTGGGTGACAACATTTTCCGCCCACCAACCGCCAAATACGGCGATTGATTTTGGCTGGAACAGGCGCGACAGGTCCCGCATCTCAGCCGCCAAGAGGGCGCAGCAAATCGCGGCTGATGATGTGACGCTGGATTTCCGAGGTGCCGTCCCAGATCCGCTCGACGCGCGCATCGCGCCAGAAACGGGCCAGCGGCAGATCATCCATCAACCCCATGCCGCCATAGACCTGAATCGCCTCATCTGTCACCCGTGCCAGCATTTCCGAGGCATAGAGCTTTGCAGAGGCAATCTCCCGGTTTGCTGGCAGCCCCTGATCCAGCCGCCAGGCCGAGGCAAGCGTCAGCCAGTCAGCCGCATCAATCTCGGTAATCATATCCGCCAGCTTGAAGCTCACCCCCTGAAACTTGCCGATCTGCTTGCCGAACTGTTTGCGTTCAGCGGCATAGGTAAGCGCATAGTCAAAGGCGCGTCTTGCCCGGCCGACACACATCGTGGCAACGGTGATCCGGGTCGCATAAAGCCAGGTGTTCATCACTTCAAAACCGCCATCAACCTCGCCCAGAACCTGCGCATCGGGAAGGCGGCATTCCTCGAACTTCAGGATTACATTGTGATAGCCGGCATGCGAGACCGAGTTATAGCCGGGCAGAACCTCAAAGCCGGGATGGCCACGGTCGACCAGAAAACAGGTAATCCGTTTCTTCGGCCCATGCGGCGTGTCATCGACACCGGTCGCCACAAAAACAATGAAGAAATCGGCATGGTCGCCACCTGAAATGAAATGTTTTGTGCCATTGAGAATCCAATCGCCACCCGCACGTTTAGCGGTCGTGTTCATGCCCCGCACATCAGACCCGGCACCCGGTTCCGTCATCGCCAGCGCGTCCATCCGTTCACCCTTTACCGCCGGTGTCAGATATTTCTCGATCTGCTCATCCTTGCAGGCCATGAGGATATTCTGCGGGCGGCCAAAAAAATGGGTCAGCGCCATTGATCCACGGCCCAATTCACGTTCCAGCAACGCAAATTCCAGATTGTTCAGGCCGCCGCCACCCACATGGTCGGGAAAATTTGACGCATAAAAGCCCATATCGATGACTTTCTGCTTGATCGCCTGTCCCATCTCGGTCGGCACATGCCCCAGCTTTTCAACCTCATCCTCAAGCGGATAGATTTCCGTCTCGACAAAACTGCGCACTGTGGAGACGATCAGCTCCTGCTCCTCACTTAGTCCAAACTGCATTGCTTCCTCCCCAAAATTTGCACGACACTGCCCATTATCATCCGTTATTTTACGCCAATTGCGCGCCCTGCCCCATCGGGTGTTGGCAGGCCGGCATGGGCATCGACAAAGCCTGCCAGCTTGGCGGCGACGGCCTCGCCTGGCAGGCTCGATGCGCGGCTGTTCATATCGACATGCAACAGCATATGCTCGCCGGTTGCCAGTAACCGGCCCTCACCTTCATAAAGGCGGTGAAACAGATGCAGCTTCTTGCCAGCGCCCGCCAAGATCTGTGTGGTGACATGCAGCTCGGCGCCTGCCTTTACCTCATCCAGATGCCGGATATGCGTCTCGACGGTAAAATAGCTGCCCCCCGCCGCAACATAGGCCGCATCAACGCCGCACATTCGCATGAACATGTCGGTGGCGTGTGAGAAGCAATCCAGATAGCGCGCTTCATTCATATGTCCGTTGTAATCCGTCCATTCGGCGGGCACGCGCCGGCGCAGGGTTTCCAGCGGCTTTGTCGTGTCGCTCCTGGTCTCGGCGGGAACCGCGTCATAGAGCGCCGCCTCCCAGTTGGCCAATGTTTTGCCAGCGCCCCAGTCATTCGCTTTTAGCGCCTGCATGATGGCGACCAGATTATTGTCACGGATTCGTTCCAGTTCGCGGATCGAATGGCTGCCTGACTGCGCGTCGGATTGTGAGGATATTTTTTCCACCAGCTCATCCGTCAGCTCGGGCACATCCATCAGCTTTGTCCAGGGCCATTTCAGACAGGGGCCGAACTGCGCGATGAAATGCGCCATGCCAGCCTCCCCGCCGGCAACGCGGTAGGTTTCAAACAGCCCCATCTGTGCCCAGCGCAGGCCAAAGCCATAGCGGATGGCATCGTCAATCTCGGCGGTGGTGGCAATGCCATCCTTGACCAGCCACAGCGCCTCGCGCCAGACCGCTTCCAGAAAGCGATCCGCAACAAACGCCTCAATCTCCTTGCGCAGATGCAGCGGGTGCATGCCAATGACCCGGTAAATGTCGCCGGCCCGTCTGATTGTCTCATCGCTTGTCTGGGTGCCGCCAACCATTTCCACCAGCGGCAACAGATAGACCGGGTTGAAGGGATGGCCCACCATCAATCTGTCTGGCCGCTTCATCTTTGCCTGTAGATCACTTGGCATGATCCCGGAGGTGGATGAGCTGATGATCGCATCATCGGCGGCTGCCAGTTCGATCTCGGCATAGACGCTTTGCTTTATCTCAAGACGTTCAGGCACCGCCTCAACAATCAGTTCTGCCCTATCGCTCCGCTCCGCCCTATCGCTCCGCTCCGCAGAGGCCACCGCCCCGGCGATGCTGCTGGCAAACTCAAGCCGGCCACGTGCTGGCGGTGGTGCCGTTGTCAGGCGGGCAAGCGCGTGATCGGCATTCTCCATGATCGCGGCAATCTTGCGTGGTGCCTCTGGGTCGGGGTCGAACACCCGGACATCAACGCCATTCTGGATCAGCCGCGCAACCCAGCCACCCCCGATCACGCCGCCCCCAATGACCGCTGCCACGGCTGGTCTGTGTGTTCCGTCTGTCATCATCTTTATCCTGTCCGCCCTGTTCAGCGCGGTGCGCGTTTGGTCAGGCCCAAACGGGCGCGAACCGCGTCTGGGCCAACGATTGATGCGCCCATATTCTCGGCGACGCTCACCGCTTTTTCGACCAGCTGCGCGTTCGTTGCAAAGACCCCGCGTGAGAGATAGATATTGTCCTCAAGCCCGACCCGTATATTGCCCCCGGCCAGAATTGATGCTGCGGGATAGGCCATGGCGTTACGGCCGATCGAAAAGGCGGAAAACACCCAATCGGCCGGCACATTATTGACCATCGCCATGAAAGTGTTCAGATCGTCAGGCGCGCCCCAGGGGATCCCCATACACAGCTGCACAAGGGCGGTTTTTTCGATATGGCCCTCATCGACAAGATGTTTGGCAAACCAGAGATGCCCGGTGTCGAACGCCTCGATCTCCGGCTTCACGCCAAGCGCCTTCATCTGTTTTGCCATTTCGACCAGCATTGAGGTGCTGTTCGTCATCACATAATCGCCATGGCCGAAATTCATCGTTCCACAATCAAGCGTACAGATTTCCGGGCGGCAGTCGGCAACATGCAGCAACCGTTCGGTGGCCCCCGCCATGTCGGTGCCGTCCGGATTGACCGGCAATGGTGCCTCGACCCCGCCAAAAACAAGATCGCCGCCCATTCCCGCAGTCAGGTTCAAAACAACATCGGTCGCCGAATCCCGGATCCGTTCAGTCACTTCACGGAACAGCGCCGGGTCTCTGGAGGGCTGGCCGGTTTCCGGGTTGCGCACATGGCAATGAACCACGGCGGCACCGGCTTTTGCGGCGTCGATGGCGCTGTCGGCAATCTGTTCCGGGGTGACCGGCACCTTGTCCGATTTTCCGGTTGTATCACCAGATCCAGTCACCGCACAGGTGATGAAAACCTCTCTGTTCATTTGCAATGTCATCGACCTGCTCCCCCTCGTCAAAAACCTGTCTGGCTGCCCCTTACAGCTCTTGGATGACAGCTTCAGGACACTCACAACACCCACGACAATGATGCCAAATTGTTGCCCTCGTCAAGAAAACTTGCGTCACAAATCACCGCGAAAACCCAAAAAGTGAGCCGCGATGATCTTCCCGCTGGAAAACGCTGAAAAACCTCCGCCAGCCTGCCTGAATTACGGGGCGTTTTGAGCTGATTTCCGGCACTGGCAGAAACTGCGCACAAACGGTATATCGCCGCCGCCACAGGCTTGCACTTTGCCAGAAAGCAGCTAAGTTGGAGAAATCAAAATTTACAGAAATTTCAGAAGAATGGCGAGGGCGAGATGACCTTAACACATTATATCGGCGGCGCAGAAATTGAGGGCACAAGCGGCCGCGCGCAGGATGTTTTCAATCCGGCGACGGGCGCGGTCATTGACCAGGTGCCGCTGGCCAGCACGGCCGAAATTGACAGGGTCGTTGCGGTGGCCAGCGCGGCTCTGCCTGGCTGGGCGGCGACACCGGCGGCAAAGCGCGCGCAGGTGATGTTCAATTTTCGCCAGCTCATTCTCGACAATGTCAAAGACCTTGCGACACTGATCTCATCGCAGCATGGCAAGACGATTGATGATGCGATGGGCGAGGTTGCCCGTGGTGTCGAGGTTGTCGAATTTGCCTGCGGCATTCCGCACGCCCTGAAAGGTGAGTTCTCGCCACAGGTGGCCGGCGGTGTTGATGTGTTCTCGATGCGCCAGCCGGTCGGCGTGGTTGCCGGGATTACCCCGTTTAATTTTCCGGCGATGGTGCCGATGTGGATGTTCCCGATGGCGCTTGCCACGGGCAACACCTTTGTCCTGAAACCCTCTGAGCGCGATCCGGGCGCGCCGATGATGCTGGCGCGACTGCTCAAACAGGCCGGGCTTCCCGATGGGTGTTTCAACATCGTCCATGGTGACAAGGAGGCGGTCGATGCACTGCTCGACAATCCCGATATTGCCGCCATCAGCTTTGTCGGCTCCACCGCGATCGGCAAATATATCTACAGCCGTGGCTGTGCCAATGGCAAACGCGTCCAGGCGCTGTGCGGTGCGAAGAACCATATGGTCATCATGCCGGACGCTGATATGGGCCAGGCTGTTGATGCGGCGATGGGCGCGGCCTATGGTTCGGCTGGTGAGCGCTGCATGGCCATTTCTGCCGTGCTGGCGGTTGGCGATGACACGGCTGACCGGTTTGTCGAGGCCCTCGCGCCAAAGGTGCGGGCGCTGAAGATCGGCCAATATGATGAGCCGGGTGTCGAGATGGGACCGGTGATTACCGCCGAGTCAAAATCCCGGGTTGAGGATTATATCAATCAGGGCGAGGCGGCGGGTGCAAATGTTGTTGTTGATGGCCGCAATCTCAAATTGCAGGGCTATGAGAACGGCTTTTTTGTTGGTGGCACGCTGCTGGATCATGTAACGCCTGACATGTCGGTCTACCGGGACGAGATTTTCGGTCCGGTTCTCTCCGTTCTGCGCCCGAAAAGCTATGAAGAGGCGCGCCAGCTGGTGATTGACCATGAATATGGCAATGGCACGGCGATTTTCACGCGCGATGGTGACGCGGCGCGTGATTTTGCCAGCAACGTCAATATCGGCATGGTTGGCGTTAATGTGCCGATCCCGGTTCCCGTTGCCTATCACAGCTTTGGCGGCTGGAAGGCGTCAATGTTCGGCGATCATTCGATTCATGGCATGGAAGGCGTGCGTTTCTACACCAAGCTGAAAACGGTGACCTCGCGCTGGCCGTCCGGCATCAAGGAAGGCGCGGTGTTCAATTTCCATGCGGGCAGCGACAGCTGACACCGGCCGTCATTTGCACCGATAAACAAACCCGCCTGTTCATCAAAGCCGCCAGCAAATGCGGGCGGCTTTTTTCAGGGGCGCGGCCAGCCCCTCACATCAGCAGCTTGCCGGGGTTGAGCAGATTGTCCGGGTCGAGCGCTGTCTTGATCGATTTCAGCATCTCATAGGCGACCGGGTCTTTCAGCTCCCGCATCGCCGCCTGCTTGTCGGTGCCGATGCCATGTTCGGCGCTGATCGAACCACGCCATTTGACCACCGCATCCTGCAATGCCTGTTTGATTGCGGCGGCCTCGGCCGGATGGTCCGCCGGATCCTCATCAAAGGGCCGGGCACAGCTGTGCAGATTGCCATCGCCCATATGCCCAAAGGCGATACAGAACGGGCCCGGGGCAATTGCGGCAAAAGCCGCCTCCAGATCGGCAATCGCACCGGGCAGGTCGGACACCTGAAAGCTCACATCCGACAACAGCCAATTGCCATGCCGCTGCATTGCATCCAGCGTGTCCTCGCGCATTGTCCACAGATTGCGCCGCTGCGTCTCGGAATAGGCAATCACCGCATCCTCGGCAATGCCTGTCTCAAAGGCCTCGCCCAGAATATCCTCGAACTGCTGGGTCAGCGCCAGCTTGCCATCTGCATCGGTCTTTGCGTCCTCGGCGGAACCGGCGGCAATCTCGACAAGGACCGACAGCGGCGGGCTATAGGAAAAGGGCGCGGTGATATGGTCCAGATATTTGACACATAGATCATACATCAACTGGCCAAACAGCTCGAACGCCTCGACGCGGCCCCCTGTTCGCGCCTGCACAAAATTCATCAGCTTCAGCGCGGCGCTCACATCTGGCACCACCACCATCGCGGTGGCATAGGCTTCTGGGCGCGGGACCAGCTTCAAAGTGGCTGCCGTAATGATGCCAAGCGTGCCCTCGGAGCCAACCATCAGATTGATCAGATCATAGCCGGTATTGTCCTTTTTCAGCGCTGGCAACAGATCCATCACCTCGCCTGATGCCGTCACCACTTCGAGGCCCATGCACAGCGCCCGTGCATTGCCATAGCGGATGACATTCAGCCCCCCGGCATTGGTGCCAAGCGCGCCGCCAATATGCGCTGTTCCCTTTGCGCCAAAGACAAGCGGAAACATCAATCCCGCCTGATCGGCCGCCTTGTGCAGATTTTCGAGGATACAGCCTGCCTCGGCAATCATCACCTGCCCATCACCATCAATGCTGCGAATCTGGTTCATCCTCTCCAGCGACAGCAGCAAGATGCCTTCGGCCTCGCCGGCGATGGTGGCACCGGTCAGCCCGGAATTGCCACCAAGCGGGATCACCGGCGTCTTCGTTGCGGCGCAGGCCTTCATGATCGCGGCAACGGCCTCGGTGCTGTCGGGCCGGACGACATAAAGCGGGTGCGATTCATACAGCCCCAGCCAATCCCGGCGGTAGCGCGGCTCAATCTCATCACCTGTCAGCACATGCGCTGCCCCGCAAATCCCGATCAATTGATCCGTGAAGTCTGCCATTTCGGTGCTTTTGGTCATCTCACTCTCACCTCAAAAATCATCTACCCAAAAATCATTCACCCAAAAATCATATGTATATTTGACGCATCAGCCAGCCAGCATGTCCAGCCGCAGCCGCGCAATCTTATGGACCTCGGCAAGCGCCGTGGCAAATTCTATCGTCTCGTCATTGTCAATCCGGCGGCGAAAGGCTGCCAGAATATCCGCCCGCGTCAACCCCCGCACGGCGATAATGAAGGGATGACCGAATCTCTGTCCATAGGCTTTGTTCAGCATCTGAAATTCGGCAAATTCCTCGGGGCTGCACCGATCAAGCCCGGCGCTCGCCTGTTCGGCGGTTGACTCACTCGTAAGCCCTCCGTCAATCGCCAGCTTTCCAGCCAATTCCGGATGCGCACGCAGCAGGGCTGACTGGCGCTCGCTGCCAGCATCATCGACAATCGCCGCCATGCGCCGGCCCAGATGGCTGATTCGGTCATCATCAGGGCCAAGCCCGTCCGCCAGTACCGCCTCTGCCACCCATGGTGAATGTTCATAGATACCGCCAAACTGCGTCAGGAATTGGTGCCGGGTCAGCTGGTGCGGGCGAACGGCAAACATCGCATTTTCAGTACCATCTGCCATCAGTCACCCCCGCTCATCCTGTCTGATTTCCCGGCTCACTCCCGGCACATACAGGCGTGAGCATGGGGATATTTATTTGCAAATTCAATAAATAATTGGCATCGTCTTCCCGTTGGGGTTTTCCTGTTGGGGAACGGGAGTTTGATCAAATGGGTCGGTTGACCACACATGTTCTGGATACCGCCGCTGGCATGCCGGCGGCAGGCCTCGTCATTGATCTTTATCGCCATGCTCAAGATAGCCATGATCAAGATAACCATGCTCAAAATAACCCTGTTCAGGATATCTGGCATCGGCTCTTATCCGTCACCACCAATGCTGATGGCCGCTGCGATTCGCCATTGCTGGAGGGGGCGGATTTTACCACCGGGCGCTATCAGCTTGTCTTTTATGCGGCCGCCTATCTGCGGGCTGCGGGAACATCACTGCCTGAGATCCCGTTTCTCGATGAGATTGTGATTGCCTTTGGCATCGATGATGCCGACCAGCATTATCATGTCCCACTGCTGCTCTCTGCCTACGGTTATTCAACCTACCGCGGCAGCTAGCGGAGTTCGCGATGCGCGATTATGTGACCTTTATCCTGAATAACGAGGTGCAGACATTCTCCGGTCTTGCTGGCGATACCACGTTGCTTGCCTGGTTGCGCCGCACCCGTGGTTTGACCGGTTCAAAGGAAGGCTGCGCTGAGGGGGATTGCGGTGCCTGCACCGTTGTTGTCGCCCGGCCCGATAACACCCAATCTGGCACCGGGCCCAACCCCGATGGCACAATTATCTGGCGGCCGGTCAATGCCTGCATCCTGTTCATGGGCATGCTCGAGGGGGCATCGGTCACCACCATCGAGGGACTGTCCGATGGTGCGGGCGGTCTGCATCCCTGCCAACAGGCGATGGTGGATTTTCATGCCTCGCAATGCGGCTTCTGCACTCCCGGTTTTGTCATGTCGCTGTTTGCCGCCTGGTGCAATGGTGACGGTCTACGGCCAGACACCATTGATGACACGCTTGCCGGCAATCTCTGCCGTTGTACCGGCTACCGGCCGATCGTCGATGCCGGTCTCTCACTTGCCAGTCAGTCACTTGCCGATCATTCACTTGCCGATCATAATCTGCCTGCCGCAGAGCTGGCACGCCGCCAGACAGAGGCAAAGCTGATGGCAGAAATCGCGCATGATCAGACGGTCCGTCTTGCCGATGATGACTCGCCGTCCCCTGTTGCTTTTGTGGCACCTGCCGCTGCGGATGAATTTACCAGCTACTATGCCGACAACCCCGATGCGACCATTGTGTCCGGTGCCACTGATATTGGGCTATGGGTGACCAAGCAACAGCGGCATCTGCCGGTGATGCTCTGGACGGGCCGCGTGGCCGGCTTCACCCAGACAACCCAGATGGATGATCACCAGATGGATGATCAAATCGAGACCGGTCCCTATATGCGGATTGGTCCGGCGGTCACGCATCAACAGATATTGTCTGACCTGGCGCTGCGCTGGCCGGATTTTGCTGAGGTGATGCGGCGCTTTGGCTCGCTACAGGTGCGCAGCAGCGGCACAATCTGCGGCAATATTGCCAATGGCTCGCCCATCGGTGATCTGCCGCCGATGCTGATCGCCCTGTCTGCCGAGGTTGAGCTGACGCATGGCCCGCATGTGCGGCGTTTGCCGCTTGCCGCGTTTTTCCGGGATTACGGTGTTCAGGACCGCCGCCCCGGTGAATATGTATCCGCCATTCTTTTGCCGTTGGCACCGGCGGCGCATTTGCGCTGCTACAAGATTTCAAAGCGGTTTGATCAGGATATCTCGGCGGTGATGGGGGCGTTCACCATCACCGTGACCGATAATGTGATTACCGGGGCGCGGCTGGCATTTGGCGGCATGGCGGCAACCCCCAAACGCGCCACACATGTTGAGGCGGCGCTTGCGGGCGCGCCCTTTACCGCCGCCAGTTTCCGCGCCGCTGCAGCCCATATGGCTGATGATTTCACCCCGATCAGTGACATGCGCGCCTCTGCTGCCTACCGCCTGCAGGTGGCCCGCAATCTTGTCGTGAAATACGGGCTTGATCTGAATGGTGCGGGCGCCGTGCGCCTTGCTGGCCAGTCCGGGCTGGCGCTTGTTGCCGATGGGGGTGGATGATGAACCCGCCCGATACCGGTGATACCGGCAACAATCGTGACATCCAGACCGCCAATAATCCCAATAATCCCAATAATCCCAATAATCCAAGCGGCATTGACGGCGATATCCGCACCCCGCTGCGCCATGACAGCGCGCATAAACATGTTGCTGGCACCGCGATCTATGTCGATGATATCGCCACAGCTGACAACACATTAATTGTGTTGATCGCGCAGAGCCCGCATGCGCATGCACGCATCACCGCAATGGATCTGGCGGCTGTTGCCGCCGCGCCCGGCATCGTCAGGGTAATGAGCGCGACTGACATTCCGGGAAAAAATGACTGTGCGCCGGTTTATGGCGATGATCCGGTTTTTGCCGATACCGAGGTCAATTATGTCGGCCAGTCGGTGTTTGCTGTTGCTGCCGAAACGATGGCGGCGGCCCGGGCGGCGGTTGGTCTTGCCAAAATCAGCTATGAGGAACTGCCGGCACTCATCACCATCCGCGCGGCGATGCGGGCAGGCTCCTTTCTGGGACCGGCAGCGACCATGGCGCGCGGCGATGCGGATGCTGCCATCACCGCTGCACCCCGCTCTCTTTCCGGCAGCATCGACATTGGCGGGCAGGAGCATTTCTATCTCGAGGGGCAGGCAGCACTGGCCATTCCGGGCGAGGATGGCGATATGCTGGTCCACGCCTCGACCCAGCATCCAAGCGAGATCCAGCACAAAATCGCCACGGTTCTTGGCACCGGCAATAATGCCGTGACGGTTGAAACCCGCCGCATGGGGGGCGGTTTTGGGGGCAAGGAAAGCCAGGGCAATCTGCCGGCAATCACTGCGGCGCTGGCGGCGCATCTGACGGGCAGGCCGGCAAAAACGGTTTATGACCGTGATGATGATTTCAGGCTCACCGGCAAGCGTCATGATTTTCGCATTGACTATCACATTGGGTTTGATGATGAGGGGCGCATTCTTGGCGCGGTGTTTGAACAGGCGATGCGGTGCGGCATGTCGTGGGATCTGTCGGAGGCGATTGCGGCGCGCGCCATGTGCCATGCCGACAATGCCTATCACATCCCGCATATGCGCGTGGTCTCGCATCGCTGCAAAACCCACACCCAGTCAAACACGGCCTTTCGCGGCTTTGGCGGGCCGCAGGGGATGCTGGGGGTGGAGCGGGCGATTGACGAGGTGGCGCATCATCTGGGCCTCGATCCATTGATTGTCCGGCGGCGTAATTTCTATCCGCACAGATCGGTTCCCGCCGCCCAGCAGGGCATCACCCACTATGGCCAGACGGTCGCCGATTGCATCATTCAGGACATCGTTGACGAGCTGGAGATATCTGCCGACTACACCCGGCGGCGCGCTGAGATTGAGGCGTTCAACAGCACCAATGATCTGGTCAAGCGCGGCATTGCCCTGACGCCGGTGAAATTCGGCATTTCCTTCAACACACAGTTTCTCAATCAGGCGGGCGCCCTTGTCCATGTCTATAATGACGGCTCGGTGCAGCTCAATCATGGCGGCACCGAAATGGGCCAGGGCCTCAACACCAAGGTGGCGCAGATTGTCGCCAATGAATTCCAGATCGATATAGATGCGATCAAAATCACCGCAACAAGCACCGGCAAGGTGCCCAACACCTCGGCCACGGCGGCCTCGTCCGGCACGGATCTTAATGGCATGGCGGCGCAGGCGGCGGCCCGCACCATCCGGTTGCGCATTCGTGATTTTCTGGCGGCACAGCATGATTTGCCGGGTGATGCGGTGCGCTTTGCCGCTGGCTGTGTGCATCTTGGCGACACCGCCAGCCTCAGCTTTGCCGACGCGGTAGAGGCGGCCTATCTTGGCCGTGTGTCGCTGTCCTCGACCGGTTTTTACGCAACGCCAAAAATCCATTGGGACAGGGACCGGGGGCAGGGCCGGCCCTTCTTCTATTATGCGTACGGCGCCGCTGTCACCGAAATTGCCATCGACATGCTGACGGGCGAGAACCGCATCCTGCGCACTGACATCATTCATGATGCGGGCAAGTCACTCAATCCGGCGATTGATATTGGCCAGATTGAGGGCGGCTTTGTCCAGGGGGCTGGCTGGCTGACCACTGAGGAGCTGGTCTGGGATGATGCTGGGCGGCTGCGCACGCATGCGCCCTCGACCTATAAAATCCCGGCCTGTGCCGACCGGCCGGCCATTTTCAATGTTGCGCTGTTTGGCGATGGAGAGAATCTGGAGGACACCATCCATAAATCAAAAGCTGTTGGCGAGCCACCGCTGATGCTTGCGATCAGCGTGCTGATGGCGCTTTCGCACGCGCTGACAGGGGTCAACGGGCATGAATCCGTGACCGGAGATGTGGCTGACTATCCGGCGCTGGATGCACCGGCAACGCCTGAACGGCTGTTGATGACGGCGATAGGTCTGGGGGCTGATCATGGCTGAGGCGAACTGGATCACCGAGGCTCTGGGCCGCATAGACGCGCATGGCGCTGTCGTCAGGGCCAGCCTGATCGGCGTCAAGGGCTCGGCCCCGCGTGAGGCGGGGGCGATGATGCTGATCAGCCCGGACGACATCTGGCAGACCATCGGCGGCGGCACGCTGGAGTTCGAGGTGATGCAGCAGGCGCGCGCACTGCTTGCTGATCGTCCTGCCGATGCCCCCACCGGGTCGCCTGAAAATGCCAGCTGGCACCGGCGCGTCACCACGGCGGCGCTTGGTCCTGATATGGGGCAATGTTGCGGCGGTGTCGTGCGGCTGCTTCTTGAATGTTTTTCTGCGGCTGAACGTCCGGTGCTGCGTGAACTGGCCGCCCTGCCCGGTCCTGTTGTGCTGGCGCATCCGCTGGCTGGCGGGGTGCCGCTTGTCTGCGCTGCCCCCCCGGCCTCCCCGGCCACCAGCCCGACCGCTGCGGATGGCAAAATTGTGCTTGGCCTGAGCGCTGACAAAACCCATTTTCTGGCATGCCGTGATCTGCCCCGGCGTCCGGCCTTTGTCTATGGGGCGGGGCATATTGGCCGCGCGCTTGTCGGGATTCTGGCGTCACTTGATCTGGATGTGCATTGGATTGATATAAGGCCAAACCGGTTTCCGGCGGTCATCCCCGATGGGGTGCGCCGGGTTATCGCCGCTGATCCGTCAATGATTGCCGGCCACGCGCCGCCCGATGCCATTCATCTGGTGATCACCCATAACCACGCGCTTGATCAGGCGATCTGCCACAAATTGCTGGCTGGTGATGGTTTCGCGCGGCTTGGCCTGATTGGCTCGGCAACGAAATCCGCCCGGTTTCGCCAGCGTCTGACGCGGGCTGGCATCAGCCGGGACCGTCTTGACCGCTTGGTCTGTCCGATCGGCATTCCGGCGATCACCGGAAAGCAGCCAGCGCGTGTGGCGCTCTCAATCGCGGCGCGGGTTGCCATCTGGCAACAGGAACTGGACATTGCGCATAACAGCCGTGATCACATCGCGGCGCCGGTCACTGCATAGGGGGAGATGATGCAAGACTATCTTTGGCTGTGGTCAGAATTGCTGATCCGTTGGGTGCATGTCATTGCCGGCATCGCCTGGATCGGCTCATCCTTTTACTTCATCGCGCTGGATCTCAGCCTGAAACCGGGGCGTGAACTTCCCGATCAGGCACATGGTCAGGCCTGGCAGGTGCATGGCGGGGGCTTTTACAATCTTGTCAAATATCTGGTCGCCCCCTCCAAAATGCCGGAAGAGCTGACATGGTTCAAATGGGAGGCATATGCAACGTGGATTTCCGGCTTCGCCCTGTTGACGGTGATCTATTACACCTCTGCCGGTCTCTACATGATTGATTTTGAGATTCTCGATATAGAGCCGTGGCAGGCGGTCACCATCAGCCTTGTCGGCATTGTTATTGGCTGGGGGGTTTATGATGGCATGTGCCGCAGCCCCCTTGGCCGCAGTGACACCGCGCTTGCTGCCGCCGGTTTTGTCTTTCTGGTGGCGCTTGCCTGGGGCTATACACAGATTTTCTCGGCGCGCGGTGCCTTTGTCCAGATGGGTGTGACCATCGGCACGATCATGGTTGCCAATGTGTTGATGGTGATCATCCCCGGGCAAAAAAAGGTCGTTACCGCCCTGCGGGCTGGCGCTGCGCCTGACCCGCTTTATGGCGGGCGGGTCAAGCAGCGCTCGCTGCACAATAATTACCTCACCCTGCCGGTGATTTTCGTGATGATTGGCGGCCATTATCCGGCGATTTTTGCGACTGATTATGCGTGGATGATTCTGGCGCTGGTGCTGGTGATTGGTGCGCTTATCCGGCATTTCTTCAACACCAAACACAAGGGTGATCCGCCGCCCTGGTGGGTCTGGTTTGCGGCCGGCGGGCTCACCATCATGGCAATGGTCCTCAGCCATGCCGGCGCACCGCTCCGACAGGTGGATCAGGCCGCCTATGAAGATTATGAGTTCGGCACCGGCGCCCAGCTTCATCTGGCTGCGGTTGAGCTTGTCACCGAACGCTGCGCCATCTGCCACGCGCATGAACCGCAATGGGACGGGATGGCCTTTGCGCCAAAGGGCCTTGTTCTGGAAAATGAGGCCGATATTCTTGCCGCTGTCGATGGTATTTTCTGGCAGGCAGCCGCCTCGCATGCGATGCCCCCCGGCAATGTCATCTGGGTCGATGATGAGGAACGTCTGATGCTTGCCAACTGGCGGGCGATGCTGCGCGGTGATGCTGGACCGCAAGGCAGGGCCGGTGATAGACGGGAAAGCACAGCCGATGATGGGTGATTATCCGCGTGATCTTGTCGGTTATGGACCGGCTGTTCCGCATGCGGCGTGGCCGGGCGGGGCGCGCATCGCCGTACAGTTCGTCCTGAATTATGAGGAGGGCGGCGAGAACGCGGTCCTGCATGGGGATCCGGCCTCCGAAATTT
>ERZ802821.741-NODE-741-length-18035-cov-17.1425_pt1 | contig 18035 bp, 16 predicted proteins | sample MGYA00345648_ERZ802821 | MGnify/ENA primary metagenome ERZ802821 (study PRJEB30503, sample SAMEA104212357) | marine metagenome | biome: Westerlies Biome; feature: [SRF] surface water layer (ENVO:00010504) within the epipelagic zone...; material: water... | reverse complement strand
TGATCATCACCGCCCAAGACGCATAGTCAGTGAATGAAAGTCGCAGCTCGGCCGAAAAACGCCAACGGGTATCTTCGCGCTCGCTGCCGATCATCGGATCGGGTGCTTTGTACTGTCGATCCTCATACTTACACTCGATCTCAAGCTCCAGAGGGAGTCGCCCCAGATTTTCGCGATGCACGTAACGTGCCTTGATCGCATGTGAGTCGTAGTCGTAGCGATTCGCGCGCGCGTTGTCCACGCGGAAGGTATAACCCACAACCGCATAGCGCTTCAGGCCCTGAATGAAATAGTAGCTGTCCAGAGAAACGCTGTGGCTGTCGGCCTCCCGGCCAGGGCGGCGGGCGATCGTTTTCTCGCCGTAAACGTATTCTCCTCGCAAGAACCATTGCTTGCTCAAAAAGCCTGCCAAGTAGGGAGAGAATCGCTCGTAGGTCAGGAACTCTTCATCATCGAGGTCCGCGGAGACATCGAACCAGTTAACGCCCACAGTGGCTTTGCCCAACTGCGCCTCCAGATTCACCCCAAGTGATTCTGTGCGTCGATCAACCTGCGAGAACTCCTGGTAACTGTCATCAACCAATCCTGCTGAAACACGCAGCGACGCGCGATCTTCATAGCTGAACAAGGCTGACCCCTGAATCTCCAGCGTGGTGACTTCATCGGACTCACCCGTCGCGCGTTCCAGTTCATCGAGGCCGACGTTGTCATCCCACGCGTAACCCGCCGCTAACTCGAGGTCAAAGTCGGCCCCCGAAGCCGAGGCGCCGCATAGGCAACCCGTTATCAGCAACAGGGCTCTGGCAAGAGCAATGGAAGCCTTTGTGTGCATCGGGAGGGTTCAGGGGAAGTTGGCAGGGAGCGTAATACACCTAGTGATGATTCGCTTCTCATGCACGGCAATGTTTCTGTGAAAAGTCACTTGACCAAGCTCCACCGTCAGTGGGGCAGTAGTGGGAATGAGCGGACGGATTTCACGGTGACAAAAAAGTGTCTAATGGTGAAGGTTGACCCTGGTCGTTAATGACGAAGGCGTGCTGCCGTGACAGGGCCTGAGGGTCCAGCACACCGCAGCTGTGCGCGATCAACTCAACCTCCTCTCGCATCGAGACCGCGTAGTTGGCGACGCGATCGGCTTTGACAGTAGGATCGAGGCCTTTTAGCAGTTTAGGGTCGTGGGTAGTGATGCCGGTGGGGCAAGTATTTTCGTTGCATTGCAGGGCTTGTATGCATCCGAGAGAGAGCATGAAGCCTCTCGCTGAGCAGACCACGTCAGCACCCAGACACAGTGCCGCCGCCACTCCCGCAGGATTGATCATTTTCCCCGAGGCGATCAATTTGATGCGCTCTCGCAGACTGGCCGAGGTCAATTTCTCGTCCACCAGCGGCAGGCTGGATGCCACCGGCAGCCCCATGTTGTCCATCAAGCCCTGGGGGGCGGCTCCTGTGCCGCCATCCGCACTGTCCAAGGTGATGAAGTCGGGTGCTGACGCCAGCCCCCGCGCGTGAATGGCCTCACAAAAATCATCTAGCCATGCGGCCTGCCCCAAAACCAGTTTGATACCGGTGGGTTTCCCTGACGCCGAACGAACTCGGTCAATCAGATCCAGCAGGGAGTCAGCATCGGTGACCTCCGGGTGACGGTTGGGGCTGATTGAATCTTCACCCGCCGGTATGCCGCGGGTCGTCGCGATCAGGTCGGTCACTTTCTCCGCTGGCAGAATGCCGCCTTTTCCAGGTTTCGCTCCCTGAGACAGTTTGATTTCAAACATTCTTACCTGTGGGATTGCTGCGAGCTCTGCGATTTTCTCGATGTCCAGATTACCGTTATCGTCCCGCACGCCATATTTCGCGGTGCCGATCTGGAATACGAGATCGCAGTCTGCAGTCCGATGAAACGGGGATAACCCGCCTTCTCCAGTATTCAGCCACACGTGGCTTGACGCGGCTCCCATCGAGAGCGCCTCGATAGCGGGCCCTGACAGCGCACCGTAGGACATCGCTGAGATGTTAAAAATGGAGGGGGCTGCGTAGGGTTCGCGCACGAAGCCGTCACCAAAAATCAGCGGGGTTGCAGCGTGCGCTTCAATTTCATCTTTCGTGGGAGGGAAGGCGCTGTTGAGGAAGAAAATATCGCCGGGACGATTAAGCGGTTTCGTCGAGCCAAAGGCGATGGTGCTGTCGAGCTTTTTAGCGGCGCGTGCCACCCAAGCTCGCTGAGCCCGGTTGAAAGGGAGCTCTTCGCGATCCATCGCAAAGAAATACTGCCGGAAAAAGACACCGAGGTGCTCGAACACGTAGCGAAGTCGACCGATGACCGGATAGTTCTTGCGAATCGCTTGGCTGTTCTGCGTGACGTCGATGACGTACAGCACGACCACGGCGATGAGCGCCATGAGAATCGCCAGCGCCAACAGCATCATGGATGCGTCCAGCACACCATCTAGCAGGTCTAGAAACGCCGTCATTTTTCCTCCCGGGCCACAACTTGCAAACAGCCACAATGAGTAAAAAGTGTAGCACCAGAGAAGGGGGTGCGATTTAGCCCGAGACGACAGCAGTGCTGCCTCACCAGCGGGGTGAGCATCTGATGCCATGGTGTGAGAAGCAGTGTCGATTGGACTGCCGAGAGCGGGTGGTTGGTACCGGAGGCCGGACTTGAACCGGCAAGCTGTTGCCAGCGGGGGATTTTGAATCCCCTGTGTCTACCAATTCCACCACTCCGGCTCGCGTAGACGAGGGCGCGGAGTATACCAACTCCAAGCCACGCGGCAATGGGAGGCTAGGCAATTTTCCCCTGTGCTGTATACTTCTGCGCGATTCAGCCGAGCCACACCCGGTCGGTCCGGTGGATCTGAGTATCTTCAGGGAGAAAAGATATGGCGATGAAACTCATCAAGAAGACGGCTGAGTACAAGATCTTCATGCGCGGTGATGACCGCTACGCGATTCAAGATGCTAACGGCAAGCCGGTGAACGGCGAGGAGAAGGTGCGGATTCTTGTTGAAGAGGATCTGATTAAAGTCACTCTGCCGAGCCCCAAGGAAGAAGCCCCCGAGTCTGAGGAGGCAGCGGACAATGGCGACGAGGCGGCAGAGGTTGCCGCTGAAGCGGATGACGCAGCAGAGGCATCAGACGATGCTGGCGAACCCGAACCCGAACCCGAACCCGAACCCGAGGAGGCGCCAGAAGAGGCAGCTCCCGAAGCCGACCCCGAGCCAGAGACTGAAGCAGAAGAGGCCGAGGAAGAGAGTGAAGAGAAGGACAAGTGACGCGGCGCCGATGGGAATCGCAACGAAAGCCGGCCAACGCCGGCTTTTTTGTGGGCAGGTTCCGATAAAGTTCGCCACGGTTACTCAGTGCTGAATTCCGATCGAGATCGATGAAGACCGCCGACTTTTCCTTTGAACTCCCCGCTGAACTGATCGCGCAGGAGCCGCTACCTGAGCGTTCTGCCTCCCGACTTCTGGCGGTTGAGACAGCTTCAGCAGCGTGTTCGCACCTGACTTTTAGGGACCTCCCTCAGCTGCTCACTCCTGATGATTTGCTCGTGTTCAATAACACGCGAGTCATTCCGGCGAGGTTGTTTGCCCAGAAGCAGACGGGCGGACGGGTAGAGATTCTGATTGAGCGGGTGCTGGGTGATGGCAGCGCACTCGCACACGTTCGCGCCAGCAAGAGTCCGCGTGACGGCGCATTGCTGTTGATCACGCCCGATTCCGAGAGCGATGTCTCCGATTTGGCGTTGAGAGTGCTGGGCCGGGAGGGCGCACTGTTTGTGCTCGTGCCCGAGACGGGCACCCTCAAAGACATGATGCGCCGTTATGGTCACATGCCTCTACCGCCGTATATCGAGCGGGAGGACACGGCTGATGACCGTAATCGCTATCAAACACTGTATGGCAGTCGGGATGGTGCCGTGGCGGCGCCGACCGCGGGGCTACATTTTGATCAAACGCTGCTGGAGCAACTCGATGCAGCGGGTGTTGCCAAGACTGAGGTGACCCTCCATGTCGGGGCGGGGACGTTTCAACCTGTGCGGGCGGAGCACGTCGAAGATCACACCATGCATAGCGAGTACATCGAAGTAGATCAAACCTGCTGCGACGCCGTGGCAGCGTGTCGGGCCAGAGGTGGCAGAGTGATCGCTGTCGGTACCACCGCTGTCAGATCGCTGGAGAGCGCCGCTCAGCTATCGGGCAAAGACCAGACGCTAAAGCCCTTCAGCGGCGACACGGATATCTTTCTCTATCCGGGCGCGACTTTTCATGTGGTGGACGCGATGATCACCAATTTCCATCTGCCTGAATCAACGTTGATCATGCTGGTGTCTGCTTTTGCGGGTACCGATACCATCCGCCATGCCTATCGCACAGCGATCGAAAACCGCTACCGCTTTTTCAGCTATGGTGATGCAATGTTTCTGACCAAAGAGCGCAATGGCTGATGGAATTCCAGGTATCCCATCAGGATGGATTGGCCAGACGTGGCCAGATCGATTTCCCTCGAGGCGCAGTGCAAACCCCCGCATTTATGCCGGTCGGCACCTACGGCACGGTCAAAGGCATGTTGCCGCGGGACATTGTCCAGATTGGTGCCGAGATTATCCTCGGTAACACCTTTCACCTGTGGCTGCGGCCGGGCACCGACATCATCAAGGCTCACGGCGACCTCCATGACTTCATGGGGTGGCAAGGTCCCATCCTGACTGATTCCGGTGGGTTTCAGGTATTCAGTTTGGATGCGCTGCGGAAGGTGACCGAGGAGGGGGTCGCTTTCAAGTCACCGGTGAACGGTGACAGGGTATTTCTCGACCCCGAGACGTCCATGCGCATCCAGCGAGACCTCGGCAGTGACATTGTCATGATTTTTGACGAGTGCACGCCGTATCCGGCCACCGAGGCGGAAGCGGAGCGGTCCATGCAACTCTCCTTGAGATGGGCTGAGCGGAGCCGACGCGCCCATGGCGACAATCCTGCCGCGCTATTCGGCATTGTTCAGGGCGGCATGTATCCGGAACTTCGCCTGCGTTCCCTAGAAGGTCTCACGGAGATTGGCTTTGATGGTTACGCGGTGGGTGGGCTGTCGGTGGGTGAGCCCAAAGACGAGATGATGGCGGTGCTCGATGATCTGGCGGGACACTTACCTGCGGAAAAACCCCGGTACTTGATGGGGGTGGGTACACCTGCGGATCTGCTGGAAGGCGTTAGACGCGGTATCGACATGTTCGACTGCGTCATGCCCACACGGAACGCCCGCAACGGCCACTTGTTTACCAGTACTGGCGTGCTGAAGTTGCGCAATGCCAAACACAAAAGCAGCACTGAGACGGTGGACGCAAATTGCGACTGTTATACCTGCGAAAACTTTTCTCGGGGATATCTCGCACACCTAGATAAATGCAACGAAATTCTCGGCTCCCAGTTGGCTACCATTCACAACCTGCGCTTTTATCAGAAACACATGGCGGGCATTCGGCGCGCGATTGAAGCGGGTGAATTGGATGAGTTTGCTCGCGGGTTTTACGCAGCTCAGGCCGAGGAGGGGTGAGAATGACCGACAAGACGCAACCCGTAAAATCCCCCTGTATTGAAGTGTGTTCACTCAATAATCAGGACATGTGTATAGGTTGTTATCGCACGGCCAACGAGATTATTGAGTGGTTCTCAGCCCCCAATGAGCGCAAGCGGGAGATATTGGCTTCGGTTGATCAGAGGCGGTCCAAGCCCTAGGGATGGGATGATTCGGTTTCTGGGGTCTCGCCGTCAGCTGATGCTTCGGCTTCTAGCGGCCATATCCGAATTTTGCTGATCTGCGTTTTTGCAATTTCTTCGATGTCTAGCTGGTATCCGGGTATCCGGACCGAAGTCCGGGCATTGGGGAACGCTTCCAACGCCTCTAGCGCCAGTCCGCTCACTGTTTTGGGTCCGTCGGTGGGCAGATCCCACTTTCGTTGTTTGTTGAGGTCACGAATGCTCACGGTGCCCGAGCATGTGGTGCTGCCATCAGAATGACTGGTGATCTCCTCATTTTCCTCAACGAGGTTTGAGGTGAACTCGCCGACAATTTCCTCAAGGATGTCCTCGAGCGCCACCAGACCCAGAATATCTCCGTACTCATCTACCACCATTCCAAGGCGCTTCTTCTGTCGCTGAAAATGGAGGAGCTGAGTATTGAGGGGCGTATTCTCTGGGATGAAATAGGGGGCCTCTGCTTCCTCTCTCAGCGCTTGCCGATTCAGCCTGCCGCTATCCAAGACACGGCTCAGGTTGCGCATGTGAAACACGCCCTCAATCTCATTGATATCGTCGCGATACAGCGGCAAACGCGTATGCCCACTGTTTTTGAGTTGACGCATGACGGCCTCGTCAGGCGCCTCAATGTCGATGCCGTAGATTTCATTTCGCGGCGCCATGATGTCGTTCACGGTCATCTGTTCCAGGTCGAGGATATTGACCAACATCCGGCGGTGGCGGCTGGGAATCATCGATGCTGATTCGGTCACGATGGTGCGCAGCTCCTCCTGCGAGACAGCGTCGTCACCCGCCTTATCGGGGGAGAACCCCATCAGTTTCAGAATGCCGTTGGTTAGTGAGTTGATCGCCAGCACCAAAGGCATCAGCAATTTCTGCAGTGGAAGCAACAATGCACTGGCTGGGAAGGCGACCCGCTCTGGATGGAGCGCCGCGATCGTCTTGGGGGTGATTTCAGCAAAAATGAGTATGACCAGCGTGAGTACCAGCGTCGCGATAGCAATACCCGCGTCTCCGAACAACCGGATCGCAATAACGGTGGCGATGGCCGACGCGAGAATGTTGACTAGATTGTTGCCAATCAAGATCAGGCCGATCAGTCGATCCGGTCGCTGCAGCAGTTGTATGGCTCGTCGCGCTCCGCGGTGGCCCGTGCCGTTGAGATGTTTCAGCCGATAACGATTCAGCGACATCATGCTTGTCTCGGAGCTTGAGAAAAAAGCGGAGACCAAAATCAGGATTGCCAGCGCCCCGAAGAGCAGACCTAGCGATGTCTCGTTCAAGAGTGGCTTACACCTCTATGACTGTGGAGACGAAATGGTGGAGAAAAAACGGCAGTGACACAAGCCTGTTTTGGTTGGCTTCATGCCCTATCGAGCCACGCTATTGCGTCAGCGGTAACAGTAGCTCCAATACCAGCTTGGAGCCAAAAAATCCGAGTACCACTAGGCCAAAAGCAATCAGGTTGACCGTGATCGCTGATTGCACCCGCCAACCCCGCCGGAAGTATTGCACCAGCAGCACGGCATACAGACACCACGCCAGCAGAGTCAGTACCGTTTTGTGAACCAGTTGCTGACTGAACAAGTCATCTATAAAGACCACGCCCGTACCAATGGCCACTGTCAGAATCAGAAAGCCGGCGCCGGTCAGCTCGTAAAACAGGGTGGATGCGGCTTCGAGCGGGGGTAACTTGCGAATCACGCCACGGCTTCGGTGCTGGCGCAGCTGCCGCGACTGCACTGTCACTAAAAGCCCCTGTAACACCGCCAGCGCGAGTACCGCAAAACTCACGATCGAGGCGGATACATGGGACAGAATACCTGCGGGCAAGTTGCTCATCGGGCGACTGGTATCTGGTGCGAACGTGGCCACCAGAATAGACAGTGCCGCGAGGGGGAACAGCACGATCAGGAGCGTGTGCAGGGGCCGCACCACCAGTGCGATCAGGCTGATCGCCCCCATGCTGAGAAACATCAGCGACGCGACGCGATAGAACCCGAGACTCGATTCCCCCGCTTGAGCGGGAAGGTATGCAGCGAGCGCGTGAGTGGCCAGGGCGGCGGCACCCACCAGCGCGATCTGTTGGCGCTGGCGATCCTCGCCGGTCTCCAGGTTCAATACCTGGCGCCAAACCGCCAATAGATAAAGCAGCGCCGAGAATATGGCAAGGCCAGCCGTCAGTAGGCTGGGTGTGCTGTCCATAGAGTCTCCGCGCTGTCGCAGCGCTTGTGGGATTGTTTATCGATTTGGGGTTCTTTCATTGCATCCTTATACTACGCCGTTCGAGACGAGATTGGGTATCCCCGCGGGGTAAGCTGACACCATGTTTGAATCATTAAGCGACCGACTGAGTAGCAGCCTGAAGGCTATTTCGGGCAAGTCGAAGCTGACTGAAGACAATATCCGTGACACGTTGCGCGACGTGCGCATGGCGCTCCTTGAGGCCGACGTAGCGCTGCCGGTGGTCAAAACGTTTACTGATCGGGTCAAAGATCGAGCGGTAGGGGTGGAGGTCAGTAAAAGCCTGACCCCGGGACAATCGTTTTTAAAAATTGTTCAGGCCGAACTTCAGGCTGTGATGGGGGGCGAGTCTGAAGGGCTGAATCTCACCACCCAGCCCCCTGCTGTTGTGATGGTCGCCGGTCTCCAAGGTGCGGGTAAAACCACCTCGGTTGCCAAGCTGGCGCGCTACCTGATTGAGCGGGAGAAGAAAAAGGTCTCGGTCGTGAGTGCCGATGTTTATCGCCCGGCGGCGATCGCGCAGCTGGAGACGTTAGCGGCAGAGGTGGGTGCGCGGTTTGAACCCAGCGATGCCGAGGAGAAGCCCGTCGACATTGTGGAGCGGGCGATTGCAGATGCCAAAGTAGCATTTTCCGATGTCTTGCTCGTCGATACCGCCGGTCGTCTGGCGATCGACGAGGAGATGATGGCCGAGATCAAGGCGCTGCATGAGGCCGCGAACCCCATCGAGACTTTATTTGTGGTCGACGCGATGACCGGTCAGGACGCGGCCAACACGGCGAAGGCGTTTGGCAAAACCCTGCCGTTGACCGGCGTCATCCTCACCAAGGTCGACGCGGATACACGGGGCGGCGCAGCCCTCTCCGTTCGCACGGTGACAGAGCGGCCGATCAAGTTTCTCGGGGTCGGTGAGAAGACGGATGCGCTGGATCCCTTCCATCCGGACCGGCTTGCGTCGCGCATTTTGGGGATGGGAGACATGCTCTCTCTCATCGAGGAGGTGGAGCGGAAGGTCGACCACGGCAAGGCCAAGAAGCTCGCTAGCAAGGTACAAAAAGGTGGCCGTTTCGATCTAGAGGATTTTCGCGAGCAACTCCAGCAGATGAAAAACATTGGCGGCATGGGCGCGATGCTGGACAAGATGCCTGGGATGGGCGGCATGGCGCAGGCGGCACAGAACGTCGATACCAAGCAGTTTGATCGCATGGAGGCGATGATTAACTCGATGACGCCTCGCGAAAGACGCAACCCGGATTTGATCTCAGGCTCCCGCAAACGACGGATTACCCTTGGTTCGGGCACGGCGGTGCAGGACCTCAACCGTCTGCTGAAGCAGCATAAGCAGATGCAGAAAATGATGAAGAAGATGAAGGGCGGAGGCATGCAGCGCATGATGCGCGGTCTTGGTGGGATGACAGGCGGCCCCGGCGGCGGCTTACCGCCCGGATTTCCGCGCCGCTAGAGGACGTCATTGGCTGTCAGAGTGGACCTTTCCACGCCCCGCTGTTTACTGTATCCTCCGCGCTCTTTTGATACGGAGCCCTGCAAATACGGGGCTCTCAGCCAATATTGAGGACAAGACACTATGGTGGTCATTCGACTGTCTAGAGGTGGCGCGAAGAAGCGGCCCTTTTATCACGTGACGGTAGCAGACCGTCGCGAGCCGCGTGACGGACGCTTTATTGATCGACTCGGCTTCTTTAACCCTGTCGCTCGTGGCCAGGAAGAGCGTCTGCGCATTGACGTTGAAGCTGTTGAAGGCTGGGTCGCCAAAGGCGCTCAGGTCAGCCCTCGCGTACAAAAGCTGATCAAAGAGTATCAGGCTGGCGCTGAAGCGACTGCTGCCTAAAGCGTCGCTGGCGGCTGGAGGGGCCCGATGAATGAATCCTCGTCCCCCAGCCACGATTTTCTAACACTGGCCGACATTGTCGGCGTCTACGGTATCAAGGGTTGGGTCCGCCTCAGGGTCCGCCTTGATGATCCAAACCTCCTCTTATCCTTATCCGATCTGACGATGATTGCAGCCCCGGAAGCACCCCGGTCTGCCCGTCAGTCTGTCGTGGTAGAAGCGCTGCAGGTTCACGGTAAGGGGCATATTGCCAGGCTGAGTGGCGTTGCAGATCGTACTCAAGCCGAGGCGGTCAGAGGCCACGAAATTCAGGTGGCCGCCGCTCATTTCCCGGCTGCGGGTGATGATGAAGTTTATTGGCGTGACCTAGAGGGGCTTGAGGTATGGTGCACCGAAGACGGGTTGCGTTCACTATTGGGCAGGGTGAAAACGTTGCTCGAGACCGGAGCGAACGACGTGCTGGTGGTTGCGCCCTGCGAAGGGAGTATCGATGACCGCGAGCATCTGGTGCCCTGGATCCCCGATGAAGTGGTCACAGATATTAACCTCCCTGACGGCAGGATAGAGGTGGTTTGGTATGTCGATGTCTGAGAACAGCCCGGATTTCCGGTTTGCTGTGTTGACGCTTTTCCCCGAGGCATTTGCTGCGCTGACCGAGTGGGGTGTTACCGGTCGCGCTTTTCAGAACGGTCTGTGCCAATTGCACCTGCAGGACCCCCGCCTTGAGGCGACCGATCGACACGGATCGGTCGATGACAGGCCTTACGGTGGCGGGCCCGGTATGGTCATGCAGGCACCGATACTTTCTGCTGCACTCAATAAGGCGAGGTCTGCGGTGGGCTCGGACTCAACGGTGATCGCGTTGACACCTCAGGGGCGCAAACTGGATGTGGCGCTCACCCGTCGCCTTGCAGAGGCTTCCAGCCTGATCTTGGTGGCAGGTCGCTACGAAGGCATGGACGAGCGATTTATTGAGCGAGAGGTGGATCTCGAGGTGTCCATCGGCGATTTTGTTGTGAGTGGCGGCGAGCTACCTGCCATGCTGTTGATTGACGCGGTGACCCGCTGGCTGCCCGGTGTGTTGGGCCATGAGGCGTCTGCGGAGCAGGATTCATTTACGGATGGACTTCTGGATTGCCCACACTACACACGACCCGAGGTGTTCGAGGGAGAGTCTGTTCCCGATGTGCTCTTGAGCGGCGACCATGGCGCTATTGCAGACTGGCGTCGGGCGCAGGCATTGCGTCGGACACTGGATCGGCGTCCCGACTTGTTGGTGTGGGATGAGGTGGCGGAGGTGGACCGTGCGCTACTTGAGAAATGGGGTCTTTTACCGGCTGACGGGGGCAGACAAGCTGGATCCGAACAGGTATGATCGCGCGCTCGCGGGAAAGCCGGTCAGAAAACCCGGGCTCAGACGAGCCGAAAAAGCCGGTGCGACGCCGTTTTAAACTGATGAATCAGGGCGAGCGTAGAGACAGTTTTCGGATAAATCGATCACCGCCTGCGGGAGGGTGATGGGAGAAGGTCATGAGCACCAACAAAATTATTGCCGAGCTTGATGCCGAGCAGATGGGCCGGGAATTACCCGATTTCGCACCGGGCGATACTCTTGTCGTTCAGGTCAAGGTGAAGGAAGGCAATCGTGAGCGCCTGCAGGCATTTGAAGGCGTTTGTATTGGCAAGCGCAATCGTGGTCTGAATTCGGCGTTCACGGTGCGCAAGATTTCCCACGGCGTGGGTGTTGAGCGGACCTTCCAGACATACAGCCCACTGGTGGACAGTATCAACGTCAAGCGGCGGGGCGATGTGCGACAGGCGAAACTATACTACCTGCGTGAGCTGTCCGGTAAAGCTGCGCGGATTAAGGAAAAGCTCTCCTCCTGAGGAGCAGCGCCGTTTTGCGGGCGCAACCAGCCCGCAGAATCCACAGCTAGGGCTGTTCGCGCCCTTCAGAGCGATCCTTTACACTCCTGACCTCTGCTTGCCGTGCAAGCCCGGATTGAACCAGCGGCGCCTCGAGCGTTGCTAAAAAGGCTCCGCTAATCTGGGGCCTCCATTGAGACCATGGGAGGAATCAGGAAGATGAACCCTTTAAGTCACATTTTGCGGCGAGCCCTGCGGTATGGTGCGCTCGGCTTTGCCCTCTGTGCCATGTTGTTTGGCTCACTCGCCATGGCGGACGATCTCAAGGAAAAAATGGCGGCCGCCCTGACGGGCTTTGCAGGTCAGCCCATTGGTATTGAAGCGGTGCGATCAAGCCCGGCGCCAGGTATCGCAGAAGTGCAAATCGAGAATGGTCCGATGATCTACGCGACAGAGGATGGTAATTATTTTTTCCTCAATGGCGACTTGCATCAGACCAGTGCCACGGGCGCTATTAATCTCACCGAGGAGCGTCGCGCGGTGACCCGTAAGGAGCAGCTGGCGGCGGTGGCGGTAGAGGACATGGTGGTCTTTTCGCCCGATGGGGAGCCCCGCGACTACATCGCTGTGTTTACCGACGTCACGTGTTTCTACTGTCAAAAGCTACACCGGGAGGTCGACCAACTGAATGCCAAGGGCATTGAGGTCCGCTATCTGGCTTTTCCCCGAGGGGGAGTGGATTCCGAGGGCGCGCAGAAGCTCGCTACCGCATGGTGTGCAGAGGATCAGCAGGCCACGCTCACTGAGCTTAAGGCAGGTGTGGAACTGCCCGTCAATGACTGCGCCGACAACCCCATCGCTGCCCAGTACCAGTTGGGTCAGGACATGGGGGTATCTGGTACTCCAGCTATTGTCACCAGCTCGGGCCTCATGGTGCCGGGCTATCGTCCCGCGGATGATCTCGCTGCCTTATTGGGGCTTGATTAGGCGGCATTTGAAACGAGCGTCGAATTCGTGGATACCCATTTTCAACGCATTGAGCGTCTCCCGCCCTACGTCTTCAACATCATTGGTGAATTGAAGCAGGCCGCCCGTGCCCGCGGAGAAGACATTATCGATTTCGGCATGGGCAACCCTGATCAGCCCACACCGCCTCACATTGTCGAGAAGTTGCGTGAGACGGTTGGGCGCGGCGACACGCATCGCTACTCCCAGTCAAAAGGTATTCCCAGACTCCGTAAAGCGATTTGTGATTGGTATCAGAATCGCTACTCGGTATCCCTCGATCCCGAGACAGAGGCTATCGTCACGCTGGGTTCCAAAGAGGGCCTGGCGCACCTGGCTTTGGCCACTACTGGTGTCGGTGACGCGATCCTGGTGCCGAACCCCAGCTACCCGATTCACCCCTATGGGTTTGTGATTTCTGGTGCCGATCTGCGACACGTTCCGATGCAGAGCGAAGCTGGCTTCCTTGAGGAACTGGAGACCGCCATTCGCAATACCTACCCCAAGCCTAAAATGCTGGTGCTCAATTTTCCCTCCAACCCAACCGGACACTGTGTCGAGTTGCCCTTCTTTGAGCGGGTGGTGGAGATCGCAAAACAACATGATCTGTGGGTGGTTCACGATCTTGCGTACGCCGATCTGGTTTTCGACGGGTATGAGGCGCCCAGCATTCTGCAGGTGCCCGGTGCGCGAGACATTGCGGTGGAGTTCTTTACGCTTTCCAAGAGCTACAATATGCCAGGATGGCGGGTGGGATTTTGCTGCGGCAACCGCGAGCTCGTTGCCGCACTGACACGCATTAAGTCTTACCTCGACTACGGCATCTTCACGCCCGTGCAGGTGGCAGCGATTGCCGCCCTCGAAGGGGACCAGCAATGCGTTCATGATATTTGTGACATGTATAGGCGCCGGCGTGACGTGTTGTGCCAGGGCCTCAACGAGGCGGGCTGGCCGGTGGAGCCCCCTAAAGCCACGATGTTCGTATGGGCCCAAATCCCGGAGGCATTTCGCCACATGGGGTCAGTAGAGTTCAGCAAGTTGCTTCTGCAGCGGGGCGGTGTTGCGGTCTCGCCGGGTGTAGGTTTTGGAGAATATGGCGAGGGTTTCGTGCGATTTGGGCTGATAGAAAATGAGCACCGTACCCGCCAAGCCATCCGGGGGATCAAGCAGGTGTTGCGTCAGGGCCCACCGATTAAGGCGGAAGGGCTATCAGCATGAGTCGTAACCCGCTGAATATTGGCGTTTGTGGCGTTGGCACGGTTGGGTTGGCGACGATAGGCATCCTGCGAGATCAATGCGAGGCGTTGTTGGCGCGCTCTGGACAATCGATGGTGGTGAGTCATGTCGGTGCGCGACGTGAGCATCCCGATCATGATTATGGGGACGCCCGCGTCAGTCGCGATGTGCTCGACGTGGCGCGAGACCCCGACGTGGATGTGCTGGTGGAACTGATAGGCGGCACCACCGTGGCTCACGATCTGATCAAGCTGGCCATTCAGCACGGTAAACATGTTGTGACCGCCAATAAGGCACTGATTGCCGAGCACGGTAATGAGCTGATTGCCCTAGCAGAAGCGGCCGGTGTGCAGATCCGTTACGAGGCCGCCGTGGCAGGGGGTATACCGGTCATCAAGGTGTTGCGCGAATCGCTGGCAGCCAATGCGGTCACCGAGGTTGCGGGTATTATTAACGGTACGGGTAACTTCATCCTGACCGAGATGAGCACCAAGAGACGCGCCTTCGATGACGTGCTCTCTGAGGCACAGGCGCTGGGTTACGCAGAGGCGGATCCAACTTTTGATATCGACGGCACCGATGCCGCACACAAACTGGTGATACTGGCATCGTTGGCTTTTGGTATTCCCCTGAGCATCGATGCACCCATGAAGCAGGGTATTCAGGAGGTTGCTCCTGAAGATCTGGAGTACGCCGCCTCGATGGGATATCGCGTCAAACATTTGGGTATCGCCCGTCGGACAGAGCAGGGCGTCGAGATGCGTGTGCACCCCACACTCATTCCCGAACACAAGCAAATTGCGACGGTCGACGGGGTCCTTAACGCTGTCATGATCTCCGGCGACGCTGTCGGCGAGGTGGTGCTAGTTGGCCCCGGTGCCGGTGGTGCCGCTACCGCCTCATCGGTCTGTGCAGACCTTGTAGATGTCGCGCGTAACCCCGCGGGCTCGGGTCCGGCCCTGGGTATCGCAGCAGCTGCCTTGCAGGCACCGAACTGGGTGCCAGTGGGAGACATCGCCAGCGAGTGGTATGTGCGACTCACTGCCAGTGATCAATCTGGCGTGATGTCAGATATCACACAGATTTTGGCCAGCCGCGATATCAGCATTGAATCGATCATCCAGAAACCGCCGGCCCCTGAATCAGACAAGGTGCCCGTTGTGTTATTGACCCATGTGGCGCCGCAATCCGTAATGACTCACGCATTGAATGAAATCATGGCGTTGGAAGAGGTCGATGCGGATGCCGCGCTCATGCGCGTCGAAGCGTTCGATCGCTGAAAGTGGCTTGTGACCGATAACACTTTAATGGTGGATAGACAGCAGTGAGCCTTCAATATCTCAGCACCCGCGGCCAGGCACCCGTTCTCGATTTTGAAGGGGTGTTGCTGGCGGGGCTTGCTCAGGATGGAGGGCTTTACCTCCCCCAGTCGCTACCCAGCTTCAGTGCGTCTGAACTCCAGGCAATGCGAGGTATGTCGTACACCGAATTGGCCACGACCGTGATTGCGCCTTTCGTTGAGGGCAGCATCGATCGCGACACGTTGGCTGACCTAGTCGAAGCCTCATATCGCGACTTCCGTCATCAAGCCGTTGCCCCTGTCCTGCAATTGGATCACGACCAGTGGTTGCTCGAACTGTTCCACGGGCCCACGCTGGCGTTCAAGGACTTTGCGCTGCAGTTGTTGGGGCGCCTGCTCGACCACGTACTGACCCGACGCGGCGAGAGGGTCGTCATCATGGGTGCAACATCCGGTGATACCGGCAGTGCGGCGATCGAAGGATGCCGGCATTGCGAGCACGTGGATATTTTTATTCTCTACCCCGATGGCCGCGTCTCCGACGTGCAGCGTCGCCAAATGACCACTGTGCCGGGAGACAATGTTCATAACCTTGCCATTCGGGGTAACTTCGACGACTGTCAGGCGCTGGTGAAAGCGAGCTTTGTCGCTGACGCATTCCTCCCAGATGGACGCTCTCTGGTCGCCGTCAACTCGATCAACTGGGCGCGCATAATGGCCCAGATTGTCTACTACTTTTATGCCGCTTTCTCGCTGGGTGGGCCCGATCGGCCGGTCAATTTCTCTGTACCCACCGGCAACTTCGGCGACATTTACGCGGGGTACCTGGCGCACCGCATGGGTCTGCCGGTCAACAATTTGGTGATCGCCACCAATCGCAATGATGTGTTGCACCGCATGCTGACCACGGGTACCTATGCCCGGCAACCGATTGAGGCCTCTCTATCCCCCAGCATGGACATATCGATCTCGTCCAACTTTGAGCGGCTGTTGTTTGATCTTTATGACGGTGATGCCGCCCAAATCGCTCAGTTGATGGCTGATTTTTCCAAGGGCGAGATTAGTCTGACGGATTCCGCACTCGCGCGAGCCCAAAAGCTCTTTACCAGCGCCAAAGTCTCCGACGAGGAAACCTGTGAGGAGATCCGGTTGGCGTGGGAGAAAACGGGGCAGCTTTTGGACCCCCATACTGCAATTGGCACGCGAGCGGCGCGGCTGTGCGCGCGCGACGGCGAGGGCCCAATGGTGACCCTATCGACTGCCCACCCCGCTAAATTCCCGGCAGCGGTGGCCCAGGCAAAGACAGGTCAAAGACCCGCGCTGCCAGATCATCTGGCAGATCTTTTTGATCGCGAGGAGCGGTTTGATACTTTGGACAACGACATTGCCGCGGTGCATGCCTTTATGGCGGCGCAGTGTCGAAGCTGAGCCCACCTAACGTCAGTCGGCGTCACGCCGACCTTTCCTCTGCCCTCCAAAACGCGGCGCTACCCGAAGTACTAAAGCGGGTATATGCGGGTCGTGGTATCACAGATCCCGGAGAGCTGGCGCTCGGCCTCGATCAGTTGTTACCGCCAACCAGTCTCAAGGGTGTGGCCGATGCCGCCGAGTTATTGGCTGACGCCATAGAGGGTGAGGCCCGAGTGCTCATTGTCGGAGACTTTGATGCGGATGGCGCCACCAGCTGCGCTATGGCGGTCTCGGTGCTGCAGCAGATGGGGCTTCGCGAAGTTGCTTATTTGGTCCCCAATCGCTTTGAGTTTGGCTATGGGCTGACGCCCGAAATTGTCGAGATGGCAGCCGCGCAAATGCCCGACCTCATCGTGACAGTTGATAACGGCATTTCCAGCGTTGAGGGCGTGTCAGCGGCTCAGGCCATGGGCATTAGCGTACTGATTACGGACCACCATCTCCCTGGAGACTCGCTTCCCACGGCAGATGTCATCGTCAACCCGAATCAGCCGGGCTGTCAGTTTCCCAGTAAGTCGCTCGCGGGCGTCGGTGTCATGTTCTACGTGCTCAGCGCCGTGCGCGCAGCACTTCGCGAGAGAGGTTGGTTCAACGCTGAGAGCATGGAAGAGCCCAATCTGGCTGACTCACTCGATCTCGTCGCACTCGGAACCGTCGCCGATGTGGTGCCACTCGATCGCAATAACCGGATTCTGGTTGCCGCAGGCTTGGCGAGAATTCGCAGTGGCCGCGCGAGACCGGGTATCGAGGCGCTGTTTGAGGTGGCAGGGCGTGACCACCGGCAGGCGACGGCGAGTGACCTCGGCTTTATTGTTGGCCCTAGGCTGAATGCAGCGGGTCGTCTCGACGATATGTCGATCGGTATCGAATGTTTGTTGGCAGAGTCATCTGCATCAGCACGAGGCTTTGCCGAAAAATTGCATCAACTCAATAGAGAGCGACGGGATATCGAGCAATCCATGCAGCAGGACGCACTGGCACAGCTGGAGTCCATCGACTTGGAGGGTGACGCCTCGCTGTTTGCCATGACGCTCTATGACCCCGCTTGGCACCAGGGCGTGATCGGTATTTTGGCGTCACGGATTCGGGAGCGTGTTCATCGTCCGACGTTGGTGTTTGCTGACGCAGAGGAGGGCATGCTGAAGGGTTCAGGGCGATCGATACCCGGCCTCCATTTGCGAGACGTGCTCGATCAGGTGGCGACCCGTCATCCCGGTTTACTGACAAAATTCGGCGGCCATGCGATGGCGGCTGGCCTGAGCTTGGCGAGGGATGACCTGAATCGCTTCAAGCAGGCACTCAACGACGCGGT
>ERZ802821.726-NODE-726-length-18226-cov-21.9304_pt1 | contig 18226 bp, 20 predicted proteins | sample MGYA00345648_ERZ802821 | MGnify/ENA primary metagenome ERZ802821 (study PRJEB30503, sample SAMEA104212357) | marine metagenome | biome: Westerlies Biome; feature: [SRF] surface water layer (ENVO:00010504) within the epipelagic zone...; material: water... | reverse complement strand
CGAGCGTGAAGGTCACCAAGTAACGCGGATAACGGGTGACATTGAGGAAAAACTCCCGCATGGTGCTGGCGAGCTCTGGTTTCTGATAGCTACTCTGCCGGGCTTATGGGACCTTCGGTGATGATGGAACTGCACCAATTTCGACATTCCGCTTTCTGCCTGAAGGTTCGGATGGTGCTACAGGCCAAAGGGCTCAGCTACCGGACCGTTGATGTCACGCCGGGGATCGGCCAGGTTGCAGTCTTCCGAATGTCTGGCCAGCGACAGGTTCCTGTCCTGGTGGATGGCGATGTTGTGTTGGCCGATTCGTCTGCGATTGCTCGGCACCTTGAACAACGAGAACCCAGTCCAGCACTAATACCTGGCGATGTACGTGAGGCGGCTCAGGTGCAACTGATTGAGGATTGGGCCGATACAACATTGGCTGCAGCTGGACGCTCTGCCCTCGTTCAGGCGGCGGCCATGGATCCATCGCTGCGTGTTGCACTACTCCCCGATGATCTCCCTGATCCGGTGCGCACGGTGATGGGTGCGATCCCCGGTGGCTGGGTCGGCAGCGTTACTGAGTTGGTAAATCAGAACGAGCGTGCGGATTTGCTCACCAGCCTTGAGCAGTTGTCTGCATCCGTTCAACAAAGTCCCTGGCTGGTGGGAGATGAAATGTCCATGGCCGACTTATCTGTGGCCGCTCAACTGTCGCTGTTGTGTTTCCCCTCCTCTGCGGGTGCAGCATTGGCAGGGAAAGGGGTGCCTGGCTTAAGTGATCACCCCAAACTTCAGCCCCTCTTCCAGTGGCGAGATCAACTCGAGCTCAAGTTGATGGAGCGGACGCTGGAAGAGGTGTGAACCGCAGCTGGTAGTGGTGGCTGGCCTTGATGGTGTCGCGCAAATTTTCTCCCGGTGGGGGGAATATCCCTTGCCACTGCTCGGCACAGATCTCTAGGCCACAGCGTTGATATCGGCTCAGGGTTTCCACCTGACTCAACCTTGGTGGCCCGGGTGCGTGGAGGATTTGGAGAACTAACTCATCGGCTAAAAACGTGTCGGTATTGGGGGATAGCTGCTGTCTGCCAGTCACGGTGGTTTCCAGCCTTCGATCACCTGTTAGCTGTGCCATCTGACGATTGGACGACTTGGGGTCGTCTTCGACCCGCAGCAGCTGTTCACCGAGTAGGGCGCGACCGATGGCATGGGCGTTGAAGGCGCGATCCCCCACAAGTCTGTTTTGGCTGTCGGAAATGAAGCGCGCTTCGTGGGTGAGGGCGGGCTGGTCAAGGGCGTCGAGGTCGACACTTTCCACCTGCCATCGGCCTTGGAACCATTGCGGATAGATCAGGTCATCACGGCTGGCGGGGCGGCTGAGAGGTGCCGGCAACGTCCAGTTAGGCCAAAGCTCCAGCCTTTGCTCCAAAGGAGACGCCCATGCGGGGGATCCACCGAGCAGGATGGAGAACCCGATCAGAAGCGCAAGCAAGTTACGGCCCATGTCTGATCCTTTGATTCGTGCTTGTGATGATTACGTGGTGTTGGAACCGGGCAAGCCAGAACAGCTGCTCGATGTCCCAAATACCCTGGCATGGCTGAGTCGCTGGTTGCAGACGATGGATCAGTTGCCAGCCGACTTGGCTGGTCTGTCGAGTGTGGAGGTTGCTGCCCAGCGATTGCTCGACACAGCTTGTGATTTGGAGCTCAGTCCAGGCGTCACGATTCAGTGGTTTGCGGTTCGCTTGGAGCCACCCTCAACGCTCTGAAGTCAAGCTTCCCTCAACGCTCGCGTTGTTCGGTTGGATCTTTGATGAGCGTCGGAAGGAGTTGCAGGATGCCATCCGCGACTGCATCCGGTGATTCGTCCTTGATCACCACCGTGAGATCCGCTTCGCCGTAAAGAGGCCGTCTTTCCTGGAGGAGGGTGTCTAAGGCTGCTTCGGGGTTTGGTTGTTGGAGCAGTGGTCTTTGGGTTGAGTCGTCCCGCAGGCGTTCGATGAGCTGGGCCCGATTCACATCAAGCCAAACCACGATGCCGCTGTGCAGTTGTCCCCAGTTTTCTGGTTTGGTTACCACTCCACCGCCTGTGGCCACCACCAGGGAATGGCGCTGACTGATCGCATTAAGCACTTGGCTTTCGATCAAGCGGAAGCCTGCTTCCCCCTCCCGTTCAAAAATCTCTGGAATCGCGCAGCCGGCCACCTGTTCGATTACAGCATCGGCATCGACGAAGCCATACCCCAGTCGTTTCGCAAGGGGGCGGCCAGTACTTGTTTTTCCGCTCCCCATCATTCCGATGAGGTAGATGCTGCGTCCGCTTAAGCGCTCTTTGAGGGAAAGAATGGGATCTGCCATCGCTCGAAATTGCCGCTAGCTCATTAGGATGCTCCTCGGCCGGAATGTCACATGACTGAAATGAAGTCGATTGCCCGGCATGGCCAGGGCCGTTCTTGCGTGATCACGCGACGGGCCTGTTTCAGTGCCAGCCATCGTTACTGGTTGCCGGAGCTATCAGCAGACGACAATGCTGCGCGCTTTGGTCCCTGTAGTTTCGCGCCAGGTCATGGTCACAACTATGAGCTGATCGTTTCGATGGCGGGCGATCTTGATGCCGATGGCATGGTGTTGAACCTCTCCGAGGTGAAGCACGCGATCCGCTCCGAGGTCACAGGGCAGCTCGACTTTCGCTTTTTAAACGAAGCGTGGCCTGAGTTTGATGTGTCGAGTTCGGAGGGTTGCCTTCCCACCACTGAGGCACTGGTTCGAACGATTTGGCATCGACTTCGTTCCCACCTTCCAATCACGGCTTTACGCCTCTACGAACAACCGGGCCTCTGGGCCGACTATCTCGGAGATTCCATGGATGCATTCCTCACCATTCGTACCCACTTCGCAGCGGCGCACCGTCTGGCCCGTCCGGAGTTGAGTCAGGAAGAAAACGAGCAGATCTACGGCAAGTGCGCTCGGCCCCATGGCCATGGTCACAACTATTTGGTGGATATCACGGTTCGTGGGGCTATCGACCCCCGCACCGGAATGGTTTGCGATTTGTCGGCCCTGCAACGGTTGGTCGATGATCTGGTTGTTGAACCGTTTGATCACACCTTTTTGAACAAGGATGTGCCGTTTTTTGCTGAGTGCGTCCCCACCGCAGAAAATATTGCGCTGCACATTGCTGATCGCCTCTCCAGTCCGATTAAGGCCATTGGAGCTCAGCTGCATAAGGTGCGCCTCCAGGAGAGTCCGAATAATGCAGCCGAGGTGTATGCGGAAGTGCCACAGCTAGAAATGCTTCCGGCTTCGATGGATGCCGTTGCAGCCATCTGACGACTGCGCTGCTCCAGCACTCGAGCGGCCTGAAACACGGCTGGTTTTGGCTATTTCGCTAGATGGTCGTTTGGCGCCTGCTGAGGGTGGTGCAGCCCAATTGGGAGGGAAGGGTGATCGTCGTGTTCTCGATACAGCACTGGCCTGGGCTGATGCCTGTTTGATGGGTGCAGGGACGTTACGGGCCCACCAAAGCACTTGTTTAATCCGTGATCGGGCCTTGCTTCAACAACGCGTGGATCAAGGTCGATCCGCCCAGCCCACGGCGGTGGTGGTGAGTCGATCTGATGGGTTCCCCCTGCAGTGGCAATTTTTTCGGCAGCCCTTGGAGCGGTGGTTGTTGGCACCGAAAGCTCCCGCTGAAGGTTTTGATCGCTGGATTCCGTTAGGCCACTCTTGGCCAGAGCGCCTTGAAACTCTGTATGCCTGTGGGGTGCGACGCCTCGCGCTGTTGGGGGGTGCGTCCTTGGCGGCGGAATTGCTGCAAGCCGATTGTGTGGATGCCCTCCAGCTCACGCTGGTGCCGACATTGCTTGGCGGGCCTCACACATGGTTGCCTATTGATCCGAACCCACTCCCACTTTCAATGCTGGGGGCTGGGGCCTGGAGCTGCGATGGGCTCGAAGACTTGGGTGAGGGTGAAATAGTGCTGCGCTACCGAAGGCAACGAGTGCATTAGTGCATCCTTGATTGGCTTTGATTCGAGCTTTTCTCGGGTGTGCGCAGAGTTCGGGATGATGATTAATGTGAGAGTAGAGCTGATAAGGTTATTTTTTGATGGGAAAGAAAAACAAAAAAAGAAAACTTAGAGGTACTTCTGGCCCTGATGAACTCACTGGTCTCGTCAGCAATCAGCGCATTTATGGACTTGCTGGGGATGATGTTATTTCAACGGTCGAAGGTAAATTTAAGGCTTGGGGTGGTAAGGGCCACGATACTTTTGTCACCCTCAATGGAGGGGACGGGTATTTGCAGGTGATGGACTTTGAGGTGGGAGATAAGATTCAATTTTGTGGATGTGCGTCCACCCGTATTGAACAGAGGGGAAGAAATGCATGGATCGTCAAGTCCAGCGATGTGAAAGCAGTTTTGAGCGGGGTTGATGCCGATGAGCTTGAACTTGATTTCACCAAGGGTTTGATTGCGTTTGCAGAGGAGTTCTGACTTGGTCGGAGTAAGGAGCCTTAGCTCGCTCTCTTTCGTTAGCGTTAGCCGATCCGGATGGTGGGGGTTACGCCTATGACCGCTCTCACTGCGCGCTGGCACCGTTCCATCGCTGAAATCTCTCCACAGCAATGGATTGAGATGATCGGGAAAGATTCCTTGCCCTTTTATCAATGGGAATGGCTTAATGCCCTCGAACGTTCAGGAAGCACAGTCCCTGATCAGGGTTGGCAACCGCTTCACCTCGCCCTATGGCGGGACGAAACGCCCGTCGCTGTCGCACCTTTATTTGTCAAGGGGCATAGCTATGGCGAATTTGTTTTTGATCAGACCTTCGCTCGATTGGCAGCAGATCTTGGTTTGCGCTACTACCCGAAGCTTTTGGGCATGAGCCCGGTGAGCCCGGTTACGGGCTACCGATTTCATATGCTTCCTGGGGAAGATGAGTCTCAGCTCACGAGAGTGTTGCTGCAAACAATCGATGGTTTTTGTGAAAAGAATGGGATATTGAGTTGTAATTTTCTATATGTCGATCCTTCTTGGCGTCCTTTGGCTGAGTCGGCAGGTTGCGCGGTTTGGCTGAACCAGCAGAGCCTTTGGAGCCGTGGTAATGATCAAACTTTTGACGATTACCTTCAGGGTTTTAACGCTAATCAACGCCGGAATATCAAGCGAGAGCGTAAGGCTGTTGCTAAAGCCGGTGTCATGGTGACGCCCCTCACTGGTGATCAGCTTGATGGTGAACTTTTAGAGATCATGTATCAGTTTTACGAGCAGCATTGTTCTCAGTGGGGGCCATGGGGGAGTAAGTATTTGGAGCGGGGGTTTTTCGCCTCGCTAGCTGATCAATATCGCGAAAATATTGTGTTGTTCTCGGCCCATCGGGGCGATCCCCGTGATCCCGTAGCGATGTCGCTCTGTGTGCGTGATGCCACCCGACTATGGGGCCGATATTGGGGGACGCACGAGCAAATTGACTGCTTGCATTTCGAGGTTTGTTATTACGCTCCAATTCAATGGGCTCTTCAGCAGGGGATCGATTCCTTTGATCCCGGCGCAGGAGGTAGTCACAAGCGGCGGCGTGGATTTGTGGCTCAGCCGCATGCCAGTTTGCACCGTTGGTATGAACCACAGATGGATGCATTGATTCGCGCTTGGTTGCCCAAGGTGAATGGCTTGATGTTGGAAGAAATCGATGCGATCAATGCCGAGCTGCCCTTCAAAGCAGAGTCCCCCACGTTGGGTTTGTAAATTCAATCCATGGCGAAGCTTTCCGACGTTGTTCCGCGATACGAAGCTCGTGATGAGCTGGATGAGCGTTTGTCGCAGCGATTCATTGCCCTCGATCCCAAGGGCTACTTCTTGATCACGGTGGACTCTGACTCAGCGGAGCTGGTGCTGGAGCATTACGGCAACACCATCGACGACAAGGGGCTCGCCCATGATCCTGAGACAGGGGAAGTGCTGAGTTGCAAGGGTGGTAATGGACCGAGGCAACCGTCCGCCGTCTATCGAGGTTCGACTGCGAAACAAGTCGGAATCCAGCTCACTGAAGGTGATGGCCCCCATCCGCTGAGCTGTCTGGATCACGCTTTGTACTTAGGGCGTGAGCTTCAGAAAGCGGAGGCTTGCCTTTATGAGGGCACGGCATACGTTCAGGATTGAACGGTGCTTGTTCAATCCTGAACCTGTTTTCGAGGTTCGGTTGTCAGGGATGTCTGCTGTGGACGAATTCCTCTCCTAGCGCTTGAGGTTCGTTCATGAGTTGTTCGTTGCGGGAGGTTGGCCACCGTCTGAGATACAAACGTCGCAATTTCACAAAGCCTGTCGGCTCTCCCCCTTCAGCTACTGAATCTCTGATCTAATAGTGAGGACTTCCTTATTTGCTCATGGGCGTTGGTATCTACCTCGGACTCGTTGGAACTGGTCTCGTTGTTGCCTTCGTGCTCACCAAGCTTCTGAAGGGAATCAAGTTGATCTGATCGGTTCGAGTGTTTTGTGGCCGCGGGTCAGGATCCAACGAATCGCCACCACAAGGCTGATTCCTCCGCATAGGGCAAAGGCTGTTGAAAGATTGCTGGCCACCACCACTCCTGCCACCAAGAGGCCACTGAGCCCACCCCCGCCGAGAAAGGCGATCTGGCTGAGTCCCGCCATGCGCCCTCGCATCACTGGATCAGAGCCGATTTGAGTGATCAGGTTGCAGCTGCTCAAGAGGCCTGCGGTGCCGGCCCCGATCAGAAAGGCCATAGCCAAGCTGAATGCCACCCCTGGACTTCTGGACATGCCCAGTTGGGCAATGGCTGTAATCATTCCGAACCCTCCGAGGGTGAGGAAAGGTCGATGGCTGCATTGGGCGCTGTTGCGTTGCAGCACTACCCCACCAGCAATGCTTCCTGCAGCCAGCACGCTGGTGAAGAGGCCAAGGTCCGTGGGTTTCCCGCCAAGCACTTCAAAAGCAATCAGCGGGGCCAGTCCGGGATGAAAAAATCCCACCAAACACATCACCGCCGTGAGCGTGAGCACGCCTTGCAAGGTGGGGCCGCACTGACGCCAAGCACTGCTCAAACTGGCATTCTTTCCGTTGGTGCTGCGCACTTCCCTTGTGCGATCTGGCTGCAGAAGAAACATCACGCTGGCGATGGGCAGTAAATAACTGGCTGCATCGATACCCAAGGCCCAAGCGGGTCCGGTTGCCGCTAGCAGCCAACCGCCGATCGGTGGCCCGACAAGTTTCCCAACGTTGAACACCACGGAGAAGCTTGTGAGGTAGCTCCCCAATTGATTGGGACCCACGAGGATTGAACAGTATTTATTTCGGGCTGTGAGTTCATAGGCTCCCGCGATCCCAACGAGCAGTGTGCTGCTGAGGAGTAAAACCACCTGCGCCATGCCTTCAAAGAGGGGTATGGCCAGGGCCCCCAATCCAGCTGCGGCCAAGAGGGCCCATTGCGACTGCACAAGCACCCGTTCACAGCCAACACGATCGGTGCGCACCCCCGCGGGGCCACTAATGATGAGCGTCGGGAGCGCCAGTGCTGCAAAATTTAGGGCGAGTAGAAATGGATCGGCGCTCCCATCCATCAGGATCCAGCCTTTGGCAGTGATCCCGGCAAAAGACCCCGCCGTACTCACGCCAGAGGCGACTAAAAACAGCCGGCGTTGCTGCTCGGGCTGCAGTTGAAGAACGGTCAATCCTTCACTCTGGCTTCCGCCACCATCGAGCGAGCACCAACGATGTGTCCGGTTAGGTCGTAGATATCAGCACCAGTAATTTTGACCGGAACAAAACTTCCTGGTGCGGCTTGTTGTCCGTCATCGCCAGGTTGAACATGCACTTCGCCATCCACTTCTGGCGCAAAGCGAGCGCAGCGGCCGATCATCTCGCCCGTTTGTGGGTTGTGCTGCTCGATCAACACATCAACCGTTTTGCCCACCCAGCGTTGGTTGCGCTCTGCTGCGATGGGTTGCTGCAAGGCCATCAGAGCATCTTTTCGGGCTTGAGCTACATCAGGGTCCACACGATTCGGAAGATCGGCTGCGGCAGTTCCGTCTTCTGGTGAAAACGTAAAAATCCCCACATGATCAAAGCGTTGTGTTTCCAAGAAGTGCTTCAGGTGTTGGAAGTGCTCTTCCGTTTCACCTGGAAATCCCACGATCAAGGTGGTGCGTAAAACGGCATCCGGTAGTTGCTCTCGGATCTGATCGAGCAGCCGTTCATTCACATCCGCTTGCCAGGGGCGGTTCATCGCCCGAAGCACATCAGGGTGGCTGTGTTGCAGAGGTAAATCCAGATAAGGAACCACGTTGGGCACGTCGCGGTATGCGGCCACAACCGCAGGTGTGAGTCCGGTTGGGTAGGCGTAGTGCACGCGAATCCAGGGAATCTCCACTTCGCCAAGGGCCCGCAACAGCTCCGCCAACTTGGGTTTGCCGTAGAGGTCCAGTCCGTAGTTGGTGGTGATTTGGCTAATCAGAATCAGCTCTTGAACCCCTTGCTCCGCCAGTTGGTGGGCTTCGGCCACGATCGATTCGATCGGTCGGCTGCGCTGGTCCCCTCTTAATTTCGGAATGATGCAAAAAGCGCAGCGGTAATCGCAGCCTTCAGCCACTTTGAGATAGGCCACGGCTTGATCTGTGGTGCGCTGGCGGGGCAGATGTTCATCGCCAACAAAGCTCGGAACGGCGCTGACGCGGTTGACCCGTTCGCCTGCTTCTACCCGCTGCAACACATCCACGATGTGCTGGTAGTCGCCAGTGCCAACAATCGCTTTCGCTTCTGGAATCGACTCGAGCAATTCCTCCTGAAAGTGCTGGGCCAAGCAGCCCGCGATAATCAGTTCTTTTCCTTGTTCAGCAAGTCCGACAAGGGTGCGAACCGATTCCTCTCTTGCGTCCTGAATGAAACTGCAGGTGTTCACCACAACAACAGAGGCATCCTCCTCATCGGTACTGACGCCATAGCCCGCCTCAGCCAGGAGTCCCACCATGTGTTCAGTGTCAACACGATTTTTTTCGCAGCCCAAGTGAGCGAAGGCGACCTTGGGTTTCGCCATGGGCTGAGTATTGGGTTGAGTCGTCGTGCTCGTCATCTCTGCGCCGTCAAGCCTTCCATCAGCCTAGGGAGAGGACGAATCGGTCTTGAACTGACAGAATTTGCTCACTTGTAGGTCATGGATGGGCAGCACCCGTCTCGTTAGTCGTCGTCGTCAAGACCCTGGAGCCAAGTGGGCACGCATTGCGATGGCAGTGCTGGCCACGATCGGCGTCATTGATACGGGGTCGATCACGCTGAAGCGCTGGGGATTCCTTGGCGATCTCACCTGCCCGATGGGTGCTGACGGGTGCGACAAGGTTCTCAATAGTGCTTGGGGTTCGTTGGCCGATGGCATTCCGCTCTCGTTAGTGGGTCTGGTGGCCTACGGGGTTGTGGTGTTGATGGCCTTGGTGCCCTTGTTACCAGGGCTGCAGGAAAACAAATCGGAGTTGTCGCGTCGTACTTGGTGGGGACTATTCATGGTCTCCACAGGAATGGCGGTATTTAGCGGGGTTTTGTTGGGCCTGATGGTCTTCAAGATTCAGGCGTTTTGTTTTTTCTGTGTTCTCTCAGCAGCGCTGTCATTAATTCTTTTAGTGCTCTCGGTGGTTGGTGGTGGTTGGGACGACCCTGGCACCCTGATTTTCCGGGGTGTGCTCTTGGCCCTTGCCGTGTTGTTAGGGGGATTGATTTGGGCGTCGGTGGTCGATCCAGACCGTCCTGAATCTGTTGAAACGGGTGCCGGCATCGCCCCAGTGGTGACCCAGGAGAGTTCTCCCGCGTCAGTCGCATTGGCGGGCCATCTCACCGCTGGAGGTGCTGTGATGTACTCCGCCTACTGGTGTCCCCACTGCCATGACCAGAAAGAGATGTTTGGGAAAGAGGCAAGTCAGCAGTTGCAGGTTGTGGAGTGTGCTGCTGATGGCCAGAACAATCAGGCTGATTTATGTCGCAGCAAGGGGTTGGAGGGTTTCCCAAGCTGGGAAATCAATGGAGAGATTGATTCCGGTGTGAAATCACTCGACACCCTCGCTGATCTCAGTGGCTACAAGGGAGATCGCGACTTCTGAATTAGCGCCGTACGGCTCGGGTTCTGATCCCATGCTGGAGGCATTGGCGTGAGTGGCACTGCCATTGAGGCAGTGCCACTGGTGCATCAATTCGAAAATGGCCTCCTCGGCTCTCGCGACGGAACAGCCCTGCTTCCAGCATGAGGCGACTGGTTAGTAAACGGTGATGAAGGTCGAGCAGCAGATTGAGATTCCTGCGGCTGCTGTCTCCGAGTTCAAAGGTCTCTGCATGATCAAGATCCTTCACCAGCTGCAAAAGCGGTTGCTTTTCTAACCAGCTTTCTTCTGCTTGGACTTGTTGGAGCGCCTGGCGTAAACCCTGCACAACTCGATCGACACCGGCGGTTTGCCAGCACAATTGCCGCAGATGTTCAATCCTTGCCATCAGCCCGGTGCTGCTCTCTCCACTGCTGAGTTCCAGATCACAGCGATCGGGTTTGGATCGTTTCACCGGCGTTTGTTGCGGCCCCAGCTCGATCGATTTCAGTTGGTGTGCAAACACCAAACACTCCATCAGGGAGTTGCTGGCGAGGCGATTGGCGCCGTGGAGTCCTGTGCACGCCACTTCACCAACGGCAAAGAGCCCCGGCAGGTTGGTTGCTGCTTGCAAATCGGTGGCAACACCACCCATCCAGTAGTGCGCGGCTGGCGCTACGGGGATTGGATGTTCCAAAGGATTCAGTCCAAATTCACTGCACCGGTCCAGGATTGTTGGGAAGCGTGCTTCGGCTTGTTCTCTGGGAATCGCACTGAAGTCAAGCCAGATTTGTCCCACCCCTTGCCGTTTCATCGATTGCACCAGGGCCCGACTCACTTGGTCGCGGGGAGATAGATCTCCCCGCAGCAAGTGCGCCACTGGGCTGCAACCGAGGTCATCCACGAGAACACCGCCTTCCCCGCGGACCGCTTCAGAGATCAGGAAGCATGGGGCGTCGTCGAGACGTAAGGCAGTGGGATGAAATTGAACAAATTCGAGGTCTTCGACGGCTGCTCCGGCTTGCGAGGCCAAGGCAACACCTTCACCACACGCCTGGGCCGGATTGGTGGTGTTGGCGAAGAGATGTCCGCCGCCCCCACTGGCTAGTACTACCGCCCGAGCTTGCACGGTGTAAAGCAGCCGTCCATCGAGCACTTGAACGCCACTGCAGCTTCCGTTTTCCACCGTCAGTTTGGTGACGCGAACACCACGGCGATGCAGCAAGCCTTCCCGTTCTTCGACGCGTTCCCGGAGCACATCCACCAGCGCACGTCCGGTTTGGTCTTGGACGTGTAAAACCCGTTTATGGCTGTGGGCAGCTTCAAGCGTTGTGGCGAGATTGGGGCCATCTCGGTCAAAGGCCATTCCCAGTCGTTGCAGCCGCTCGACGCAATGGGGAGCCTCATCGACGAGAAGCCGAACGGCATCCCCATCGCAAAGGCCAGCGCCTGCATGAATGGTGTCCTCGGCGTGGCTACTGGCGTTGTCTTCAGGCCGTGTCACCGCTGCTATGCCCCCCTGGGCCCAGCGGCTGGAGGAACGGCGTCCGGTATTGCGGTTCAGCAGCAAGACCCGTAAACCGGCTGGTAGAGCCAGACAGGTCATGAGGCCTGCTGCTCCTGCACCAATCACCACCACATCCCAAGGACCTGGAGGGATTGGATCAAGCGGACGGGGCTGGGCCATGGAGGCAAAAAAACCGCCAGTAATTCCGGCGGTTTAAAGGATCACAGCAGGTCTGTGTTGGACGTTGGTTTTAGCGGTACTGACCGTCGTTAATCCTGTCGTCACCTTCATTCAGGGCGATGGATGGCGGGGTCACAGTGAAGTTGTCGCGATACTTGGCGAACAGTTCTTTTTGACGCTCGCTCAGGTCAAGCTCCAGGACGTCGTCAACATTGTTGTAAGGGCCGCCCAGGACGATTTTGCCGGCCATCGTGGGATACATCCCAGGAAACTGCTGGAATCGGCGGACGGAGGAGTTGTTGAGGTCAACTTTGCCTTCTCGTTCAGCAATTTTGTCATCCACAACGTTGCGGATTTCGCTTCCCGAATATTTCCCGAGAAGGTCCTCTTCCGCATAGACAGCGGATGGGAGCACAAGGCTTGATAACAAACCTGCCATTACTAGGGCGCCGGTCAGCCAGCTCAGAAGCCGCTTCATCACTACTCTCGATCAGGGGACGGAACGGGACGGCCGGCAATGCCGGTTTGCAAAGACTACAAGTCGAATTCCCGATCTAGTCCTACAAAACCCAGAGGTTTTGCAGTTCGTTTCACTCGATCAATCCACTGAGGCCTGGTTGAACCACTGCTGCAAGCAGAAAAAGACCATCAACCCACAGGGTTGTCATCAGCACGGCTGCCGACATGGACAGCGTGTCGTTGCTTTTGAAAACAGCCGTCTCACGTTTCGACAATGTTCCTGCAAGCCAAACGATGGAGCTCGCAGCTAAGACCAGTGCTGTGAGGGGTAGGGGATGGAGAAGGTGGAGCCCCGCCTCGTGCAGAAGTTGTGGTGCGGTATCCATGGACGCGGTCACGACCCCAGGCCAGAAGCGCATCACGCCGGTGACGGCCATCATCAAATCGGTGAAGGCTGTACCCACCAAAGACGACAAATAAAAGGCAGAGGCCAGCCGCCAACGCGTTCCGAAGCCAGCCAATGCAAGCGGTAAAGCAAATGCCTCCACTGGGAGGTGCAAAACAGGATGGGCCCTCAGCCAACCCCAGAAGACACATCCAGCCAGCCAACTGCCGCTAAAACCAATGATTAATGAACCGAAATCGGCTTTTTGTTGATTGTCGCTGCGATTTAAAACAACGCCGATGGCCACCAGCAAAGCGGTGAATAGGGTTGCAGAGAAGGGATGAACGCGAACCCAGGGTGCCTGCAGGAATACCGGGAGCACCACCATGGCCGCGGCAGCCTTGGGTACCGAAACGAACCACTGTCGGTCGGAGGCTGTGGATTGCCAGGTGCCACCGACCAAGTGCTCCTCGTTACAAAGTCACGAAACCATAGAAGACATTCTCGATGCCTGTGTCCGACATAGGGTCGCCTCAATGTTTGATCCCGAATGATCGATACCACGGCTCCTCTAGGTCTTCTCGAGGCCTTGGTGCTCGGCATCGTCCAAGGCCTCACCGAGTTTCTTCCGATTAGCAGTACTGCTCACCTCAGGGTTGTTCCCGCGTTGCTTGGTTGGGACGACCCTGGAGTGTCCGTTACTGCCGCCATTCAGTTGGGGAGCGTCGCGGCAGTTGTTGCTTACTTTCGCCGCGACTTAACCCAGGTGCTGAAAGGCATCAGTCGTGCTGTCCGGCACGGACAGTGGCGCGAACCAGACGCTCGTTTGGGTGTGGCGATGTTGATTGGAACATTGCCCATCCTTGTGTTGGGGCTTGGCATCAAGTTGTTCTGGCATGCGGGCTATGCCAGCTCGCCACTGCGCAGTGTTCCGTCTATTGCCATCGTTTCAATCGTGATGGCCCTGTTTCTCGCTCTAGCCGAACGCATGGGCCCGCGGCTGAAACAGCTCGGAGGTGTCACGGGACGCGACGGTTTTGTTGTGGGCTTGGCCCAATCCTTAGCTGTGATCCCAGGCGTTTCCCGGTCAGGGAGCACCCTCACAGCGTCGTTGTTTGATGGTTGGAAACGGGCTGATGCAGCCCGTTTTTCATTTCTGCTCGGCATCCCTGCGATTGCCATTGCTGGTTTGGTGGAGCTGAAGAGTGCTTTGAGCACAAGCGCAGGGGCTGGTCCACTGCCTCTCCTTGTGGGAATTTTTTCGGCTGCAGTGGTGTCTTGGCTGGCCATCGATTGGCTCTTGCATTTCCTTCAACGCAACAGCACGTGGATTTTTGTGGGATATCGATTGGTGTTCGGTGCAGGACTTTTGGTCTGGTGGGCATTCAAAAGCGCAAACTGATAAGCAGTTGATGCTGGCTTGTGTGGAATGAGCCATCCACTGGAGTGGCGATTGCTGCTCTGGATCCCAAGACTTCGGCACGGCAACCACAGCCCGCAGTGGTGGCGACGGTTGAACCTGGCTCCATTGGTGAGGAGCTGGGTTTTGAACCTGGTGATCAACTTCTCAGCATCAATGGTGTGCGTCCAAGGGACTTAATCGACTATCGCTATCTCTGTGTTGAAGAAGAACTCAGCCTTCAAGTTCGCGACACCGCTGGTGAATTGCACTGCGTAGATCTTGAAAAAGACGCGGATGACGGCCTTGGTTTGGCCTTCACTGAAGCGTTATTTGATGGGCTGCGTCAGTGCAATAACAACTGTCCATTTTGTTTTATTGATCAGCAGCCCCCCGGGCATCGCGACAGTCTTTACCTGAAAGATGACGATTTCCGCCTCAGCTTTCTGTATGGCTCCTACCTCACCCTGACCAATCTCACGGATGTGGATTGGCAGCGGATTGAAGACCAGCGTTTGTCCCCGCTCTTCGTGTCTGTTCATGCCACCGAGCCTGAGCTGCGGTCACGGTTGCTTGTGAACCAGCGCGCTGGATTGTTGATGGATCAACTCGCTTGGTTTGATCAACGTGACCTCCAAATTCATGCCCAGGTTGTTGTTTGTCCTGGGCTGAATGATGGAGCCGCCTTGGAACGGACTCTCTCCGATTTGGCACGCTTTGCAAGCGGAGAGTGGCCAGCGGTTTTGTCTGCGGCTGTGGTGCCGGTGGGATTGACCCGCTTTCGCCCCGAGCAGGATGGGTTGATCCCCGTCGATAGCCAGTGTGCTCGCACGGTGATTGCTCAGGTGGAACAGATCCAGTCTGAGTTTCAAAGCCAGCTTGGATCACGTTTTGCCTGGTTGTCGGATGAGTGGTACCTGATGGCCGGACTCCCCTTACCGCCCCGCGCTGATTACGAAGACTTTCCCCAGCAGGAGAATGGTGTTGGCAGCATTCGCGCTTTTTTAGAGTCGCTTGATGAGGCGTCGACCGAACTGCCCAAAGCCGTCGGCCGTCCAAGGCATTGCAGCTGGGTGGTGGGAAGCATCGTGAAGAGCGCCTTGCAACCAGTCACCCAGCGGTTGAATGCTGTGGAGGGTGTGAGCCTGCAGCTGTTTGGCTTGCCAAGCCCGTATTGGGGGCAAGATCAAGTGGTGACGGGCTTACTCACGGGTCAAGACCTTCTGGATGGCTTGATCGGTCAAGACTTGGGAGATGAGCTTTTGCTTCCCTCCGTGATGTTGCGCCAGGGCCAGCCCGTGTTCCTGGACGACATGACGCTTGAGACTGTGCAGGCTCAGATTCCTGTTCCAATTCGAGTCGTGCATGGGGCGGCTGACATCGTGGCCTCGGTCTTGAGTGCGGACGAAAAAACTCCTTAAACTCCACGAAAGATTTATACGTGCTGTGCACCGGTTTTCCGCAAGTTTGTTGTTGATTGCGGGGGTCATGGCAACCGGAGCTTCACCGGTGTTGGGGCAGGGCAGCGCATCGAAAGACTCCACATCCGCGTTAATCGATCAATCCACGTTGCCGACAGCACCTCAGCTGAAGGGTGAGCGACCCAGGCTCAACGATGGTGCAGTAGTTCCTGCGGCTACAGAGTTAACCCCGTCTCTCCTGCCGTTGACGGCTCCTCCAAGCCTGGCGCTGCCTGATCAAAAACAGCAAGTCAGCATCCATGAACTTCGCCCTCTCACCCTTGAGGATGCGTTGCTTTTGGCTGAGGTAAATAGCCCAACGTTGAAGGCTGCGGCCAGTCAGGTCGAACAAGCCAAATCGTCCTTGCGTGCAGCAATTTCGTCCTGGTATCCCACGGTTGATCTTTCAGCCAGTGGCCTTCCTGAATACTTCAAGTCTTATTCCTTCCAAAACCCTGATTTTGTTCCCGATCGGGTGGTTCGAAAAAACACCGGTGAAATCAATCCTTTAACCGGTGCACCCGTGACTCGGAACGAGACGCGCGACGGATACAACGAACGGTATGGCCGGGAATGGCGTGTCAACGCCAGCCTTCAGGTGAGTTGGGACATCATTAATCCAAGGCGTGTTCCGCAGATTGCCGCTGCACGAGACAGGTATGAAAAGTCTCGAGATTCCTATGTCATTGCTTTGCGAGATCTTCGGCTCGACACGTCCACTGATTATTTCAATCTCCAAGAAGCCGATGAAGGCGTTCGGATTGGTCAAGCATCGGTTCGCGCGTCGTTGGTGAGCTTGAGAGATGCTCGAGCTCGCTTCAATGCTGGCGTGAACACCAAGCTTGAAGTTCTTGAGGCTGAAACTCAACTAGCGAGAGACCGGAATATTTTGACCTCAAAGTTGGGCGATCAGGACACGTCGCGTCGGCTTCTGGCGTCGAAGTTGGATTTGCCCCAGGACATCACTCCAACCGCAGCCACACCCGCCAGACCGCTGGGTAGCTGGGAGCCCTCGTTGCAAGAAAGCATCGTTGCCGCCTTCAACTTCAGAGAAGAGCTCGACAGTCTGTTGTTAAACATTTCGATCAATAACAGCGAAGCCAATGCATCTCTTGCAGCTGTTCAGCCGGTTCTCAGCTTTGTGAATACCAGCAGCACAAGCCGACGTGAGGGACAGAGTGGGAAGACGTCGCTGGGAGAGATTGATATGGATGACTACGTATGGAGTGTTCAGAATTCCACTTCTTTAAGGGCAACCTGGCGGTTGTTTGATGGGGGGAGGGCTCGCGCCGAATACCGCCGTTCCAAGCAAGCGGCTGAGGAGAGTGCTTACCGCTTTGCGCGAGCACGTGATTCCATCCGCCTTGAGGTGGAGCAAAGCTTCTTTGGGCTTCGAACAGCTGTCCAAAACATTCAGACCACGGGGAGCGAAGTCCTTTCGGCTCGAGAATCTCTTCGCTTGTCTCAGCTTCGTGTTCAAGCCGGTGTGAGTACCCAAAGGGAAGTGGTGAATAACCAGCGGGATCTCACCAATGCCGAGTTGCGTTATGCCGGGGCGATTCGCGACTACAACACCAGCCTGGCTCAATTGCGTCGTCGCACCGGCTTAGATGCATTGGTGTCCTGCAGCAATCCTGTGTTGCCGTCCTCTAAACCTGTCGACACGCAAACGTCGATTCCGATTGAGCCCACGCCGTTGAAGTCGGTTTGTCCGGCGATGGCCATCTCTACCGCACCCACAGCACCCACCGATCGCGCTGAATCAGTCCGGTCGTTGTGGTGACAGCGGTGCTCACCACTGAGCAACTGGCCGCTGTGGAGCAGTTGATCGACCGCGTTTCAGAGCGACAGCGCCAAGATTTTGGACATATCTCCTCGGATCTGAAAGCGGATGGAACCCTGATCACGGCTTGTGATCGTTGGAGTGATGCGGCGTTTGTAGAAGGTCTGGCAGAGATCGCCCCAGGCGAAGGAGTTTTGAGTGAAGAAGGCTCAAAACATGTTCCGGAGTCCCGGGCTTATTGGGTCGTAGACCCCCTGGATGGCACGACCAATTTTGCGGCTGGTATTCCTTATTGGGCAATCTCCGTTGCTCGTTTTGTCGATGGTCGTCCTAGTGAAGTGTTTTTAGATGTCCCAGCGTTGCGACAACGCATCGTCGCCCTGAAGGGGCGCGGTGCCTTTCGCAATGGAGAGGCGCTGACCGCTGAAACACGGCTCTCGGCGAACAGCGCTTGTGTGTCGCTGTGCAGTCGCTCGATTCGCGTCTTGCAACGAAAACCGGATCAACCCTTTCCTGGAAAGATTCGTTTGTTGGGGGTGGCCAGTCTCAATCTCGTCAGTGTGGCGATGGGACAAACCGTCGGTGCTCTGGAAGCGACGCCCAGAATTTGGGATTTGGCGGCGGCTTGGCTTGTGCTGGAAGAGCTTGATTGTCCGATCCGTTGGCTTGGTGCCGATCCGTCTCGTTTGAGGCCAGGGGAAGACCTTTCCCAGGCCCCCTTCCCGATGCTGGCAGCTGCCTCCGTGCCTCAACTCAATCGGCTGTTGCCATGGGGTGAAGCGCTCTCGGAAGGCTGAACGACAAGCAGTTGCGTTGAGGGTGCGAGGGGTGTTATGTTTTTGTCTTGCGCGGGAGCCGAGAGGCGAGCGCGCAAGACCGAAGCGCTGAAGGCGAAGGCCTTTAGATGTTCTGAGGTCGACTTACGGGGCCGCGGGAGAAATCCGACGGTGTTGTAAGTTTCAAAAGCGGTTGGAAACGACCGCGTTGATCAGCC
>ERZ802821.712-NODE-712-length-18389-cov-57.9549_pt1 | contig 18389 bp, 30 predicted proteins | sample MGYA00345648_ERZ802821 | MGnify/ENA primary metagenome ERZ802821 (study PRJEB30503, sample SAMEA104212357) | marine metagenome | biome: Westerlies Biome; feature: [SRF] surface water layer (ENVO:00010504) within the epipelagic zone...; material: water... | reverse complement strand
CCGCCGCAGGTGATGCGGTGGTCGTTACCGCCAATCCCCGCGCCAGCCGGGCCGCTGTGGCAGTACTCAAGGCCGGCGGTTCGGCAGTGGATGCCCTGGTGAGCGCCCAGGCGGTGCTGGCCGTGGTGGAACCGCAGAGTTCCGGCCTGGCCGGTGGTGGTTTTCTGATGCACTGGGATGCCCGGCAGCAACAGCTGCAGGTGCTCGATGGCCGTGAGGTCGCCCCCCTGAGCAGCCGTCCGGACGATCTGCTGCAGCCCTCCGGCGAACCGCTGCCCTGGCGCGAGGCCACCAGCCGCCCGGAGGCCATCGGTGTGCCTGGCACCGTGGCTCTGCTCTGGGACGTCCATCAACAGCACGGTCGCCTGCCCTGGGCCACCACGTTGCAGCCGGCCATCCGTCTTGCCCGTGATGGGTTCCGCCCCAGCCCCCGCCTGCGCCGTTCCATCGGCATCGCCCAACGCATCGGCGTGGACCACAGCCCGGCGTTTCAGGCGCTGTATCTGCCCGGCGGCCAACCGCCTCCGGCCAACCGGCCCTTCCGCAATCCGGCCCTGGCCCGCACCCTGGAGCTGCTGGCCAAGGACGGCGGCCCGTCCTTCTACAAAGGCGAACTGGCCCAGCAGATCCTTGCCGGGATGGCTGCCCTGCAGACCGACCAGCCCGACTTCCGCGGCTGGAGCCCTGCCGATCTGGCTGGCTACGCCGTGGTTCAGCGCTCACCGCTCTGCCACCGGCTGCGCAGCTACCGGCTCTGCACGGTGCCGCCACCGAGCAGCGGCGGGCTGGCGGTGTTGCAGACCCTGGCACTGCTGAACCAGAGCAACGCATTGAGCGGCCCTGCCGATCCGCAGACCTGGCGGCTGCTGGCGCGAGCCCAGGCCTGGGCTGATGCCGATCGCCTCTACTGGGTGCACGACCCCATGGATGGGGCCATTCCGACAGGCCCCTTGCTGGATCCCGTCTACATCCAGTCCCGCGCCATTGCCCTGCAGACCTCCCCCGCGGCTCGCCCGACTCCGGGGCTGCCCCCTGGCCTGGCGGCCTACCCCTATGCGCTGCCGGAGCAAAGCCGCGAACAGGGCACCACCCATCTGGCGATCGTCGATGGCCAGGGAAACCTCGCTGCTTACACCAGCTCGGTGGAAACGGTCTTCGGCAGCCGCCATCTCGTGGCGGGAATGGTGCTGAACAACCAGCTCACCGACTTCGCCTTCCGCCCCAGCATCAACGGCCAGCCGGTGGCCAACCGCCGCCGGCCCGGTCGTCGGCCGGTGTCGTCGATGGCTCCGATGATCGTGTTCGAGCGGGGGCAACCGCTGCTGTCGGTCGGCAGTCCCGGCGGACGCAGCATCCCCCACGTGCTCAGCCGCGTGCTGCTGGCCTCCCTGATCTGGCGTGAGCCACCGGCACGGGCCGTCGGGCTGCCGCATCTGTCGCGGCGCCGCAATGGATTGGTGCTGGAACAGGATCCGCCCCTCCCCTGGCCCGTTGCCCTCGACCAACTCACTCCCGGTGATCAACCGATCCGTCGCCAACGCCTGGGCAGCGGCACCGCCCTGCTGCAGAAGATCAACGGCCGCTGGCACGGAGCAGCCGACCCCCGCCGGGAGGGCACGGCCCTGTCAGCTGACTGACGAATCCCAGCAGGATGGTGTTCCAAATGTGCGCTGCTGATGAAGAGCTTCGAGGACACGGACCCACGGCCCTACGACCGCCACCGCTACCGGGTGCAGTTCCGCGATGGCTCGTTCAAGGACACCGGCAGCTACGCCGAAGCCACCGATCTCTGGTACTCAAGTCGGATCAAGCCACGGGTGATTGAGGTTCTGCCCGCCACCAAACCATCCCGCCCGCGTGGCGGCTTCGGCTGAGGCTTCAGTCGAGCGAAAACTCTCCGCGAAGAGCTCGCGCATCCTGAATGCGCTGCTCCTTTGCCAAAAGACGCAGCCGCGTGTTGAGCCAGAAGCGCAACCGATCGGACGACACCGACTTGTTCAGCAGCGCATCCGAAGGCTCAGGTTCACCGAAGGGAATCGTCACTTCAGCTCCACCCCTTTGCCCCGGTAGAAGGCGAAGCGTTCACGGATTGATTCCGCGTCTGGCTTGGGGGTGTCGTAGGCCCAAACGGCGTTGCGGATCACCTGATCGCCAACCACCACATCCCAGTAGCGCGCCGTGCCTTTCCATCCACAGACCGTGGTGTGATCGGACGCGCGGAAGAACTCCTCTGCCATAGCAGCGCGGGGGAAATAGGGGTTGCCATCCACCATCACGATGTCGTCGCTGTCAGCCAGCACCGTGCCGTTGAAGATCGCCTGCATGATCTGGCACCGTTCGTCGCTGGGCGCAGGCTAGAAAATCTGTCCCGGAATCAGTTGTATTCACCAGGCGTCTCCTGCTTGGACACCGTCACCCGCCCCACCTTGTTGCCGGAGAACCGCAGCAATTCATCCCCGCTGAAGGAATAGCCCAGCCCGCCGGCAATCTTGGCGACATCATCGGCTGTGGATGCCGCCAGCACTGACTGCTTCAGGGCCTCGTCGTCCTGCAGACGCAGCAGGAAGCCTTTCAGTTGATCGAGAGCCATCGCCCGCCTCAGCGAAGGGCCGTGAACCGTAAACGACGACTCAGGATGCGATCGACAGATCCGAACCGTCATCGATCTGCAAGTGAGTCGTCAGACAAGTGGTGACACAGGTCTGGTCATGGATGTCGCAGGCGCTGATGCAGACGAAATACTCATCGAGGGCCTGCCACCGTTCGCCAATGGATTGGTGTTGATGTTCCTGCTTGAGTGAGTACATCTGAATTCTTGCGAGTGCGACACCTTTACGAGCAGCCTTGATGGCTAGTCAATAAAAACATTGCGGAGAATAAAATACTTAGGGAAATAATCTCAGGAAGAAATACTTATCCGGATCGTGAACAAGCCTTGCCGCCGGTTGTCATCTGGGCAACAAACAACAAGAGTGAAATCAGCGAATGGACGAGGTCATGGAATTCAGAAGCCGCATCTTTGCCAACTCACAAGGTCAAACAATCGACGCCGTTGGCAACGGCCGCTACCTGGTCTGCCATCAGACCAGCTGCGTCATGGTGAAAGGCTGGCGCCAGGCCCAGACTGCCTTGAAACGCCAGGAGTCGCCGATGGCATGAAGCAGGGCGAGCCCCCTCCGGACGTCTGGCCTCAGAGGGTCTGCCAGGTGCTGGTGAGCCACTGGGGAGCAACGCTCCACCAGACTGCGACAGCCACAAAAATGGCCATCAAGCCAATGAGGCTGGTGATCAGCGTTTCTTCGCGCTGAGCATCGGACGTGACTTTTCTGACTTTTCCCAAGGATCGATCGGTCTCTGCTGCTGGTGTAGGTCGGCAGAAACCGATCGTCATCGGTGAAAACACCGACCGTTCAATAGACGCCGAAGACGTCAGAGGAAGTCGAAGTTGTCCTCATCATCCTCATCTTCATTGGACTGGATCCACAAAGCCGCCACAGGGAAGATCAAACATCCCGCAAGAAGAATTTCCATCAACCAGAAAAGCTTTGAACAATAAAAACCTAAATTGACTGCTTCAAGGATGTCGGTAACAACCAACCCCTTAATCACTCAACATGGTTGCGGATGATTCAAACCCTTCCGATTAAGCAGATTCACTTAAACGGCCTGCAACGAATCATCCGATACGTTTTTATGATCGATCAAAACAGATGATTGAAATATCCATTCAACGCTTCAACCGATGGAACTGATTGCACTGGCCATCATCGTTGGCATCAGCGGAGGCCTTGCCGCCCGCTTGACCCCACGCAAAGGCTGAACCATGTACACCCTCACCGCTGCCCTTGTGACTGCTGGGTTGATTGGCTTGTTCAGTCCAATCATTGCCCTGTTCTGAGTCATCCACATTCAGCAAAGAAAGGTTTAAAACCGTCCTTGCACAAGGCGAAAGTCCCAATCCGTGAATGGAGCTCGCAGCTTCACCAACTCCTGATAGGCGGGGCTTTTGTAAAAATCGATGCCGTCCTGAAGGGTTTTACCCTTGCAGGCCGTCACCACCGTCAAGGGTCCCCCATCACCTTCCATCAGCAAGGTGTTGCGCTGGCGAACGAGATACTCACAGCCCCACTCCTCCATCAGGGCATCCACCTTTTCGATGTAGCCCTTCATGGCTGGGTCGGCCTTGGTCGTTCCAGTCACAACTGCCATGCCGTAATTCTGCTGAGGCTTCGGGATCAGCACCCCGGCAATCAGCCCAATCGATCCGGCTGCGATGCCGACAACGGCCGTGAGGTTGAAACGCATCGGATCAATCAGCAGTGTTCCGTCATCATCGCTGGCCAATCACCGGTGCCGTAGCCAACGAAAGCTGGGCACTGCTCCTGCACTGGACCGAGTGAGCGCCAACAACAATGCACCAATCAGGGCCACGTTCATGAAGAAGCCGCTATCCACCGGAAACGTGTGAAAAATCAGCGTGGTGGGCACGAGAAACACCAGCAGCAGCGACGCCCCGAGCCGGGTGTTCGTTCCAAAAACAAAAACAACCGATCCGAAGATCAAACAGGTGATGGCACTGGCCAGGAGACATCCAGCCAAGGGTTCGGCGATCCCTTTTGAAGCGATCACATCAACCGTTCCGCTGAAATCCGTCAGTTTTCCGGGAACGGCTTTGACAAACAACGCAGCCATTAAAACGCGCCCGAGCCAATCGAGCAGGAGCTGAGAGGTCATGTCCAGTTTTTCCAGATAAAACGCTCATCCCAATCTCCCCTGACGGCCCGGATGAATGCATCCTCCGACTCATCGGTCATGAAGCAATACGCAATCACCTTGTTGTCGTCGTCTTTGATCGCCAGAACATCATCCGCCGGAGGTGACGTGGCTGACGAGAAAATTTTGCCGTCTCTCAGGATGAAGCGATGCATCGTCTTCAGACGGGGATTTCTTCAACCTAGCCACGCAAATCCAACGTAAATGTGACGACTCAAACCAAAGCATTCGTCATGGCGCCCTGTCAGAGCTGGACAACGTGATACCGGGGGACTAAGACAGAAATGTCGTCACCACGACGCAGCGTTCACTTCGCTTTCTGCGGAGCGCAGCTCGACTCAGGCCATGGAACGGGGGTCTGGGCTTGCTTCCCTTGGCTGCGATGACAACCATGGTTTGGAACGGATCAGCTTTTGGCCCTCAGGATCGTGAGGCCGCCAAACGTGAGGCGCTGGTACGGCGTCTTGAGTCAGCCTTAGCAGGTCCCGATGGGCAGCACTCGGCCCAATACCGCGGCACGGCATACCTGCGCCGAAACGGCTTTTCGGCTCTGCGCTGACCGATCAGGCCGCAGTGATGCTTTCAATAGCATCAGCGGATCGCTGGTCTGACCCCATGCCCACTACCGCGACAACGTTTGAAGAGTTCAGGCAGCGGGTCGACTACTCGCTGCTGCAAGCCCTGAAGCCTGATCCTGAGGCGACATCGGACGGCATTGACCACCGCCCCAGGCCGGTGTTCTCAGGCCACTGGGTGCCCGTGAGGCCAACACCCATTCCAGAACCGAAATATGTCGCCCACAGTTTCAGTCTGTTCGCCGAACTTGGGCTCAGTGATGACCTCGCCCGCAACAGCGACTTCACCCGACTGTTTTCTGGCGATGCTTCGGTCGCAGCCGAACCGATGCACCCCTGGGGGTGGGCCACCGGCTATGCCCTGTCGATCTACGGCACCGAATACATCCAGCAGTGTCCTTTCGGCACGGGCAACGGCTATGGCGACGGCCGTGCGATGTCGATCGTTGAAGGCGTTTTTGAGGGCCAGCGCTGGGAAATGCAGCTGAAGGGCGGCGGACCGACCCCCTACTGCCGTGGCGCCGATGGCCGGGCCGTGCTCCGCTCCAGCGTGCGCGAATTCCTGGCCCAGGAGTTCATGCATGCCCTTGGCGTTCCCACCTCCCGTTCGCTCACGCTGTATCGATCTGAAGCCGAAACGGTGCGACGCCCCTGGTACTCCGACCACTCACGCTCCTTTGATCCGGACGTGATGGTCGACAACCAGGCCGCCATCAGCACCCGGGTGGCGCCGTCGTTTCTACGGGTGGGGCAGATCGAACTGTTTGCTCGCCGCGCACGCGACAACGCTCACCCCAACGCCCACGACGAGCTGCGGCTGATTGTGCAGCACCTGATCGACCGCAATTACCGCGCTGAGATTGATGCAACGCTGCCCTTCTCTCAGCAGGTGCTTGAGCTGGCGCGACTGTTCCGCGGTCGACTCACCGCCTTGGTCGCCAACTGGATGCGGGTCGGCTACTGCCAGGGCAACTTCAACAGCGACAACTGCGCTGCCGGTGGATACACCCTCGACTACGGCCCCTTCGGCTTCTGTGAATTGTTTGATCCACGCTTCCAACCCTGGACCGGTGGTGGGGCCCACTTCTCCTTTTTCAACCAGCCGGCAGCAGCGGAGGCCAACTACCGGATGTTCTGGAGATCCCTGCGCACCCTGCTGGAGGGAGATGACCCGGCCCAGCGCGAGCTCGATCAACTGAACGAGGGGTTTGCCGTGGCGATGCAGCAGCAACTCGAGGCGATGTGGGCCAGCAAGCTGGCGCTCCCCGCTTACGACGAAACCCTTGTGACTGAACTGTTGCAGCTGTTGGTTGCCGCCAAAGCCGATTACACCAAGGCGTTCCGCCTGCTCTCGGCCATTCCCGATCATGTCGCCGAGCTGCATCCGAGCTTCTACCTGCCCAGTTCGGAAGACCTGGATCAACGCTGGCAGACCTGGCTGCAACGCTGGCGTGAGCGAATCACGGCTAACGGCAATCTGGAGGAGACATCAGCTGCCATGCAGCGCGTGAACCCGGCCATCACCTGGCGGGAATGGCTGATCGCCCCGGCTTACCAACAGGCTGAGCAGGGTGACAACAGCCTGGTGCTGGAACTGCAGACCCTGTTCAGCACCCCCTACAGCGCCCCATCCGCAGAGCTGGCGGCCCGCTACGACCAGCTCAGGCCGCAGCAGTTCTTCAGCGCCGGCGGCATCTCTCACTACAGCTGTTCCTCATGAACATGACAGCGTGTGTGCGCCCCAGTCACGGCAACGGCTGATGACCGCCAGCTCCATCCAGCCCCAGCAGACGCATCAGAGCAACCCGGTTCAAGGCGTGTGGAGCCTGGTGTCGTACGTCGTGGAGGTGCAGGAAACCGGTGAAACCTTCGCGCCGATGGGAGACCATCCCACCGGGTTTGTGATTTTCACGGCCGAAGGGCGGTTGTCCTTCACCCTTTCAGCCCAGGGGCGCCAACCCGGCTCCACAGCTGAGGAGCGATCCGATCTGCTCAACAGCATGATTGCTTACACCGGCAGTTATCGGCTCGAGGGGGATCGCTGGATCACCCAGGTGGATGTGGCCTGGAATCCCTCCTGGGTCGGCACGGAACAGACCCGTTTTTACCGGGTGGAGAACAACCTGCTGATCGTCAGCACCCCATGGCGGGTGATGCCCAACTGGCCGGAGAAGGGGATGACCCGCAGCATCGTCCGCTTTCAACGCTGTTGATCGATCCGCGCTGTTCCATGCACGAGGCCATCCTCGAGTTCTGGTTTGAACAGTGCCGTCCTTGGCAGTGGTTTCGCCGCAGCGAAACGTTCGATCAGGAGGTCCGCCAGCGGTTTGGTGCGTTGGTGGAGCAGGCCCTCGCTGGCGGCCTGCAGTGCTGGGAGGCGCAGCCGTCATCGTGTCTGGCGCTGGTGCTGCTGCTGGATCAATTCAGCCGTCAGATCTGGCGGGGCGAGCCCCGAGCCTTTGCCGGCGATGAACAGGCGCTGCGGCTGAGCCAGCGAGCTCTCGCGCTGGGCTGGATTGCGATGGAACCGCAACGGGCCAGGCGCCAGTTCTGGCTGATGCCGATGCTGCACAGCGAAACCCCCGCTGTGGTGCAGCAGGCGATCCCGCTGCTGCAGATCCATGTGGACCAGGCCACGGCAGACCTGGCACAACGCAACCTGGAACAACTGCAGCGCTTCGGGCGCTATCCCTGGCGGGACGAGGCCCGACGAACTGAGCAGAATCACCCCTGACGGGCCAGACCACCCCTGCTAGAACCAGTACATCTGTACCAAAAGCATGGCATGGCCCTGGCGAGCAAAGACGCACCGCCGTTCCTCGGCTTCAAGGCTGGAGACCTGGTGCTCGTTGAACCGCTCTCAGCCGACACCGCTGCAGACGCCGACTGGTGGATGGGCTGGATCATCCATGTGGATGGAGGAGCACGAGATCCGCGCGTGCCGACGCTGTTCCAGGTCGCTGACTGCGATACAGGCCATGTGCGCTGGATCAGCGCTGATGAAGCGACCCGGCTGGTCCTGAGCGGCCTGGAAACCAGCAACGTTGTGGACTTCACATCGAAGCGGCGCAAGCGCTTGTCGTGAGGCCTGAACAAACAGCTCAGACCCTTGTATTCACATGCTTTGATGGAGTTGATTTGACATTGAGATGGCAAGATATTTACTGCGAGATGGCAACAAGATTTGTGCCAATATCGATCCCTGCACGTTGGACACGTACAGCTATAAAGATGGACAGGGCAATGACATCAATGCCCTGTTATCTGTAAAAGCAGAACGTCAACTTCTGAATTCAATTCCGATGCCATCGCTACCCATCCAGGCGCGCATGCAGCTGGCTATGAACCGCATCAGCGCCTGAAGATGGGAATCACTTGATCCACTCCGTGGTCGGCAGCCCCTCCACAGAAGCCACCATCACCCAAACCACCGTTGGGGTGTCCCCTTTGTTTTCCACGTAGTGCGGCTCTGAGGCACCTTCAATGAAGCTCTCGCCAGGCTTGAACACACTGCTCACCTCACGGCCATCCGGCTGCACACGGGTGTTGAGCAGCTCGCCGGAATCGGTGGCCTGCACATAAACCAACATCGGTGCAGGGTGGGTGTGCAGTGGGATCTTGCCCCCCGCAGGGAGCTCAACGCGGAACAGACGCAACTCCGGCTTGCCCTCGGGATACGTCAGATCGGTGCCATTGAGGGTCTGGCTGCCGCTGAAGATCGCCTCGATCTTGGCGTCCGTCGATGCAGCATCCGATGACGCCTGACCGCCGGAGCTTGTTGGCTCCCCGGCGCAACCGACAACACCAAGCATCAACAGGGCAGAGGCTGCCATCGAAGGAAGAGCTGTTTTCAGCATGTGCCGGATCAGGGAAGGTGATGCCGGCAGTGTGCCGCGATTTCTCATGCCACCCAGCGATCTGCATCCATGATCCGTTTGATCAACAGCCCAAGCCGCTTGACCTCGCTGAAATTCACGTCCTTCACCGCCTGATCGAGACCGCTGTCGATCCAGGCCCCATCACGTTTCTCGTAAATCGTGAAGTCCTGATCCAGGCCGTCACGCCGGATGCAGTACGTCACACCATCGTCATGGAGAAAATCGGCGGAATGCAGCTGCAGAGCCATCAATCGGTGACGTCACTCCTGCGATGTTGGCAATAGCTTGCTCAGAGCCACGCATCTGGATCCATGACGGCCGCACCCTTGCCCAGTACCGGTGCGGTGACAGGCCTCGGCGAAACCCTGGCCTTTTTCCGGGATCCGTCCTTCAGCCAACGCCGCTTCAGTGAGCTGGGAGATGTGTTCGAGACCAAACTGCTGGCCCAGAGCATCGTGTTCATCCGCGGCGAACGCGCCATCGGTGATCTGCTGAAGCAGGAAGACTGCCTTCAAGGCTGGTGGCCGGACAGCGTGCGGCAACTGCTGGGCAGCAAGTCGTTGGCCAACCGCAGCGGTGCAGACCACAAAGCGCGTCGCCGGGTGGTGGGTCAGCTGTTCTCCAGTGCAGCCCTGAGCCGCTACACCCCAGCCATCGAAGCCCTGGTCAACGACCTTGCCAACGAGCTGCAACAAGCAGATGGCCCGATCCCCCTGGCTGCACGGATGCGGCGCTTTGCCTTTTCGGTGATCGCCACCACGGTGCTGGGGCTGGAGGCCGCGAACCGCGATGCCCTGTTCGCCGATTTCGAGATCTGGACCCGCGCCCTGTTTTCCATCCCCCTTGCCTTGCCAGGAACACCCTTCGCGCGGGCCCTTGCCGCACGGCAACGGTTGCTGGCTCGGCTGAAGACCGTGCTGCAAACCAACAACAACAGGCAACAGGGCGGCCTTGACCTGCTCAGCGGCGGACTGGATGAAGCGGGGCTCCCGCTGAATGACGATGACCTTGTTGAACAGCTGCTGCTGCTGCTGTTCGCTGGCTACGAGACCACGGCATCGTCATTGAGCTGCCTGTTTCGAGCCCTGCTGCTCAACCCAGAGGTGGAACAGTGGCTCATGCAGGATCTGAACAACCACGAACGCCCGTCGAGGCTGGATGCCACCGTCCTGGAAGTGATGCGCATGACGCCACCGGTGGGCGGTTTTTTCCGGCAGAACACCCAGTCGATCGAGCTGGCCGATGTGGCGATTCCCCAGGGAAAGGTGATTCAGGTGGTGCTGAGCTCATCGAGCACCACAGACCAGACCGACTTGGAAACCTTCCGGCCCCAGCGTCATCTGGATGGATCGTTCCAACAGACCCTGCTTCCCTTCGGCGGCGGTGAACGGGTCTGCCTGGGTAAGGCCCTGGCGGAACTGGAAATCCGTTTGATGGCGGTGGGACTGTTGCAGCGCGTTCAGCTGCATCTCGAGCCCGATCAGGATCTCAACCTGCAGTTGATTCCCAGCCCAACGCCTCGGGATGGACTGCTGGTGACGGCCACAGCCCGTTGATCAGCAGACGTCAATCCTTCTTGGGAGGCTTGATCAATTCACCGGTCTGCAACGACACCACTGCAAAACTCCCCACGAACACCAGTGCGACCACCACCAGAACCACGGCGGTGACGTTGCTGATCTCCAGCTCACCGAGCATGAAGGCCAAGGGAACAGGCATCGAAATCTCGACGGAAGCGAGAGCCTAAAGCTGGGGTGTGATGGCGTCGTTGGGGAAAAACTCCTCAAACACACAGATGCGATCGGCCCAGCGCATCTCCACCTCAAATCGCATCAAGCGGTGACGCACCCACATCAGGGTGTCGACATCAATGGGTTTGTGGACCTTCTGCTTCTGCGCCCTGACCCAGTCGTCCTTGTTCTGATAAGAGTTCATTGAACTGAGAATGAGTACTCATACCGTAAGGACGGTGCTGAATGGCGCAGCCAACGTCACCATCCGTAAGCATCGATGCACACAGGAATCACCCAAAAGTGTTCATCTGATCATGATCTTCAGAGAATCTTTGCGTTCTCATCCATCGGAGGAGGTCGTCTGATCCTTCATTTGGTCGCCATCGCAGCAGTGCTGGGGCTTCACGGAGGAGGACATTGTTGAAATCATTCCACCTGATCAATGCCCCTCAACCCTGTCGTGAAGCTGTTGAGATCAACATCGACAGTCAAAACAAACGCAGACAAAACAAAACCAGCTCTACTTCCACGTCCTCTTCGCCCTGATCCAAATCGTCCACGAAAACAATCCATCGAAACCAGCTGGGACGAACTCCGACAGGAATACTCGGGGCTCGGTTGAGGCGGTTTCCGCAAATTTCCCTGTTGTGTAGCCGCATGAACGACACAACCCTGGACAGAGCCTGTAGAACATTGATGTAGCAACAGCTACAACACGTTCACCTCGCCACCGGTGAGGCGCAGTTCGACTCAGGCCATGGAACGGGGACCTGAGCTTGCTTCGAGGAACCCATCATGACCCTGACCTATCGCGGCCAGAAGTACGTCCAGAACAACGCTGCTGCCACCAACAGCAAGCGTCCGGTTCTTGTGTACCGCGGCCACAAAGTGGCTCAGTGAGCAGCATTTTGATGCAGCTCAATCGCCCCGCTTCGGCGGGGCTTTTTTTGTGCTTTCAGCCAACGGTTAATTCACCATCAACGCCGTATTGGTGCAGACATTGCTTCACCGTGAGCACCGACACAGTGCTGCCCGTATCAGCATCAAACAAGGCATAAGGACAACCCCGCACAACACAACGACGACGTGCATCGACGTAGGCATCAAACAGGGTCTGGTGGGAACATTCCTCCACCCAGCCACTGCTGCTCAAGTAGCGCGTCAGGATCATGCGCCCGGCACAGATGCTTCCGTGATGGCCCATGGATCCACCGGGTGGCTGAAGTTACCTGAACTCTTCGGGATCACAGCACGTTGATCAGTTTTCCCTGTTGTTCAGCACAACCAACATGCTCAGGAGGAGCGCGTTAGGACAGGGTGTCGATCCACTGGGAATGCCACTGTTCGTCTGTGCCGGCTGCAGCATGCGCATCGAGCGATCGATGTCCACCTATCTGCGTCTGAAAGGCAGGGTGCTGTGCTCCACCTGTCTGGACCGGATGGAGTCTGAATTGACCACTGGCAGTGACCGAAACGAGGCAGCCCCATCGGTGCCGACTCAGGAATCACCGATGAGCTGAGAGCCGATCAGGCCTTGGTCCTGAAGGTCTGGCTGGTACGACGTCATTCCGTAGCTGATCACACCACGCGTGCCGCCAGCGCCACAGACAGTGGAAGGGCGGAGAAACCTAGGGTTCCGATCCCGTCAGGGATGCCTGGTCCGAGAGGTTTCGGTCGGCACAGCCGGCTGCACGGAGGGACAAAAGCCCGGGAGACCGCCACAACACCAACTCCCCCTCCGATGTCATCCCCAACGGACCCCAACGGGGCCTTTCAGCGTTCGCATCCCAGCGAAGGCATGCAGGCGCTCGAGAAGGAACGCAAGCTGCCCCTCACCGGCTGGCAGCAGGAAGTTGATCAGGCCAAGCGCCTGGGTCTTGAAGCGGCCGAAAGCATCGTGGACCGCAACATCTCCACGTTCTCCCGCGGCGAGCTGCCCCACTTCGCGGGCATCAACACCTTCATGAAGGCGCCCTACCTGGAGGATGTGAACCAGGTGGGCAACTACGACGTGGCCATCGTCGGGGTGCCCCACGACTGCGGCACCACCTACCGCCCCGGCACCCGCTTCGGGCCCCAGGGCATCCGCCGCATCTCGGCCCTCTACACCCCCTACAACTACGAAATGGGGGTGGATCTGCGCGAACAGATCACCCTCTGCGATGTCGGCGACATCTTCACCATTCCGGCCAACAACGAGAAGAGCTTCGATCAGATCTCCAAGGGCATCGCCCACGTGTTCGCCAGCGGCGCCTTCCCGATCATTCTCGGCGGCGACCACTCCATCGGCTTCCCCACCGTGCGCGGCGTCTGCCGCCATCTGGGTGACAAGAAAGTGGGCATCATCCACTTCGACCGCCACGTCGACACCCAGGAGATCGATCTGGACGAGCGGATGCACACCTGTCCGTGGTTCCACGCCACCAACATGGCCAATGCTCCGGCCGAGAACCTGGTGCAGCTCGGCATCGGCGGCTGGCAGGTGCCGCGCGAGGGCGTGAAGGTCTGCCGCGAACGCGGCACCAACGTGCTCACCGTCACGGACATCACCGAGATGGGTCTGGAGGCGGCAGCCCAGTACGCGATCGAACGGGCCACCGACGGCACCGACTGCGTTTACATCTCCTTTGACATCGACTGCATCGATGCCGGCTTCGTGCCGGGCACCGGCTGGCCCGAACCCGGCGGCCTGCTGCCGCGCGAGGCGCTCAAGCTGCTGGAACTGATCGTGCGCAATGTTCCGGTGTGCGGTCTCGAAATCGTGGAGGTGTCGCCGCCGTACGACATCAGCGACATGACCTCACTGATGGCCACCCGCGTGATCTGCGACGCCATGGCCCACCTGGTGGTCAGCGGCCAGCTGCCCCGCAAGGACAAGCCGGCCTGGATCAGCGATGTCTGCAACATGAACGTCGATCAGAAGTGGAGATAAGCCATGCACGAAGTCGACATGACCAAGTGCCTGCTGATCTCCCTCAATGAATGGCGGCAGCGTCGGGACGACCCCAGCGCGATGGTGGAGACCGTCCACCTCGAGGTGGGCCGCTTCACCTGCGTTGAGCCCGATCAGCTGGTGACCACCTACAACGCCGCGGTGCAGGGCACCTGGCTGGATGGTTCCCGGCTCACCATCACCGACATTCCGTTCGTCGGTCGCTGCCTGGTCTGCAACAGCACCTACGACCCGGTGCCGGAGAGCGCCTACCGCTCCCCCTGCTGCGATCACCCACTGGAGGAGATCGTCAGCGGCCGGGAACTGCGGATCCGCAGCATCGATTACCGCAGTGAAGCCGGCGCTGCCCTTGAGTCCGGCTCCATCCAGCGCATGCGCTGACACCTCAATCCCCCCTTAGCCATGCACATGCCCCTCGAGGACACCCTCGGTCTCAACCTCCTCGCCGCCAACCAGCACCAGGCGGAGCACAACCACGAGCATTTCCAGGCCTGGAACGTGCTCTGCCTCAACCTGATGAGCAGCCCCGGTGCCGGCAAGACCGCCCTGCTCGAACGCTCCCTGCCGGCACTGGCCGCCGATTGGCGCATGGCCGTGCTGGAGGGCGACATGACCACCCAGCTCGATGCCGAGCGCCTGGAAGCCGTTGGCATTCCCGTGGTGCCGATCACCACCGGTCGGGCCTGTCATCTCGATGCCGCCATGGTGAGCGGTGGGCTCAAGCTGCTGAAGCAACGTCTCGATCCAGCCCAGCTCGATCTGCTGCTGGTGGAGAACGTGGGCAACCTCGTCTGCCCGGCGGAATTCGAGGTGGGGGAACACCACAAGGTGGCCCTGCTCAGCGTCACCGAAGGCGACGACAAACCGCTGAAGTACCCGCTGATGTTCCGCCAGGCGGATGTGGTGCTGATCACCAAGGTGGATCTGCTGCCCCACCTGCCGGTGGAGCTGGCGGCGATCCGCCGCAACATCCACAGCATCAATCCCAACGCCACGGTGATCGAGGTCTCCGCCCTCAGCGGCGAAGGCCTCGATGCGTGGCACCAGTGGGTGCGGCAGGCCCTTGCCGATCGCACCGCCAACTCCTCGTCTGCAGCCCACGCTGCAGACCAGTCCCCCGCTCTGGCCACCGCCTGAGCCCCGATCCCGTTATCCAACCCATCACGCCGATGCCATGACCAAGCAACTCCGCAATCTCCTGATCGCCGGCCTGGCGATCGTTCTGGCTGTCGCCTGCGCCAAGTCCCCCACACCCACCGCCGTCAGCGGTACGCCGATCGTGCTCGGCTACAGCAACTGGGCCGGCTGGTGGCCCTGGGCCATCGCCGTGGAGGAGAAGCTGTTCGAAAAGAACGGCGTGAATGTTGAGATGAAGTGGTTCGACGGCTACGTGCAGTCGATGGAAACCTTCGCCGCCGGCAAGATCGACGGCAATTCCCAGACCCTGAACGACACCATCTCCTTCCTGCCCGGCGAGAACGGTGGTGAAGTGGTGGTGCTGGTGAACGACAACTCCGCCGGCAACGACCAGATCATTGCTGACGCCTCGATCACCTCCATCGCAGAGCTCAAGGGCAAGACGGTGGCCGTTGAAGAGGGCGTCGTAGACGATTACTTGCTCAGCCTGGCTCTCAAGGACGTTGGCCTCAGCCGTGAGGATGTGGTGATCAAAGGCATGCCCACCGACCAGGCCGCCACAGCCTTTGCCGCCGGGCAGGTGGATGCCGTCGGCGCCTTCCCGCCCTACACCGGCACCGCCATGCAACGCGAGGGTGCTCGGGTGATCGCCAGCTCCAAGGAGTACCCCGGCGCCATCCCCGATCTGCTCACCGTCAGCGCCAACCTGATCAAGGAACGGCCCGACGACGTTCAGAAGATCGTCAAGACCTGGTGGGACGTGCGCGACTTCATGGAGAAGAACCCCGAGAAGTCCGAGGAGATCATGGCCAAGCGGGCCGGCATTCCCACCGAGGAATACGAGCAGTACAAGGACGGCACCCGTTTCTTCTCGATCGAGGAGAACCTGGAGGCCTTCAGTGAGGGCGAAGGCATGCAGTACATGCCCTACGCCTCGGAATCCATGGCGGAATTCATGGTCTCCGTTGGCTTCATTCCCGAGAAGCCGGACATGAGCAACCTGTTTGATTCCAGCTTCATCAAGAAGGTCGCCGACTCCTGATGACTGCCACGGCCGCCGCTGCAACCAAGGGGAGGGGCTCAGGGCTCCTCTCCATGTTCACCCTGGGGGCCACCCCGTCGGGGGCCGTGCGCGGCGGCCTGCAGGTCGCCTCCCTGCTCATCCCACTGCTGGCCTGGGCGGCCATCGCCTCCATGGGCTTGGTGGATGAGAAGTTCCTGCCATCACCGGGGGCGGTGTTCCGCTCCCTGGCCTCCATGGCCGAGAGCGGCATCCTGTTCCAGGACATCGTCGCCAGCACCGGGCGGGTGTTCGCTGGCTTTCTGCTCGCCACCGTTCTGGCGGTTCCGATCGGCATCTGCATGGGGGTGTACCCGGCGGTCTGCGCCCTGTGCGAACCCCTGATCGCCATGCTCCGCTACATGCCGGCAGCAGCGTTCATCCCCCTGCTGATCATCTACCTCGGCATCGGCGAGGAACCCAAGATCGCCCTGATCTTTCTCGGAACGATCTACTTCAACATCCTGATGGTGATGGATGCGGTGAAGTTCGTTCCCAAGGAACTGATCGAAACCACCCTCACCCTCGGCGGCCGCAGCCGCCAGGTGCTGGTGCAGGTGGTGGCCCGCTACAGCCTGCCCAGCATCATCGACACCCTGCGCATCAACATCGCCACCTCCTGGAACCTGGTGGTGGTGGCCGAACTGGTGGCGGCCGAAGTGGGTCTGGGCAAACGCATTCAGCTGGCCCAGCGCTTCTTCCGCACCGATCAGATCTTTGCCGAACTGATCGTGCTGGGGTTGATCGGCTTCGCCATCGACATGGGCTTCCGTCTGTTGCTGCGCCTCAGCTGCCGCTGGGCGGTCTGAGCCATGGAACTGCTGGTTCAGAACCTCTGCAAACGCTTCGGCGACAAAACCGTCCTCGAGGACATCAACTTCTCGATGCAATCCGGTGAGTTCGTCACCTTCGTCGGCAGTTCCGGCTGCGGCAAGAGCACCCTGCTGCGGCTGATCGCCGGCCTGGATCACCCCAGCGGAGGTCGGATCCAGGTGGATGGATCCCCCGTTGAAGGGCCCGGCCCCGACCGGGGCATGGTGTTTCAGAAATACAGCCTCTACCCCTGGCTGAATGCAGCCGACAACGTCGCCTTCGGCATGCGGTTGCAGGGCATGACGTCGGCCGACGTGCGCGATCGCACCGCCTATTTCCTCGAGGTGGTGGGTCTGCGGGATGCCGCCACCAAACTGCCGCGGGAACTCTCCGGTGGCATGCAGCAACGGGTGGCGATCGCCCGCGCCCTGGCCACCAACCCCAGCGTGCTGCTGCTCGATGAGCCCTTCGGTGCTCTGGACCTGCAGAACCGCGAAACCATGCAGGACTTCCTGCACAAGCTCTGGCAACGCACCGGCCTGACCGTGCTGCTGATCACCCATGACGTGGAGGAAGCCCTGGTGCTGGCCCAGCGCGTGCACGTGCTGGCACCGAACCCCGGCCGGATCATCCGCTCGCTGGACGTGACCCTGGACAAAAGCGATCTGGATCAGCTGCGCCTCAGCGCTGAGTTCCTGCAACTGCGCCGGAGCCTTTCAGGTTCACTGCGACAGTTGGAGCCCACCATCGGGTGATGGCGTCCCCGCAGCGGTTTCTGCCGGCCCAGGCCTACACCGATGCGCAGGTGCATCACTGGGACTGCAGCGGTTACGCCCAGCGCTACTGGCATCCACTGACCGCTGGATCAACCCTGCCGGCCGGCCACAGCCTGGCGCTCACCCTGCTGAATCAGCCCCTTCTGCTCACCCGATCCGAGGACGGAACCCCCCGCGCCTTTCTCAACCGCTGCCCCCACCGCGGCGTGGCCTTCCAGCACGAACGCGAGGGAGCAACCGCCTGCCGTCGCCTGATCTGCCCGTACCACGGCTGGACCTACAGCCTGCAGGGTGAACTGCTGGCGGCGGCCCGTGAGCAGGGCTTCGATCCCCCCTTCCAACGCCAGGACTGGCCGCTCCCATCCCTGCCCTGCCGCGAGGATGGCCCCTTGATCTGGGTTGCACTCACCCAGGCGGTGACGCCCCTGGAGCAGCAGCTCGACCTGGTGCATCAACGGGTGGCTGACCTCTGGGGACAGCCCCTGCATCAGGTGCGGACCCTGCAGCGCACCCTGCACTGCAACTGGAAGATCGCCCACGACAACACCCTGGACGACTACCACGTCGCCGTGGCCCATCCAACGACGCTGCACCGCGAACAGGGGCCGGTGCGCGATTACGCCCACCACGCCTCGGCCCTGGTGAACCTGCTGGTGACCCCCCACGCCGATGGCGGTTGCTTTCACACCTT
>ERZ802821.710-NODE-710-length-18400-cov-23.3599_pt1 | contig 18400 bp, 20 predicted proteins | sample MGYA00345648_ERZ802821 | MGnify/ENA primary metagenome ERZ802821 (study PRJEB30503, sample SAMEA104212357) | marine metagenome | biome: Westerlies Biome; feature: [SRF] surface water layer (ENVO:00010504) within the epipelagic zone...; material: water... | reverse complement strand
GCGGCCATGGCTTCGGCGTTTCAGATAGGTGATCTTAAGAGGTGATGACGGGTTGTTGAGCCCGTCTATTCATCTCGGTTACACAGCGTTGCCGACCCAGCGCAGCAGATTGCCCCGCTCTCCCAAAACGAAGGCATGGTCGTCGTCAAAGACGAAGCGTGTGAAGTTGCTCGGTTGCTGATCGCCAACGGGATCGGTTTCCCAGCTATCGCCACCGTCATGGCTTACCAGGAGAGTGCCATTGCCGCCGCCGGCCCAAATGTCACCGTCGTCATCCCAAGCCATGTCCATATAGCCATAGCCATTTGTGATCGGGATAATCGCTTTGCTCCAGTCTTCAACGTTGCCGTCGCCATCGTTGAGACGAATTTGAGCGCCGCGGGCGACCATCCAAAGATTGCCATCAGGTTGATAACCGATGCTCTGCAGGCGTTGGCTGCTCACCCGCTGATGAACTTTCCAAACCGTCTCTCCTGGTTCCCAGGTGGCATAGAAATTGCCAAGACCACTCACACTCACATAGCTGCCATTGCTGCTTCGGCGTAGATCACGCACGGCACCAGCTGCGTCGGTGACGCTGGCCTCCCAACTCTCACCACCATCATTGGTTTTGTAGACAGCTCCAACATTTGTTGCGAGCTCGGCAGAGCTTTTGCCTAGGGCGGTGATCAGATAGGGCTCGCCGGGGAGCTTGGTATCAAGGAAAAGACGGGTCCAATTTTGGCCCCCGTCGGTGCTGTGCATCAGCAGGCCTGGTTGTCCGGCAATCCAGCCTTCTTGGCCCTCGAAATCGATGCTGATCAGCCTGAAATTTTCTTCGTCGGGTAAATCGAGACTGCGATCGTTCCAATGGGCACCGCCATCATCGGTTTCTCGAATCATCCGGTTGCTACCCACCAGGAAGCCATGGCTGGGGTCGGTGAACGACACATCCAAGGGATTCGCCTGGGTTTCCAGGTCGATCGCTTTCCAAGGGCTGGAACTGGCCGTTGGGACGCGCGTCGAAACGCATCCACTCAGGCCTACGCCGAGCACGAGCACCAGTAAAAGATTGACGGCGGATGACAGCAGTCGATTCATGACGATTGTGCTCAGCGCAGGGAGTAAAGAGAAAGGAAGAAGGCAAAGCCCAAGGCAAGGCTTCCGAAGATCAAAACGTTCTTCTGACCCGGAGTCATGCGGTTAACGCCAAGACCGTAATTGAGGTTTTCCTCAAAACCGCTGGCTTTTGTTCGAGGACCGATGTCCCGAAACGCTGCCACTTTGCTGCGGCAAACCGGACAACGAAAACTGAGGGGGTCGAGATCGCTAAAGGCTGTGCCCGCATCAATGCCTACCTTCTTGACCCCTTCTTCTGGGTCGTAGACGTATCCACAGCTGCGACATTCGAACCGGTGGGTTCTTGGATCTGTTTCAGCCGTTGCTTCCAAAGGCGCTTCGGCCGCCTCAGCGGCAGGTTCGCTCTGTTCGACGGACTCAAGCTCGTCGCTCACCGCTCTACTGCTGGGCTGCATGACTCTATCGGCGACAACTCCCTACGGCGAATGCCAGAATGCTCTTGTCTATAAGGACGTCCATGTTCGCCCTGCCCGGCTACGACGCCTTCCTGGGGTTTCTTCTGATTGCGGCTGCCGTTCCTGTTCTGGCGCTAGTCACCAACAAGCTGTTGGCTCCAAAAAGCCGCGCTGGTGAACGTCAACTCACTTACGAATCAGGCATGGAGCCGATCGGTGGTGCGTGGATTCAGTTCAATATTCGCTACTACATGTTTGCGCTGGTCTTCGTCATTTTTGATGTTGAGACGGTGTTTCTGTACCCCTGGGCCGTGGCTTTCAACCGGCTCGGTCTGCTGGCGTTCATCGAAGCGCTCATTTTTATTGCCATCCTGTTGGTAGCCCTTGCCTACGCCTGGCGCAAAGGTGCCCTCGAGTGGAGTTGAGTTATGCCTGAATCCCCATCGATTTCCGCCGTTCGCGACCTACGGGAGGCCACTTGCGGCCCCATCGGTACGCCTGAGGTGACCAATGAGCTGAGTGAAAACATCATTCTCACCAGCCTTGATGATCTCCACAATTGGGCACGTCTCAGCAGTCTTTGGCCACTGCTTTACGGCACTGCCTGTTGCTTCATCGAGTTCGCAGCGCTGCTTGGCTCACGTTTCGACTTCGATCGATTTGGTTTGGTGCCGCGCAGTTCACCCCGTCAGGCGGATCTACTCATCGTGGCTGGCACAGTCACCATGAAGATGGCTCCTGCTTTGGTCCGTCTTTACGAACAGATGCCTGAACCGAAGTATGTGATCGCCATGGGTGCCTGCACAATTACCGGTGGCATGTTCAGCGCTGATTCCACGACGGCCGTCCGCGGCGTTGACAAGTTGATTCCTGTGGACTTGTACCTTCCTGGATGTCCTCCACGGCCGGAAGCCATTTTTGATGCGGTGATCAAATTGCGCAAAAAGGTTGGCGATGAGTCTTTGGCTGAGCGCAGCAAGCACCAGCAGACCCATCGTTATTTCACGATGACTCACCAAATGAAAGCGGTGGAACCTCAAGTCACCGGTGCATATCTGCGCGCTGAAAGTCAACAAGCAGCCTTGGCCGCAGCCCCTGCTGGGCAAACATTGGCGACGGATGCCGCCGTTTTGAATCCCGCTCCTGAAATGGTTCAGCCATGAGTGATTCCGCACCAACCAACCCAACGCCAACCAATCCAGCTCCAGAGGAATCCGCGTCCGCAGTCGCGACGCTTGAACCTGGTCCTGTCAGCCAATGGTTAAACAGTCAGGGGTTTGATCACGACGTTCTCGATCCCGACCACGTTGGTGTCGAACAGATTGGTGTTGAGTCGGCCGTGTTGCCGATCATTGCCGCCGCGATCAAAAGCCATGGTTTTGATTATTTGCAGTGCCAAGGCGGGTACGACGAGGGGCCTGGAGAGAGGCTTGTTTGCTTCTATCACTTCATTGCCATGGCCGAGCAAGTGGAGGCGATGACCGCAGGTCGGCCCCATGAGTTGCGCGAAGTGCGCCTCAAAGTTTTCCTTAGTCGTGAAGGGACGCCATCACTGCCGTCAATTTATGGATTGTTCCGTGGCGCTGATTGGCAAGAACGTGAAACATTCGATATGTATGGCATCGAGTTTGAAGGTCACCCCCATCCCAAGCGTTTGTTAATGCCGGAAGATTGGAAAGGTTGGCCACTGCGAAAGGATTATGTGCAGCCCGACTTTTATGAAATGCAGGATGCTTTTTAAGGTATTTAAAGGTATTTAACTATCTGAAAAGATTGAGTTACTGCAATTGTTCTCGTTTGTGATTTCGGTAAAAGCGCATCACGGCCAAGGCAAGGCTGCGAGGATCATGGCGCAATGTTGATGTGGGACGTGCTCCTTGAAGGGGGGCTTGGGTAACGTCGTAGCCATCTTTTTTCAAGCCTTTTGAATCGCAAATGACCGGTTCGGCTCCACGGGATTGGTAATGCTTGATTAGGGCTGAATTGGGCAAATCATCTTGAGCTAAAACGGCAGGAAATAGCCGTTGATTGAGGCCAAGGCTGGCGAGTTGCGCTTCGATCGCCCTGAGATGACCGCGCACATCAAGGCCATCCGTTTCTCCCGGTTGAGTCATCAAGTTGCAGATGTAGAGCCGAGGGGCACGGCTGCGTCGGATCGCTGAAACCAGTTCTGGCACAAGCAAATTCGGAAGCAGCGAGGTGTAGAGACTGCCAGGGCCCAACACAATTAAATCCGCATTGGCGATGGCTTCCAGGGCTCGGGGAAGAGCCGGAGGACGCTCTGGGATACAACCAAGCCTCACAATCGGACTTGGGGCATGGCCAATGTTGCTTTCGCCTTCAATGCGTTGGCCGTTTTCGAGTTCTGCCCACAAACGCACGTCGACGTTGGTGGCTGGAACCACCTGGCCTTGTACAGCCAAGACGCGACTTGAGGCGGTGATCGCAGTTTCGAGGTTGCCGGTAATGGCCGTCAGCGCTGACAGGAACAGATTGCCGAAGCTGTGCCCCTCAAGTCCGCTTCCAGCGGAGAACCGGTATTGAAAGAGACGGGTTAGGAGTGGTTCTTCCGTGGAGAGAGCTGCGAGGCAGTTGCGGATGTCGCCGGGAGGTAAGACGCCTAGCTCCCGTCTTAAAACTCCGCTGCTGCCGCCGTCATCAGCCACTGTGACGATGGCGGTGATGTGGCTGCTGTAGCGCTTTAGGCCGCTCAACAATGTTGATAACCCGGTGCCTCCACCGATCGCAACGATATTTGGACCACGGTTTAAGCGGCTTTTGGCTCGCAGTGCATCAATGAGCACCGTGTCTTTGTCGGGAGCTAAGGCCTGTTGAATCGAGCCAAAGCTTCGGCTTTGTCCCCACAAAACAAGGGCTACGCCCACCAGCACCACTAAAGGGCCGGTGAATTCCCTCGGAAGGATTGTGGTGAGTGCTCCCAGAAGCCAGCTCAGGGTTTCAAGAATCCAATAAATCGGTTTGAGATCGGCCCAAACGGCTCCTCCGATTAAGGCCAGTAGTAAGCCCAGGCCAGAGGTGAGAACCCAGCGCTTCACCACCAAGCCAGGCTGTAACCAGCGCACGGCGCGCTGGGAACGCGTCATGAGTTCTTGTCGCCGGTGCCCCCGGTTGGCTCTGGCCTGCTGGCGTCTGCTTTGAGGAGATTTGGGCGCCAAGGGGCGACTCATCCAGTCATGTCAGAACTGTACGGAGACTTTTCGAGCGCGGCAGGATGGTGACATGTTTCGGCCTTTGATGTGCCTCAGCTCCAGTCCGTGGTGGAGATGGAGAACCTCACCATGCAGTGGGGGGCCAGGCCTGTGCTGGACAGGGTGAGCCTGACGATGCAGCCCGGAGAGCGGCTTGCTGTGGTGGGGCCATCGGGGGCAGGGAAGTCAACGGTGCTGCGACTGTTGGCTGGTTTGCAGCTGCCGACAAGCGGGCAACTGCGCTTATTTGGTGAACCCCAGGACTATCTGCGGCTGGATCAAACCAACCCCCCTGATGTGCGTTTGGTTTTTCAGAATCCTGCGTTGCTGGCGTCCCTCACGGTTGAGGAAAATGTTGGTTTCTTGCTTCGGGAAAAAGGGACTCTGTCCAATGTTGAGATCCGCGAGCGCGTTGAAACGTGCTTAGAAGCCGTTGGCCTGTATGAGGTGGCGCATCTCTATCCCGGGGAATTAAGCGGCGGGATGCAAAAAAGAGTGAGTTTTGCCCGCGCCTTGATCGATGACCCCCAGCGGGGAGATCAGTCGATGCCTCTCCTGCTGTACGACGAGCCCACCGCAGGGCTCGATCCTGTGGCGTGTACACGCATTGAAGACTTGATTGTCAAAACCACAACGGTGGCTCGGGGCTGTTCCGTTGTGGTCAGTCATGTCCGCAGCACGATTGAGCGCTCGGCGGAGCGAGTGTTGATGCTCTACGAGGGCCATTTTCAGTGGCAAGGATCGGTGGATGAATTCCGCAGTTCTACGAATCCCTATGTGGAGCAGTTCAGGACGGGTAGCCTGCGCGGACCCATGCAGCCTGCGGAGCACTGATCACCATGCGACGCAGTGTGCGTGATGCCATCGTCGGATTCACTGTCCTTGGTGGCCTGGTTGGTTTTGCTGCCACGGGGATGTGGATGCGTGGCATTCGATTGGGCTCGAGCGAGTGGAGACTGACGGCGAATTTCAATGATGCGTCAGGACTGGCCGAGCGTTCGCCGGTGACCTACCGCGGCATTTTGGTTGGCTCGGTGCGCTCGATCAAAGTCACCTCGAGTGCGGTGGTTGCAGAGTTGGAAATCACGAAGGGTGACCTGCGTCTGCCCTTACCGGTCACCGCCACCATCGGCTCAGCGTCGTTGCTTGGGGGCGATGCTCAGGTTTCATTGATGAGTCGTGGCAAGCCCTTGCCAGAAAATGCACCGTTGCCGAAAGCCGTCACTTGCCAGCCAAAAGCTCAGTTGTGTGACGGCGCCACGGTGATGGGCCAGGAAGCCTCAAGCATCACAACGGTGACCGACACCCTTCAGGAGTTGTTGACCGAAGCCAAAGCTGAGAAGTTGATCCCGAATGCGGCGGCTTCGATGGAGCAGATCAATGCGACCGCAAAGTCTTTTGAAGCCCTGACGGTTCAGCTACGAGCAGAGCTACTAAAAGTGGATCCGGTGTTGCGCAATCTCCAAGCAGCGACGGCCCACGCCAACAACATTGTGGCGTCGTTGGATAACCCAGAAACCTTGTCGAGTCTGCAACAGACGGCGATAAATGCGGCTGAGCTCACCGCCAAATTGGATGCCGTAGGAGGTGATGTGGAGACACTCACGGCCGATCCAGCTTTTATGGACGGTCTTCGCAATGTGACCATTGGCCTTGGGGCCTTGCTCTCAGAGGTCTATCCGGCCGAAACCCGTCGCTGAGACGATTTCGACACGCTTTCGTAACGAATTAGGAGCTATATCGTGCTAATGGCCTCCATGGCGATCGAGGCGATCGCTTGATCGCTGGCCTTTGGTAGCTGGACGTATTTGCCACCGGCGGCTTCGGCGAGGTCTTTGCCCATGCCGCTACCGATGAATTTGCGTTCGGTGTCGATGACGAGCAACTTGATGCCGAGCATCCGATAACGGGCCGCCACATCCAGCACCTCCTGCTTTAAATCGGGCTTCTCTTCTCCGTCCAGCTCGGGTTGGCCGAGCGACTTGCTGAGCGGTACGTTGCCCCGGCCGTCGGTAATCGCCACCACCACCACTTGGCCGAGGTCGCCTGTGGCCAGAGCATTGGCTCCCACCCTGGCCGCTTGGGTGAGTCCGTGGGCGAGCGGTGAACCGCCTCCGCAGGGCATGGATTCAAGCCGTCGCCGTGCGGCTGTGATTGAACGCGTTGGCGGCAACAACACCTCGGCTTGCTCGCCTCGGAAGGGAATCAGCGCCACTTCATCGCGGTTTTCATAGGCCTCGGTGAGCAGTCGAATCACGGCTCCCTTGGCACTTTGCATGCGGTTGAGCGCCATCGAACCACTGGCATCCACCAGAAACACCACGAGGGCGCCAGCTTTGCGCTGCAAAAGCTTGGCGCGCAAATCGCCTTCCTCCACGATCACAGCACGGCCGGGCTGTCGTTCACGCCGCACTTTTTGGTACGGGGCCGCTGCCCGCAGCGTTGCATCCACTGCAATCCGGCGAACGGGGCCCCGGGGCAGCATCGGCTTGACGTAGCGGCCTCGGCTATCGCTCAACACCACCGAGCGACTGCCGCTGTTACCGGCTTTGCTCTTGGCTGCGTTGAACAGAAGGAGATCTGGATCCACATCAATCGCTTCTGGATCGAGCATGAATTCTTCGGGCACCGATGGAGGGGCTTGGTCCTCCGGACTGTCGTCATCGGTGTTGTCGTCGTCGGAGTTGTCCTCGTCCGCGTGGTTGTCGTCTGGTGTGTCGTCCTCCTCTCCAGAGCCCTCCGGTGGGGGAGGTGGATTGTCCTGTTGATCCTGTTGATCCCCTTGGGACGGAGGGGGTTCTTGCTCCTGTGGTGGTGGTGGCTCCATCTGCTGATCCGGTGGAGGCAGCTGCGATGCCCGTGGGGCGATCACCAGCGCGACCGCCACTTGTAGGTCGTCTGCTTCCACTCGGTCGCGACCGCTTAGGGCGGCATGGGCTCGAGCGACGCGGACGGCGTACAGCTCGGATCGGTGGCCTTCCACTCCGCCCCGAATCGCTTCGGTCACGAGATATTCGATTTGTTCACGGCCGATTCGCACATCGGGCAGCCATTGCCGGGCCAGCAGCAGTTGGGTGGCAAGAGCGTCGGTTTCTTCGCTCCAGGTTTCGGCAAAGCTGCGGCTGCATTGGCCGTGGGCCAGGGCGGCATTGGTGATCTCCACCCGTTGCTCGGTGCTCACCAGCTGATTGGCCGAAAGCGCGATGGCAAAGCGGTCCAGCAAGTGATCGCGAATGTTGCCTTCTTCGGGGTTGTAGGTGGCGATCAGCAGCGGACGACAGGGGTGGCTGAGGCTGAGGCCTTCACGCTCAACACGATTTTCTCCACTGCCAACGGCCGCCAGCATCAAATTCACGATGCCGTCATCGAGAAGATTCAGTTCATCCACGTAGAGCACCCCCCGGTGCGCATCGGCCAGGAGGCCCGGCTGAAACACAGCACTGCCACTCGATAGCGACGCGGCCACATCAACGGCCCCCACGAGACGGTCTTCGGTGATCCCGAGGGGGATTTGCACAAACGGTGCCGGAATCACCTTGGAGGGGGCATCGCCTGAGATCTGCTCACGGGTGGCGTTGTCCCACTCCTCTTCGTTTTGAGGATCGAGGTTCCGTCCGACCCCTCCGTCAATGTCGAGGATGTCGATCGGGGGTAGCAGGGTGTGAAGCCCACGGGCCAACACGGATTTACCGGTGCCACGTCCTCCTGCAATCACCACGCCGCCGAGGCCGGGGTCCACTGCTGCCAACAGCAGCGCAAGCTTGAGCGTTCCATGGCCGGTGATCGCCGCCAGAGGAAAGGCACGGGTTGCTTGGTCGTTTTTTGCGACTACACCACTTGCCACCATGGAGGCTTCTCATCCCGCTCGTCCAAGCCAGTCTCGCTGATGCTCCGCAGTGACGATGTTCCCCTTGCGATTGCCCTCGGTGCCAACCTGCCGTTTGCCGATGGCGGACCGCGTCAAACCCTGCTGATGGTGCGTCCGTTGTTGACCGTTGTGGTGAACGATTGGGCTGCGGTTCCACTGCGGTTCAGATGGTCGCCGTTATTCGACACCACCCCGATTGGGGGTCCGCCGGATCAGCCGCGCTATTGGAACGCTGTGGTGGTCGTGCATGGGCTCTTTACGACTCCATCGAATGAGGCCGCGATGAAGTTGTTGGGCGAATTGCATCAGTTGGAATCGCAATTTGGGCGGCAGCGATCCTCGGAACAACGTTGGGGGCCGCGCACCTTGGATCTCGATTTGTTGTTTTGGGGAGAGCACCGGATGGAGCATCCCAAGTTGGTGCTGCCCCATCCGCGTCTTCATCTCCGCGGCTTTGTGCTTGAGCCGCTGTTGGCCGCCATGAATCAATCCTCCAACTGGATCGCCTGACCCCAGCGGATGAATGCAATGACCCGCCATGCTGGTGGCTCTTAAAGCCTGATCCGATGGCACCGTTGCCGGCTCCGGAGCCTTTTGAGTTGCTCGAAACCGTTGAAACGGTAGATGTGCGCAAGCTTCGGTTCGAACGCAACAGGATCAGGTTGCCAATGGGTGTGGAGAGCACCTTCGGCATGGTTCGTCACCCCGGTGCAGCGTTGGCGGTACCGATCACCGATGACGGTCAGGTGGTGTTGTTGCGGCAATACCGCTTTGCGGTGCAGGCCCGCTTGTTGGAGTTCCCCGCCGGCACCCTTGAAGCTGGAGAGGATCCGCTCGAATCGATGCAGCGGGAGCTGGGGGAGGAAGCCGGCTTCAGCGCTGCCCGTTGGGATGCGCTTGGTCCGATGCTTCCTTGCCCCGGATATTCCGATGAGGTGATCCATTGTTTTTTGGCCCGGGAGCTCACGGCTTTGGAGAATCCACCGGCTGGGGATGACGACGAGGATCTGGAGGTGGTCACGATGACCTCCGCTCAATTGGATGAAGCACTGGCGTCTGGAGATGAGTGGCTGGATGGCAAGTCCGTCACGGCTTGGTTCCGAGCCAAACAGCTGTTGGGTCTCTAATGTCAGCCTCCCGCGTTCTCTTTTGGCATCGCCGCGATCTGCGCTTGGCCGACAACCTCGGCATTCAGGCCGCTGTTGAGATCAGCCCTGCGGTGACGGGGGTGTATGTGCTGGATCCAGCCTTGATCCATCCACCTCAGTCGTTGCCACCCATGGCACCGGCCCGGTTGTGGTTTTTGTTGGAGAGCCTGATCGAACTTCAGCAGCGTTGGCGTGCTGCCGGAAGCCGGTTGCTGATCTTGGAGGGTGATCCCGTGCAGGTGCTGCCGCCGTTGGCAGAACGGCTTGCCGCCGAAGCTGTGGTCTGGAACAGGGATGTGGAGCCCTACAGCCGTGAACGGGATCGGCAGGTGGCGAAGCGGTTGCAGGCTGATGGTCGAAAGGTGGTGGTGGATTGGGATCAGCTGCTGATCCCCCCGGAGTTACTCAAAACGGGTGCTGGGGATCCGTATCGCGTGTACGGACCTTTCTTGCGCAACTGGCGGGGCAAGGTGCAGGCTCAACAGCCCATCACCATTGAGGCTCCTTCAGGCCTTGTTGATTTGCATGCCGACTTGGTGCCGGATGGGGATCCCATGGCCGCGCTCCGCTACAACCATGGATTCCAAGGCACGGAGATCTGCCCGTGTAGGCCTGGCGAATCGGCAGCCCTGGAGCAGCTCACCTGTTTTGCGGATGGGCCCCTCTCCGGCTACGAACCCGATCGGAATTTCCCCAGCGTTGTTGGTACGTCGTATCTCAGTGCGGCGTTGAGCCTTGGCACGTTGAGTCCCCGTCAAGCGTGGTGTGCGGCGCAACAGGGTCGTGACCATGCCCGTAGCGATGAACAGCGCACGGCGATTGCTGTGTGGGAGCAAGAACTGGGCTGGCGTGAGTTTTACCAGCAAGCCTTGTTTCACTTCCCTGAGCTGGCGGATGGTCCTTACCGGGAGCAATGGCGTCGATTCCCTTGGGAGAACAACGAAGCGTGGTTTTCCTCTTGGCGGGAGGGGATGACGGGCATGCCGATCATTGATGCGGCGATGCGTCAGCTCAATGAGAGCGGTTGGATGCACAACCGCTGCCGCATGATCGTGGCGTCATTCCTGGTGAAGGATCTCATTTGTGATTGGCGTTGGGGCGAACGCGCCTTTATGGAATTAGAGGTGGATGGCGATCTGGCGGCCAACAACGGTGGTTGGCAGTGGAGTGCCAGCAGTGGCATGGACCCCAAGCCGCTGCGGATTTTTAACCCCGCCACCCAGGCCACAAAATTTGATGCCGATGGGGATTACATCCGCCGTTGGCTACCTGAACTGCGTCATGTGAACACCAAAGACCTCCTCACCGGTGAGATTGGCGGTTTGGAGCGGCGTGGATATCCCGAACCGCTGATCAAGCACAAAACTCAGCAGGCTCTGTTCAAATCCCTCTACGCCACCATCCGCTCTTGACCCGCGCTTCCACTGGAGGGGATTTGGCTGAGAAGCTTCTCGAGTGCCGTGACGACTTGATCTTGTTGTGTGGCCGTTAATTCAGGAAAAATTGGCAAACTCAGAACTTCACTACAGAGACGTTCCGTCACAGGAAAAGTGCCCTCTCCATAGCCCAAATGGGCGTAAGCGGGTTGGCGGTGAATTGGAATCGGGTAATAAATAATTGTGCTCACCCCTGCATCCTGAAGCGCTTGCTTGAGCCAATCACGGCAACGGCTCTCGGGCAGGCCATGGGTGGCGCTGGTGGCTGAGGTTGGGCAGCGACCTGCGCAGAGTGGGGAAGCATTGGCACATGGACCCACGCGCACAACGAATTGATTCCAGCTGTGCCCGTTGTCTCCCTTGGGTAAAACGATGCCGGGTAATTCGGCCAGCCGCTCTAGGTAGCGGTTTGCAATGGTGCTGCGCTTCTTGATCCAACCTGCCAGTTTTGGCAATTTCACATTGAGCACCGCTGCCTGGATCGCATCGAGGCGGCTGTTGTATCCGAGGGCCGTGTGGAGATAACGCTGTGGCATGCCATGCACAGCAAGCTCGCGCATGGTTTGGGCGAGCCCAGCATCGTTGGTGGTGACGGCACCACCATCACCAGCTGCACCGAGGTTTTTGGTGGGGAAGAAACTAAAGCAGCCCACATCACCGAAGCTTCCTACAGGCTGACCAGCCCAGGTGGCGCCAGTCGCCTGGGCGCAGTCTTCGACCACCTTGAGGTTGTGGGTGGTGGCAATGGCCATGCACCGGGTCATGTCCACCGGACGACCGAACAGATGCACTGGAATCAGTGCCTTACTGCGTGGTGTGATCACTGCTTCGATTTGATCGAAGTCGATGAGGTACGTGGTTGGGTCGACATCCACAAATACGGGAGTGGCGCCAACGGCACTGATCGCTTCCGCTGTGGCGAAAAAACTAAAAGAGCAGGTGATCACCTCATCACCAGCCCCCACCCCTAGGGCTCGCAGCGCCAGGATCAGGGCATCAGTGCCGCTATTGCAGCCCACAGCAAAATCCACACCTGTGGCAGCAGCAAATGCCGTTTCGAAGTGTTGGATTTGAGCGCCGCCAATGTATTGGCCGCTCTGCAGCACAGACAGCACTGCCCTCTCGAGATCGGCACTCAGATCATTGATCTGTTGGCTGAGGCTGAACGGAGGAACCTGCATAAAGGAAATCTTAAGCGGTTTAGCCAAACCACTCGGGCTCTTGGCCGGGGTTCCACTTCACGTTGCATCCCACTGAGGCCACCTGGTTTTGGCTGACAGATGTTCCTGTCAGCACCGCATTGAGCGCGGCTCGGAGGTCGGATCCATCCAAGGGTTGGTCGTTGCCGGGCCGACTGGAATCCAGCTGACCCCGATATTGCAGGGTTGGACTACTGCCCTTGCTGTCGTGGCTGAAGAGATAAAACTCCGGTGTACAGGCGGCTTGGAGGGATTTTGCCAGCACCTGTTGATCGTCCAATAGATACGGAAATGCCCAGCCATGGCGTTGGGCCTGCTCCGCCAGTTGTGCTGGCCCGTCCTGGGGATGGGTGATCAAGCTGTTGCTGCTGAGGCCAACGAATTGCACCCGAGAAGCAAAGTCGTTCTCCAGGCGAGTGATCTCAGGTTCGATGTGCTTGACGAAGGGGCAATGGGCACAAAGCACCATGAGCAGGATTGGCTTTTGCTCCAAGTCCGTTGAGGCGAACGTTCCGCTGTTGTCCTGGACGCCGTTGACTTTGTCTCCGTTGACCCTGGCCAAACGAAACGCTGGCAAAGGTGTTCCCAGGGCCAGCATTGTTGAAGCTGTACGAGCCATCGCCGCGCTGCAGATCCAAACGGTCTCCATCAGGATGGCGCTAGATGGCATGGATGGATGCGGCGGGTCTTGTTGCTCTCAGGCCTCGTCATCGGCCTAGTGAGCTGCGGTGTTTCGTCTGAACCGCCAAGTTGGCGGATCTTTGCGTTGCAGCGGCATGGTGCCCATGACGGCCTCGCAGTGGTGAACCAGCCGGATGGCTACGGCATCCACATCGTTTTAGAAACCGACACCAGTGATCCGGAGGTTTGTCAGCCCCGTTGGTTGCCGGACGCGGCTCGTTTGTTTAACGGCAACGGATCAACCCCCTTCAGCTCTGGCCTTGCCGGCCGCACGGAATTTTTTCAGGCCGTTGCCCGCCGCGACGTCTTGCGGGCGCTTCAGGGTGAGCTCCAGCAACTGTGTGCTCTGCGTGCACCCCAAGCGCGGTGGACCTGGACCAAGCCTCCGCGGTCAGAAGCGGAGGTGATCCCGGTGGAGTTACCGGCTTTGGAGGAGGAGGACCTCCTGACAAATCCCGTGGAGGAGCTGAAACGGCTCAAACAACTGATGAAGAATCAATCCGACGGCTTGTAGAGCTCCCAGACCACCGGCTCTGCTTCGCGCCAATAGCGACTGAATCGCCCGAGGCGAGGAGGACGCGGTAAGTCAACAAAGGGCTCCCCATCAAGAATCCAAAGGGGGCAATCACGGTTGATGGCTGCCCCATGGCGTTGCAATCGCGGCTCAATGGCACCACTACTGATTACGCCATCAGCTCCATGACGTTCGGCAAACGCCAGCACCTCCGCGACAACATCGCCTTTACGCAGGGTGACCGGGAGATCCAAACAGCATTCATAGAGAAAGCCCAGCCGCTTGCGGCTGATGTGTTTCGTTCGAATCCAGTCTTGATCGAAAACAAACAGAGCCGGGGCGTCTGGGTAATCCTCGAGGGCTGGGTTGGTGCTGCCGAGCGACTCCTCATGCACCCAAACAATCGGTCGTTTTAGATCCATCAGAAGCGCTGGGTGCTGGGGTTTGGGCGAGCCGTCGACTTGTTGCGATGGTTTTGTCGACGGGCCGGAACATCACGAATGGGGGCCCGCTGGGCGAACAGGGTGGTCTCGAGCTGCTCGTAGCTGGCATCGAAGGGGCACTGATTTGCGCTGGAACAGGTCTTGCAGAAACGTCCTTCGCTGTAGCGCTCAAGATTGTCGCGATTGAAAAAGTAGGGCTTGTGGCTGAAGGTGCTGGCGATCCATTGCCAACTCAAATGGTTGCTGGCGGGATCTCCATCGAGCAAGTGCTCGAGGAACCAATCCGCGCCGGCTTTCCAATGCACATGTCGCCAGTGCACCAGCCATGCGGCCATCCACATCCGGGCGTGGTTATGGAGCCAGCCCGTGCTGACCAGTTCCTCCCGAAATCCATCCATGCAGGCCAAGCCTGTGCAGCCATCACGGACGTCGTCTGGGAGCTCTCGTCTGTAGCTGGCCGCGCTGTGGCCGGTTTTGAACTCTTCTTGGTCGTCGTCGATGCGATCACCGAGGTCTTGCCACATGCGTTGCCAAAAGTCGCGCCAGCCCAACTCATTGATCAACTTGCTCCCGTCATCGCGTTTGCTGATGCCTTGAAACACCGCATCCCGCACCTCCGCAAGGGTAAAAACACCGTGGCGAATGTAAGGAGACAGACGGGTTACGGCGCCGTTGAGGTGATTGCGGCTGCGGGCGTACCGCTTTACATCCATTTTTTGGATTTGCTTTTCGGCTGCTCTCCGACCACCACGGATCGGGCTGATCGCACCACTTGCTTCTGGAAACTCTTGTTCCAGCAGGGTATTTAGAGCTTCTCGAGAGCTGATATCTCTTGGCAAATCACCGGCGATTGGAGGCGAAGCAGGAGCTGGCACCGGCTTTCTGAAGCATCGGGCGTTTGATCTTGGCGGGGGATGGGGGAGAATCGCGCGAATTCAACCCTGTTCCGGTTCGTTCTGATGCTGCTCGATCTCACCGGCAAAAAAATCTTGGTTACCGGCATTGCCAACAACCGCTCGATTGCCTGGGGCATCGCTCAGCAACTCAAAGCGGCAGGTGCTGACCTTGGCATCACCTACCTCCCCGACGACAAAGGCCGCTTTGAGTCCAAGGTGCGTGAGCTCACCGCTCCTTTGGAGCCCAGCTTGTTCTTGCCCCTGAATGTTCAAGATCCAGAGCAGATGGCGAGTGTGTTCGCCGAGATCAAAGACAAGTGGGGCGTCCTTGATGGGTTGGTCCACTGCCTGGCTTTCGCCGGCAAAGAGGAATTGATTGGTGATTACAGCGCCACCACGGCGGAAGGTTTCGCGCGCTCCTTGGATATCAGCGCCTATTCCCTGGCTCCACTCTGTGCCCATGCCAAGCCGCTCTTCAGCGAGAAGGCTGGTGTGATCACCCTCTCCTACCTGGGCGCTGAGCGCGCGATCCCGAACTACAACGTCATGGGTGTTGCCAAGGCAGCCTTAGAAGCGTCAGTTCGCTACTTGGCTGCCGAGCTCGGTCCGGACAAGCAGGTTCGCGTCAATGCCATTAGTGCCGGCCCCATCCGCACGCTGGCCAGTTCAGCCATCGGCGGCATCCTCGACATGATTCACCACGTTGAGGAAAGAGCTCCTTTGCGTCGCACCGTCACTCAGATGGAAGTGGGAGGCACTGCTGCGTTCCTCTTGAGCGACCTGGCTAGCGGGATTTCGGGGCAAACCATTTATGTGGATGCCGGCTACTGCGTCACTGGGATGTGATTCCCGATCCCCTCGTGCAGGGGTTTGGGTTGAGTGGTTTGGCGAATGGGCCAATGCTTCGCCATGATCAGCGCACAGCAACGGTCGATGGGAATTCAGGAGCATGCGCACGGGTGAAGTTCACCGCCACACCGGCGAGACCGACGTCAAGGTCAAGCTCGACCTCGATGGCAGTGGTCGTTGCGAGGCCTCCACCGGTGTGCCCTTCCTCGATCACATGCTGAATCAAATCAGCAGCCATGGATTAATCGATCTGACGATTACTGCGGTGGGTGATACCCACATCGATGATCACCACACCAACGAAGACGTGGGCATCGCGGTGGGACAGGCCCTCAGTCAAGCCTTAGGTGATCGAAAGGGGATCCATCGGTTTGGTCATTTTGTCGCGCCCCTCGATGAAGCCCTGGTGCAAGTGGCATTGGATTGCTCTGGTCGGCCTCATATCAGCTATGGGCTAACCATCCCTACCCAAAAAATCGGCAGTTACGACACAGAATTGGTTAAAGAATTTTTCGTCGCAGTTGCGAATAACAGTGGGCTCACCCTGCATATCCGCCAATTGGATGGTGTGAATTCCCATCACATCGTGGAGGCCTGCTTTAAGGCTTTTGCCCGTGCTCTGCGCATGGCCACTGAAATCGATCCCCGTCGAGCCGGCGCGATCCCGAGCAGTAAAGGTGTTTTAGAGCAGGCTGGCGCCAACTAAATCATCTGTCGTTGGCCGCGTTTCATGGCCGATTACGAGATGATGATTTGCATCAGAGTCGTTATTCGTGACCGTTGCACCCACCCGTCCATACAGCCGCGAGGACTGGTCGAGTGCCTTCGTCAATGTGGATGAAGAGCTCACCGATGTGGCGCTCATCCCTGTGCGTGGCGCTATTCCCTCCGAACTCAAGGGCACGCTCTATCGCAATGGTCCTGGCCGCCTAGAACGCAACGGCCATCGGGTTCACCACCCCTTCGATGGCGACGGAATGATCGCCGCGATGCGGTTTGAGGATGGCGCTGTTTCCCTCACCAATCGTTTTGTCCGCACGGAAGGTTGGCTCGCTGAGGAAAAGGCCAACAAGGTTCTTTATCGCGGTGTCTTTGGGAGTCAGAAGCCCGGTGGGCGCCTCGCCAATGCCTTCGATTTACGGCTGAAAAACATCGCCAATACCAATGTGGTGCGGCTTGGGGATCAGCTTCTAGCTCTCTGGGAGGCTGCAGAGCCCCATGCCCTTGACCCCGTCAGTTTGGAAACGCGTGGGTTGTCACGGCTGGATGGTGTGTTGAAAAAGGGAGAGGCGTTTAGTGCTCACCCGCGCTTCGATGCTGGGCACCACGACCGCCCGCGGATGGTCACATTTGGGGTGAAAGCTGGCCCCCGCAGCACCATCCGCTTAATGGAGTTCGCCACCGATGGCCCAGATGCTGGTGTGCTTTTGAACGACCGATCCGATAGTTTTCCGGGCTTCGCGTTCTTGCACGACTTCGCGATAACACCCAACTGGGCGGTGTTTCTTCAAAACGCTATTTCCTTCAATCCGCTGCCGTTTGTCACTGGAGAAAAGGGCGCTGCGCAATGTTTGGCATCCCAGCCGGGTGGAAAAGGGCGCTTTTGGTTGATTCCTCGAGATTGTGGTCGTTTCGCTGGTCAAAAACCGCGCATCCTTGAGGCTCCAGATGGATTTGTGTTCCATCACCTCAATGCCTTTGAGGATGGAGATCACGTTGTGGTGGAGAGCATCGTTTACGACGACTTTCCATCGATTGGTCCAGACGATGATTTTGCTCAGGTCGATTTCGACAGCATTCCAGAGGGGATCCTGCATCGTTGCCGCCTTGATTTGAGTCGTGAGATGGTTCAAACCGAGCGGATTGCCAACCGCACCTGCGAATTCGCCATGGTGAACCCGCAGCGCCAGGGACTTTCAGCGCAATATGCCTGGATGGCGGTGGCCGAACGGGAGATCGGCAATGATCCGCTGCAGGCCATCCAGAAGCTGGATCTGAGCTCTGGCGACACCAGCACCTGGAGTGCTGCGCCCCGTGGTTTTGTCAGCGAGCCCTTGATGGTTGCTCGCCCTGGTGCTTCCGCAGAGGATGATGGCTGGGTGCTGGATTTGGTCTGGAACGGAGCGCGCGGAGCGTCCGATTTGGTGATCCTCAATGCGGCTGACTTATCGGAAGTGGCCCTACTCGAATTGCCCTTGGCGATTCCCCATGGACTGCATGGCAGCTGGGCTGCATCGGTCTGATGTGGTTCAGTCACATCTAGGCAGATTTCAGTTCGCGTCTGGTTGCTGATTTGAATCCGTTCAGTCTCAAGCTGGTGGGACTGAACGGTGATCGTGGTGCGGAGTTTTAGAGCTGTTGTGATCGTTGGCTTGCTGTTGGGAGCGGCAACTCCGTTGCATGCGCAGGAGGTGAGGTGTAACGGAACTCTGTTGGAGCTTGCCGTCATCGAGGAGGGCACCAGCCACACAGATCGTTTTCAATTCGCCTTGCGTTTGGAAGCGAAAGCCAGTTCGAAGAATGATGCTTTGGACGAATTGAATCGTCGGCTCGGCACGGTACGCCGAAAGATTTCTGGCTTGGCGATGGGGGGACTCATCGTGTCGGCCCCACGCACCTACACGGTTGGCAGCACAACTGCAA
>ERZ802821.708-NODE-708-length-18478-cov-35.1654_pt1 | contig 18478 bp, 18 predicted proteins | sample MGYA00345648_ERZ802821 | MGnify/ENA primary metagenome ERZ802821 (study PRJEB30503, sample SAMEA104212357) | marine metagenome | biome: Westerlies Biome; feature: [SRF] surface water layer (ENVO:00010504) within the epipelagic zone...; material: water... | reverse complement strand
CGGCGCCAAACCGGTTCTTGACCGCGCGCAGAATGCGAAATTGATGGCCGCGTTCACCCTCAAAATAAAGCACCGTATCGACCATATGTTCAACCACGCGGGGCCCTGCAATCTGCCCCTCTTTGGTTACATGGCCCACCAATACAACCGAGATGCCGCGTTTTTTTGCGAAATTGGTCAATTCATGCGCTGCAGCGCGCACTTGGCTGACGCTGCCGGGGGCGCTGTCAACGTGATCCGACCAAATCGTTTGAATCGAATCAATAATCACTAATTTGGGTTTTTCACTGTCTAATGTTGTTAGTATATTTCGCAGATTTGTTTCTGCCCCAAGTTGAATAGGGGCTTCTTTCAAGCCTAAGCGCTGCGCACGCATCCGAACCTGTGCGCTGGCTTCTTCGCCCGAGATGTAGATGGTTTTTAATCCGTTATGTGCAAATTGCGCCGCCGCTTGCAGCAAAAGCGTTGATTTCCCGATACCTGGATCTCCCCCCACCAAAATGGCAGAGGCTGGCACGAGGCCGCCGCCCAAAACGCGGTCAAGCTCATCTATTCCGCTCTGTGTGCGTGGATTTGGCGCTTCGTCGGTGTCAAGGTTGCTAAGTTGAACAGGGCTCCCTTTTTTCGCCCCTAATGAGGTTTTTGATGGGCCTGAGCTTAAGGCTGTGTCTTCTGAAATTGTATTCCAGGCCTCGCAAGAATCGCAGCGGCCTGACCATTTATTGGTGACGGCGCCGCAATCTGAGCAAGAAAAAGATTTGGATTTAGCCATGCGCATTATGTGCCAATTTTGCGCACTGATGGCAAGCTTGCATTGCACGATCCAATGATGTTGCACGCATCGCTATAAACGCCATTTTTTTGCGCAGCCTTCAACGAACCGCTTCGATAGGTCCTGTGGCGCGCCCATGAATGAATTGATCAACAAATGGGTCATTTGACTCAGTCAGGTTTTTGACGGGTCCCGTCCATTGAATTTTACCCAAATGAAGCATCGCAACTTGATCTGCAATCGCGCGAACCGAAGACATATCATGGGTGATGGTCATAGCGGTGACTCCCATTTCGGTGACAATTTCCCGGATCAGGTCATTGATCACGCCGGCCATAATGGGGTCCAAACCGGTGGTTGGTTCATCAAAAAAGATAATTTCGGGATCTGCGGCGATCGCACGGGCCAGCCCAACGCGTTTTTGCATGCCACCGGATAATTCGCTTGGGTATTTATCGGCGACATCCGGTTGCAATCCGACCCGGCGCAGCTTTTCGATTGCGATCTCGCGGGCGTCAGATTTTGATTTTTTCAATGCCCCTTGCGTAAAGCGGAAGGCAATATTTTGCCAAACTGGCAAGCTATCAAACAAGGCTGCACCTTGAAACAGCATGCCGAAGCGCGATAAAAAATGATCGCGATCAAGCGTTTGCATATCCTTTCCCTCAAGAAAAACTTGACCTTGATCGACGCGCATCAAACCCAATATGCATTTTAATATCACCGATTTGCCAGTGCCTGAGCCTCCTATCACAACCAAGGACGAGCCTTTGGCGATCTTTAAAGACACACCTTGCAAGACCTTATTTGAACCAAAGCTTTTGTGAAGGCGATCGAGTTGTATCATGCGCTAAAAAACAATTCGGTTAAGATGTAATTGGCCGCCAGTATTAAAACGCTGGCGCTTACCACGGCATATTTTGTCGCGCGCCCAACACCCTGCGCGCCGCGCCCAGAATTCATACCAAAATAACAGCCCATTATAGCCACGATAAACCCAAATACGGCCCCTTTTACCATCCCGCTAAGAATATCCCAAAGCTGCAAAAAATCGACGGTGTTTTTTATATAGGCTGCGGGGTTAAAATCTAACCGGGTGACGCCAACCACATAACCGCCCATAATACCAATCGCATCGCCAACGCCTACCAAAAGAGGCACTGCCAATGTTGCGGCAAGCACGCGGGGCAGGGTAAGATATTTCATCGGATCTGTTGACAGAGTCACCAACGCGTCGATCTGCTCGGTTACTTTCATTGTGCCAAGTTCCGCGGCGATTGAACTGGCCACGCGTGCCGCAACCATCAAACCACCCAGCACAGGGCCCAATTCGCGCGCCATACCGATCGCCACGATCGAAGGGACCACCGCTTCAGCGCTAAAACGCGCCCCTCCGGCATAGATTTGCAGAGCCAAAGCGCCGCCCGTGAAAAACGCGGTCAAGCCAACGACAGGCAAGGATAACCAGCCTATTTGTATCAGGGCATGTCCAAATTCGCGCAGATAAAACGGCCCCGAAAAGGCTTGGCGCAGCGTGTCGAGGATAAACAGCGTTACGCGACCAGTCGCGGCAAGCATGTTAAGCGTGGCCGAGCCGATGGCCTGCAAAAAGGTGGTCAGACTTTTCATTCGGTATATCGCCGTTCGTAGCGCCCGCCTAAAGAGGTTAATATCTCATATCCGATCGTACCAGCGCCATCGGCCAGCGTATCAATACCCTGCGCCGCATTTAACAATTGCAAACTTTCCGGCACGTGATCAAGCAGGGTGACGTCGACGCAAATTAAATCCATTGAAATGCGCCCCACGATAGGGCATCCGATATTGTCTGAAAACAGCCGCGTATTTGGGCCCATAGCGCGCAGGATACCATCGGCATATCCGGCAGATATGGTTGCAATTTGCCTTGGGGTTGTCGCGGTCCAAGTGTTTGAGTAGCCCACGGTTTCACCGGCAGTCACGGGGCGTGTTTGGATCACGGGAATATCAATTTGTACAACCGGGTTTGCCTCTAAAAAGGGCGCGCCGCCGTAAAGCCCGATGCCCGGGCGGGTAACTTCGAAGTGATACGCTTCGCCCAACAGAATGCCACCTGTTGCCGACAGCGATCGCGGAATGTTGCAATCGGCAGTCAGCTCACGGAACAGCTGCAACTGATGTGCGTTCATAGGGTGGTTAGGATCATCTGCGCAGGCCAAATGCGACATCATCAGTTGTGGCTTTAAGCGCAACGCCAAATCACGCAGCGCTGTCCATTCGGTTGGTTCCATTCCCAGCCGGTTCATACCCGTATCAAGTTGCAATCCAAAAGGATGATCCGGAAGCGATTCAATATGGCGCAGCAATTGATCCACCGAATTTACCATCGGGATCAAATTTGCCTCTTTGATTAAAGCGGTATCCTGCGCCATATGGCCAGAAAATACGCTGATACTGGGGCCGCTGCCCAACGCTTTGCGTAGCGCCGCGCCTTCTTCCGCGACGGCCACGAAGAAATGCTGCGCGCCTTCTGCCGCTAAGGCGGTTGCAACGCGCGCGCTGTCAAGCCCATAGCCATCGGCTTTGACAACCGCAGCTGTGATACCCGCGGATTTCGCGTTCAACGCCTTCCAATTCGCCCTCAGAGCGCTTAAATCAATTGTTAAAACGGCAGTGCCCATACGCTTTTCTTCACCGAGCTTTCTAGAACGTCAAGCATAAAGCGCTTTCTGCGCAACTTGTTGGAGAGGGGCGCGTAAAATCGCATTGGTTTAACGCGCTACGATGCAGGGTTCGGCAAGATCATTTTTAGCTTATATTTTTGGCTATTGGCGTTCACTGTCTTGCTGCCAGGGTTTGACCAAATTGCCAAAACGGGTAAATCTGCCTTCAAAGCTAAGCTCAACGGTTCCAATAGGACCGTGGCGCTGCTTTCCGATAACGATTTCCGCTTTCCCATGCAGCCGCTCCATTTCATCTTGCCACAGAGCCATTTTTTCAAGATCGTGATCGCCGGGTTTTTCGCGCTCTTTGTAATACTCCTCTCGAAACACGAACATCACCACATCGGCATCCTGTTCAATTGACCCCGATTCACGCAAATCCGCCAATTGGGGGCGCTTGTCATCGCGATTTTCCACCTGTCGCGAAAGCTGCGACAGCGCGATAACGGGGATGTCCAATTCTTTGGCGATAGCTTTAAGGCCTTGGGTGATCTCAGACACTTCGTTTACGCGGCTGTCTTTTGCCGAAGCAGGGCGAACCAGTTGCAGATAATCTATAATAAGCACATCCAAACCATGCGTTCGCTTCAACCTGCGCGCACGCGCGGCCAATTGCGAAATTGGTAGGGCCGGGGTGTCATCAATGAATAAAGGGCAGCTTTCCAGCGTTTTTGCCGCGTCAACAAACCGCCGAAACTCGGTTTCTGTCATATCACCGCGCCGAATCTGCTCAGAGGGCACTTCGGAGGCCTCGGACAAAATACGGGCAGCCAGCTGCTCAGCGCTCATTTCTAAGCTAAAAAAGCCAACAACACCGCCATTCAGCGTTCCCTCGCTGCCATCTGCCAATTGACCTTTTTGATAGGCTTTGGCGATGTTGAATGCGACATTCGTGGCAAGCGAGGTTTTGCCCATCGACGGGCGCCCAGCCAGGATCAACAAGTCGGACTTATGAAGCCCGCCTAGCTTTTTATCCATATCAATCAATCCTGTAGAGATGCCAGCTAATCCACCCTCGCGCTTATAGGCATTATTGGCCACATCCACGGCGGCGGTGACGGCTCTTAGAAAGGATTGAAAGCCGCTTTCGCCCTGGCCTTCTTCGCCCAGCTTATACAGCGCTTGTTCGGCCACGACGATTTGCTCCGCGGGCTCTTGGCTTTCATCCATCGTTGTGGCGCGTGCGCTAATATCTTGGCCGAGCTGGATTAAATTTCGCCGAATGGCTAGATCATAGATCATTTGGGCGTAATCGCGCGCAGCAAATCCGGCCACTGCTGAGGCGGCAAGCCGCGCCAAATATGCAGCCCCACCCAGCTCTTTTAGGCCTTCATCATCTTGCAAAAACGTTGCAAGTGTAACCGGTGAGGCCAAATTATTTTTGGCAATTCGTGCGCTGGCAAGTTCGAAGATCCGCGCATGTACCGGATCGTAAAAATGCTCGGGTGTTACGATGCTGGCGATCCGGTCGAAAATATCATTATTGGTAAGAATTGCACCCAGAAGCTGCTGCTCGGCCTCAATCGAATGGGGCGCAACGTCCAGCGATTCTTGGTCCGGCTCTTGGCTGTTAATATCAGATATCTTATTCATCACATCGCTCTCTTTGAGCTTCTTATTTGCCTGATTGCGCGGCGTGGGGCAAATTGTATGTTTCTGTGGATAAGTCTAACACTAGCACATATTGCGGTAATATCCTAGAGTGACGCACAAATGTAGGGGTGCGTCCTTTGGTCTTTGGCATATTTTCTGTGATTGCTCACGTAGATTTGCGGCCGTTTTGCCAAGCGCGTGGGTCGGTAAGAAACTGTTCAACTTCGTGCAATGTCTTTGAGTCAAACGCAGATTGAGCCTTGGCTTCGCGCAATACATCCCACCAAGTGCACAGGTAGTGAAGGCCAACACCATGATCCGACAGCGTTTTTTCGGTTTCCTCAAATATCCCATAATAAAATATTACCGCCGTATGGGCACAGGCCGCGCCGGTATCGCGAATAGCGTCAACGAAGCTTAGTTTGCTGCCCCCATCGGTGGTCAAGTCTTCGACCAACAAAACGTTTTGTCCTTCGCTCATAAGCCCTTCGATACGCGCATTTCTGCCGTAGCCCTTTGGTTTTTTGCGAATATACGTCATGGGAAGGGCCATCCGCTCGGCCATCAGGGCCGCAAAAGGAATTCCAGCGGTTTCTCCACCGGCCACCGAATCAAAGGCCTCATACCCGACATTTCGCATCACCGTTACGGTTAGGAAATCCATAAGGCTGCTGCGAATGCGTGGAAAGCTGATCAGTTTTCGACAATCAATATAGGTTGGGCTTGGCAAGCCCGAAGCCAGGATAAATGGGTTTTCACTGTTGAAGTGAACCGCTTTCACTTCAAGCAGCATGCGCGCTGTTAATCGTGCGATTTCTTCGGGGCTGGGGGAGGAGCTTGGGATCATCTTTGAACACTTTCATAGGTTTGTGTTTACGCAAGGATAGTTCAAGGCTTTTGCGCAATGCGCTAACGCAGGTTTATGCCACAACATGCCAAAAGATTGGAACGCCAGGGTCGAACAAAGTGACCGGCCCGTTGGGGGTTTGCAAGTGCGGCTCTATCGGCAGCGGCTCGGACCTTTTCTGAAGCGTAAGCGTTTTTTCGTTCCTCGGTTTATTGTAAAACAGCGCCCCATTGGATGAGGTGAAATTAGCCAAGGCGTCCAGCGCGCTTTCTTCTTCGAAAACATGCGCAAGCAAAGGCATTGTTACGCTGGCGGTAAAGCATCCGGCGCATCCGCAAGCGCTTTCTTTTGCGGCATCAATATGCGGCGCGCTGTCCGTGCCAAGGAAAAACCGGTTATCACCACTGGTGGCCGCAGCGCGCAGCGCCAAACGGTGTTCCTCGCGTTTTGCGACAGGCAGGCAATAATAATGGGGTTTGATGCCGCCAGCCAGAATATGATTGCGGTTGATCATCAGATGATGCGTTGTGATGGTTGCGGCAAGGCCAGATGCGCTAGATTTCACATAATCTACCCCTTGCTGCGTGGTGATATGTTCCATAACCACCTTAAGATTTGGATTTTGACGTCGAAGCGGATCCAGCACGCGATCTATAAACACCATTTCACGATCAAAAATATCAACAGCTGGATCTGTCACCTCTCCGTGAACGCAAAGCGGACATCCGATTTCAGCCATCTTTTCCAACGCGGGCTGAACCGCGTTAAAATCAGTGACACCGGAGGCTGAATTGGTTGTCGCGCCCGCCGGGTACAGTTTTACCGCGCTGATCAGCCCGGATTGAAAGGCTTTTGCCAGATCCTCGGGATCGGTGGCCTCGGTCAAATAAAGCGTCATCAATGGCGAAAAATCCGATCTCTCGGGAAGCTGCGCCATTATTCGGGTTTTATAGGCTTGAGCTTCTGCGCCCGTCACCACTGGCGGTACCAAATTGGGCATGATTAATGCCCGGACAAAGTGATCGGTGCTTGAGGCTAAAACGGATGCCATCATCGCGCCATCGCGCAGGTGAAGGTGCCAATCATCCGGACGGGGAAGGGAAAGGACTTTTTGCATAGGGGTCTGCTAGCATAAAGCCGGCGCGGATTTCCAGAGGGCATTGGATATCGTAGACTAACTTTTTTCAACAGCCCTTATGGTCTGTCTTTTACGCAATTTTCTTTAGGCATGCCCGTTTATGGGCCAATTACGAAGTTGCGCTTTCTCGCCTTGGGGCTTGACCTTCGCGCTAAGTGATGCAGCTATATGTGCTGGCGAAGGGGAAGGTTTTAGGGTGGAATCGATTGATCAAGTTCAAGAACGGTTGAACGCAGGTGGTTATGTCTGCGGGCGTGCTTTGGCGACGGTGGTGTTTTTATCATTGAAATTGGGCCGACCCTTGTTTTTAGAAGGTGAAGCTGGGGTTGGTAAAACTGAAATTGCCAAAGCGCTTGCGGCCTGCCTTGGGCGCAACCTCATTCGGTTGCAATGCTATGAAGGGTTAGACGCTTCTTCTGCCGTTTACGAATGGAACTTTGCCGCGCAGATGATCGCCATTCGCACTGCAGAAGCCACCGGCGGCGTTGAGCGGCGGGGTTTGAAGCAAGAATTGTTTTCCGAAGAGTTTTTGATCGCGCGCCCCCTTCTACAAGCCATGCAACGCGACGACCGTGGCCCCCCCATCTTGTTGATTGATGAATTGGATCGCACTGACGAGCCCTTTGAGGCTTTTTTGCTTGAAGCGCTGTCAGATTTTCAAGTAACTATTCCTGAGCTTGGCAGCATCAAAGCGCCCGAGCCCCCGATTGTGATCGTGACCTCGAACCGAACCCGCGAGGTGCATGATGCGCTTAAGCGCCGCTGCCTGTATCATTGGGTTGATTATCCTGATTTTGACCGCGAGCTGGCGATATTAAAGGCGCAGGCTCCTGAGCTTGCGGCGGATCTAAGCCGCGAAGTCGTGGCTTTTATTCAAGCCTTACGGCAAGAAGATTTGTTTAAAAAGCCTGGCGTCGCCGAAACTATTGACTGGGCCAAATGCTTATTGGCGCTGGATTGTATTGCGTTAAGCCCCGAGGTGATTGCAGATACGCTGGGCGCCATTTTGAAATACCAAGACGATATTTCAAAGCTGCAGGGATCAGAGGCCAAGCGGATTTTGGATGACGCGCGCAGAAATCTGAACCCTGCATGATACGGGCGCGTTTCTTGATCTTCGCGCCGAGCTGCCGGTATGGTTTTCTCACCATAGAAGGCGCCGCGCGGTCTATTTGCGTTTCAATGATGGCGATCTAATGGCGCGGTATCATCCTTTACACCTGCCCGATGACCCCAAATTAGCGCAGAATATCATGCATTTTGCCCGAGCCTTACGCCGCGCGGGTCTACCGATTGGAACCGGGCGGGTGATCGATGCTATTGAGGCTGTCTCTGCGGCAGGCTTTACCAAAAAGCAAGATTTTTATTGGATTTTGCATGCCTGCTTTGTGTCTCGGCCAGAGTCTCGCGCGGTGTTTGATCAAACGTTTCGTTTGTTTTGGCGCGATCCGCAATATCTTGAGCATATGATGGCGCTGATGTTGCCCTCAATCGGCGCTGCACCCGAGAAAACTGGCGCGGTTGCGGCTGAAAAGCGCGCTGCCGAAGCGCTTTTAGATGGCGAACAACCGCAAGCGCCAATCGAGACGCCGCTGCCGCAAGACGAGGCACCTATGCTTGAGCTAGATTGGGCGCTGACAGCCTCTGCGCAAGAACGATTAAAATCGATGGATTTTGAGCAGATGAACCTTGAGGAAATCGCCGAGGCCAAGGCGATGTTGGCGCGGTTAGAGCTGCCTATACGTCCGCTTATGTCACGGCGCTGGCAACGCGCGTCACGGCGCAGCGTGATAAACAGGGCTGGTAGCCTGCGGTTGGCGCAACGCTCAGGCGGCGAGTTGCATAAACTTGCGTATCAAAAGCCGCGTGTGCGATGGCCGAATTTGGTTGTTCTTTGTGATATATCAGGATCCATGAGCCGATATAGTCGCATGGTGTTGCATTTCTTACACGCGGTGAGCAATCAAAAGCAGGGTGGTTGGGCGCATGTCTATGGGTTTACATTTGGAACGCGCCTAACGAACATTTCCAGACATTTGCAGACATCTGATGTGGATACCGCGCTTGCAGCGGCGGGTGTCGAAGCGCAGGATTGGGAAGGTGGAACCCGCATCGCCAGTTGTTTGCAAGCCTTTAATCGGGATTGGGGGCGGCGTGTTTTGGGCCAAGGCGCAGTTGTGCTGCTAATTACCGATGGCTTAGAGCGGGACGTAAGCGCGGATCTCGGGGAAGAAATGCGACGCCTGCAACGAACAGCGCAGCACTTAATCTGGTTAAACCCCTTGTTGCGGTGGGATGAATTTAGCGCAAAGGCTGCTGGCATACGCGCGATTTTGCCATATGTTGATAGCCTTAGAGCCAGCCACTCTATTGCCTCCTTGATGGAATTGGCCGAGGTTGTTTCAGCGCCAGATGATGTGGGCGCGAAAACTCGGATATTAAAAACGATGGCGTGAAACTGAAAATAGGGTATGTAAATTGACCGAAATCAATAGCGCAAAGCAAATTGAAGCAATCCCCGAGCAAGCCTTAGCCTGGCATCGAGAGGGGCGCGGGGCTGTGCTTGCCACGGTTGTTCAAACTTGGGGCTCAGCGCCGCGGCGGATCGGCGGCCAAATGGCGATTAGCGGGCAGGGGGATATGGCGGGCTCGGTTTCTGGTGGCTGCGTGGAAGGGGCCGTTGTGCTCGAGGCCTTAGAGGCGCTAAGCGCTGGAGAGTTCAAAGTTTTAGAATATGGCATAAGCGACGGGGATGCGTTTGCGGTGGGATTGGCCTGCGGAGGTACGATCCGCGTGTTGCTGGAACCGGTGGGCGCTGTCCTGTCAGAGCCGTTGCTTGCCGAGTTGGTGGCTGCGCGCGCCGCACGTCAACCGATGGCCTATTGTGTGAATTGTGAAACGGGGGCAAATGCCTTGCACGCACACGGTTATGACGAGCGGATGCGGCTTGACCGTTCAGGGTTTGAACCCGATGGTGTTACATTCGTTTCGGTTCATAATCCAAAGTTAAGATTGATTATTGTTGGGGCCGTTCATATTGCGCAGGCGCTTGTGCCGATGGCCGAGCTGGCCGGGTTTGATGTTTACCTAATTGATCCACGGGGAAGCTTTGGGTCGATTGAGCGGTTTCCCAATCACCAAATTATTGAGGATTGGCCAGATCAGGCGCTACGTGATTTACAGCTTGAAGCGCGCAGCGCTTTGGTTCTGTTGACCCATGATCCAAAGCTTGATGACCCGGCGCTGCAGGTTGGTTTAGCCTCAAATGCTTATTATATCGGTGCCCTTGGCTCAACGCGCACGCATCATACGCGCGTTGAACGATTTTTGAGTTTGGGGTTTTCTCAGGCCCAAATTGGTCGAATTCATGGGCCCGTGGGGCTGCCAATCGGGGCGGCAACCCCGGCCGAGATTGCTGCGTCGATTTTAGCTCAAATTATAGCCACGCTGCGGTTGCTCTGATGATATTTGATGAGCTGCCTGTAAGCGCCGCCGAAGGCTGTATTCTTGCGCATTCGATTGACCTGCTGGGCAGGCGGCTGCGCAAAGGCGTGACGCTGAACAAGGATCATATTGATGAATTAACGCGCGCCGGCATAACGCATATCAGCGCGGCGCGCTTGCAAGAGCGCGATATTGCGGAAGATGCGGCGGCTGTTGCTTTGGCAAAGGCCTTGGTGCCTTATCCTGAGCAGGCCGGCTTGCGTTTGAGTGCGGCCTTCACGGGGCGGGTTAATTTGATTGCCACGGGGGCAGGCGTGGTTAGTCAAAACGTTAAAAAATTGATCGCTCTCAATTCTATAGATTCAATGATTTCTTTGGCGACCTTGCCCCAATATCAGCAGGTTTCGACCGGAAACTTGGTGGGAACGGTAAAAATCATCAGCTATGGCGTGCCTGGTGACAAGCTACAAGCGGCCTGCAAGCTGGCGCAGGCAGCGATTAAAGTAATGCCTCCCGTTGTGCGCTCTGCCAGCTTGATTGTGAGTGTTTCGAAAGGTGGCCCTGGCGAAAAGGGCGTTGAAACGATAAGGCAAAGGCTTGCTGCTTTAAATATCACACTAGTGGAAGTGGTTACGGCGCCTCATCAGACCGAAGAGATGGCGCATGCGCTGAAGGATGCCTCGGGCGATCTCATTTTAATGCTCACCAGCTCTGCCACCTCTGATCTCAATGACACCGCTCCGAAAGCTGTGCGTGCAGCGGGGGGCAACATCGAACGATTTGGAATGCCCGTTGATCCGGGAAATCTTTTGTTTTTAGGCGCGCTCACTGGCAAGTCGGTAATTGGATTTCCTGGGTGCGTAAGATCTCCGGCGCTAAACGGGGCGGATTGGGTTTTGTCTCGGATTGCCTGCGGCGTTAAGCTGGATGATCACAGTTTTGCTGAAATGGCGATTGGAGGCTTGCTGAAAGAAATTCCAACCCGGCCTCAGCCTCGGCGGCGTTCCGAGGGATAACGCGCGCCTTCTTGCGCGGGCATTTATGGTTGTAAGAGCATAAAAACCGAGGCAAAGCCTCGGTTTTGAATAAAATTTTAAACGTAAGTTTGAGATTATTTTGCGGCAGGACCGATCATCATCGTCATTTGACGACCTTCCATTTTCGGCATATTTTCTACTTTGCCCAATTCTTTAACATCATCTGCCACCCGTTCCAGAAGTTCGCGCCCCAGATTTTGATGCGCCATCTCGCGTCCTCGAAAGCGCATGGTGATTTTAACCTTGTCACCGTTTTCCAAAAATTTATACACGCTGCGCATTTTCACTTCGTAATCGTGGATATCTGTCCCCGGTCGGAATTTAATTTCCTTTATCTCAATAATTTTTTGTTTTTTACGGGCTTCGGATTCGCGTTTTTGTTGCTCGTATTTATATTTGCCAAAATCCATAATTTTACAAACGGGTGGGCTGGCGTTGGGAGAAATCTCAACCAAATCCAAACCGACCTGATCTGCAAGTTCTTGGCCGCGTGCGGGGGTTACCACCCCTACATTTTCACCTTCGGCCCCAATGAGCCGTATTTCCGAGCTGTCTATGCGATCATTTACGCGGGGTCCGGTTTCGCGCGATGGTGGCGCGTTGTGAGGTCTGCGAGCTATGGGATCATTCCTTATTTTGTTTAGCGTGACTGATCTCTGCGATATCGAGACTGCTTACCCATGACAAGCGTTATTTCTAAAACCAGTAATGGTTTTGTTGCTCTGTTGCTTGAAAGACAAACAATTATGCCGTTTCAGCACATAATAGACTACGCCGAGCCTAATTACCCGACAAACGCTTTTTCAACAACATATTCGGCTGGTTCCGAATTGGCGCCTTCTTTAAGCCCATAGCTTTCCAAAATGGCTTTTAAATCTGTGTTCAGGCCCAATGACCCACAGACCATTGCCCGGTCTGTCTTTGGGTTAATCGTGTCAATTCCAAGATCGCTCAGCACTTCGCCATTGTTCAACAGATCGGTGATCCGCCCCATCTTTGGGCTTTGTTCGCGCGTGGTCGTCGGATAATAGGTAAGCTTGTCGCCGATCATCTCTCCGATCAAGGGATCGTATGATAGCGCGTTTACCAATTCGCTGCCATAGGTCAATTCTGCGCGGTCTCGGCAAGTGTGCGTTAGAATGATTTGATCATAATCTTCATAAGTTTGAGGTTCGCGGACCAAGGAAGCAAACGGCGCAATTCCGGTTCCAGTGGCGAAAAACCATAGGCGTTTTCCAGGTAGCAATGCATCATGCACCAGCGTTCCAACCGGCTTCGGCCTCAGGATGATTTCATCCCCCGGTTGGATATGCTGAAGCCGCGAGGTCAGAGGGCCATCTTGTACTTTGATCGAGTAAAATTCAAGTTCCTCAGCCCAAGAGGGCGAAGCGATAGAATACGCCCGCAGAAGCGGTTTTCCATCGTCTTTCAAAAGGCCGATCATGACGAATTCGCCAGATCGAAAGCGCAGGCTTTGCGGCCGTTTTACGCGAAATGAAAACAAACGATCTGTCCAATGTTGAACATGGGTAACGGTTTGCGCATCGGGGAGCCTGGTGGGTTTTATGGCAGCAGTTTGGTTCAAAATAATATACTCTGTCAGTTTATGTTTACAGTTGGAAACAGGTTTAACGGGTTTTGAAATGAATTTCTAGCCGCTTGCTTGCAATCGTGATTGATAGCTGTGGGCTGTCCAATTTGACCTAAAAAGCCAATCTTTTTCAGGTTGGCGCAGAGCTTGAGCTTGCGAAATTGCAATTTCATCGAAGCCCGATCTGCGCGCCATCGCGTATTGGTCAGAAATAATGGGCCCTTTGGCTCTGAGAATGCCGGTATACCCGCGCAACCGCAGCAATCGAGCAAGCGTAAACCCGCGCCCATCGGCAAAATTAGGAAAGGTGATGACTACCCGCTGAATAGCCTTGGGTAGTATTAGGTTTTCGGGATCTGTCTCTGAAGCGAAGCTGAGCGTGGTCTCAACGCTCCAGGTGTCGGCTGAAAATCCGCTATCCGTAACAATAACATCCATTTGAGTGTTCCAGTCTTTCTTAAACGCCATTTCTGGCGCACGCTGTTATAGCTGTTTAGGGGTTTCAAGCGGCGTTTTTGCCTTCGCTGGCATCCGGATAAAGGGCCGCTTTGAAAGGTGGCGCGCCCACTCTGCGAAAGGTTTCGATAAAGGTTTCTAGGTAAGAAAGGCGCAGATCAAGATAGGTAAACACCACCCTTTCAATCGCTGAAACGATGGTAGACGCGTCAAATCCTGGGCCGGCACGTTCTCCGATGGTAGCGGTTTCTGTGGCATCTCCGCCAAGCGTGATTTGATAGTTTTCAACGCCGGCACGATCCAACCCCAATATCCCAATATGGCCGACGTGATGATGTCCGCAGGCGTTTATACAGCCCGATATTTTGATTTGCAGCGGACCGATATCATGCTCTAACTTTAAAGCCTTGAACCGCAGCGCGATTTCTTGCGCCACGGGGATTGAGCGCGCGGTTGCCAAGGCGCAATAATCCATTCCTGGGCAGGCGATAATGTCTGAGATCAACCCTGCATTGGCGGTTGCCAATCCGGCCGGATAAAGGCCGTTATAAAGCGCGAAAAGATGGCTTTTATGCACGTGGGGCAAGACAATATTCTGCGCATGGCTTATCCTAAGCTCATCATGGCTATAGGTTTTGGCCAGTTGTGCGACCACGCGCATTTGCGCGCTGCTGGCATCGCCTGGCGTTTGCCCCGGAGTTTTAAGACTGACAGTTGCTATGGCGTAATCATTGTTGCGATGCGGGCTGGTATTGATATCCACCCAGGACTTAAAATTTGGATATGTTGCATAATTTTCGTGAAATGTGGTGGTTGGGGTATCAATCCAAGCGGGGGTTGCGAAGGCTTTTTTCAGAGCATTTAGAAACGTCTGATCCTGGCCTTTAAATTGTGGACGCAGTTCCGAAAACCGTTGTAGGACAAGGCGTTGAATTTCTTGCAGCCCCTTTTCATGTACCGTGATTTTTATGCGCGATTTATACTTGTTATCGCGGCGCCCCAAAAGGTTCCAAACGCTCACGATGGCCTCAACATAGGGTAATAGGTCACTTTTTGGCAAAAAGTCGCAGAGGGTTTTGCCAATCATCGGGGTTCGACCTAACCCCCCGCCTATAATCACTTCAAAGCCAATTTCTGCGCCTCTTTTTTTGAGAAGCAAGCCAATATCATGCGCGCGCGTGACTGCGCGGTCTTTTGCGCTGCCGCTCACCGCAATTTTGAATTTGCGCGGCATAAATTGAAATTCGGGGTGGTCTGTTGACCATTGTCGAAGCAGCTCTGCATAGGGGCGCGGGTCTTCAATTTCATCCGCTGCGGCGCCCGCAAAATGATCTGCCGTGACATTGCGTATGGTATTGCCGCTGGTTTGGATCGCATGCATTTCCACCTCAGCCAGTGCATCTAAGATATCGGGAACATCCTGCAATTTGGGCCAGTTAAACTGGATGTTTTGACGGGTTGTGAAATGACCGTAGCCTTTATCCCATTTTTCCGCGATTGAGGCCAAAGCAGTCATTTGCGCGCTGTTTAAAGTTCCATAGGGAATAGCCACGCGCAGCATATAGGCGTGAAGCTGCAAATAAAGCCCATTCATCAAGCGAAGTGGTTTGAATTCTTCTTCGCTAAGCGCGCCGCTGATACGCCGCTGCACTTGATCGCGAAATTGAAGATTTCTTTCTTTTAAAAAGGCGGTGTCAAACCCGTTATACTGATACATTTTTTGCCTCTGCTTGTTTGCCATGGAAATAATTCCCAGGCCCCTTGGTGCGGAATACCTCTCGAAAATGAGTCGGCTTTGGCCCCGCGTCTTCGTCTGAAAAATCGGCCAGATAGGCGCCCACGACGTGAGATGCCTCAGCGGTGGCTGTATTTAAAGCAGCTTGTGCATCCTTTTTTGCGTGAAATATTTTGGCGTTTGAATGCTGCCGCGTCCAGCCCCCCTTGGCGTTAAGATAGATCACATCTCCGTTCAATAGTGCATTTGCAGTGATCACTTTACTGTAAGATTTGCTGGGCATCAGGCGCTCACTTTTGCGTGGTGGTTTTCGATCTGCAATGCAGCTTTTCGCGCTGGCAGACCAAATAACGTAAGCGCGGGCCCCGATACGCTCTGCGCTCGTAAAGTTTCAGCCAGATTATCCAAGCACGCTTCAATGATCCGTTGATGCGGCCGCGAGGCATATTCTACGATGCTTATAGGTGTCTTCGGATCAGCCCCATGCATCAAAAGCCGGCCTTGGATAAACCGTGCGGATTTTTTTCCCATGTAAATTGCTGCAACCGTGTTCGGTTGCGCCAAAGCTTGCCATTCTTGCTCGTGAAACCCGTGCATATCGTGGCCAGTTAAAAACTTGACCGAGGCGTTGCGTTGACGGCGCGTCAGCGATTGTCCGATCGCGGCGACGGCAGCGGAGGCCGCCGTGATACCTGGCACAATGCTCCAATCTATTTCTGCCGCCTCGCAGGCGTCGATTTCTTCATCTAGGCGGCCAAAAATTGTTGCGTCACCGCCCTTTAAACGCACCACAATTTGACCGTTCTGGCTATGCTTAAGCAATAAGGCATTGATTTCTTGTTGCGGGGTTGAGGCCCCAAACCCTGTTTTCCCAACGTCAATCAACAGCGCCTCGCGTCTGGCCAATTCTAAAATTGGGTCGCCAACCAAGCGATCATAAAGCACTACATCGGCCCTATCCAAAGCTTTACAGGCTTTCAGCGTCAACAGCTCTGGGTCACCAGGCCCAGCGCCAACAAAGATCACATGCCCCGTTGGGGTGGCTTTCTTGAGATGCGTTGCAAGCAAGTTTGACAAAGCGCTGTCTATGCCAGCTTCACCGCTTTCATCCAAGGCTCTTGGGCCGGTGTTAAAGTAAAATTCGCTCCAAAAGCTGCGCCGCGCGCGGCCCATTGGCAAGGCATTCACGTTTTTGCGAAAGGATTTTGCAATCCGCGCCAAAACTCCAATTTGCGCGGGTAATCTGTGTTCTAAATCGGCTTTGAGTGCACGCGCCAAAACAGGCGCGGCGCCTTCGGTTCCAATCGCAACCGTTACGGGATCACGATCCACGATTGCGGGCGTGATAAATTGGCTGTCCTGTAGGTTATCAACGATATTTACCAAAGCGCCCGCTTCATGGGCGAGTTTGGCCACACGCCTGTCCTCTTGTGCATCTTCATTTGCCGCATAAAACAGCGCCGCACAAAGAGCATCGCCGGTTTCAAGCTTCCGCGCCACCGAAGCCAGTTTGCCGCTTTTTTCCCAATGCAAGATTTCAGGTAAAGGATCTTTGGCAAAGACGGTGATATGCGCCGTCGTTTTGAACAAGAGCCGCAACTTGGCGATCGCAGCATCGCCGCCGCCCGATAGGATGATGCGTCTTCCGGCGACAGCTAAGAAAATTGGGAAATAATCCACGATGCGTTTCCTGTTTGATTTATTTACCCTTGTATAGTAAATAATTCCAAGTTTTGGCTATATTGTCGAATAAATAAGAAAAATATTTTCATAAAGGCTAATTTTTAGAATTACCTTTTGGTAAACAGGATGGGAGTGGAATCATGGCGCGCTTGGATGAGACAGATCGAAAAATTCTTGCAGAGCTTCAATCTGATGCTGGTCAGTCTTTGGATGAAATTGCTGGAAAAGTAAGCTCGTCCAAGACGCCTGTGTGGAATCGTATCCGCAAAATGCGATCGCTTGGCTTGATTGGGCGTCAAACGGTTGAGTTAAATGCAGAAGCACTAGGTTTTGAGGCTTGTTTTTTTGTGCTGATCCGCACCAGTGAACATGACGCAGCGTGGCAGGCAAGTTTTCTAAAAGCATTGCAGAATCACCTGGAAGTACAAGAGGCGCATCGGCTTGCGGGGGATATTGATTATATATTAAAAGTGCGGGTGAAAAACGCCCGCGCCTATGATGCTTTTTATCAACGGCTGATTTCCGAAGTGAAAGTGCATAATGTGACGGCGTTGCTGTCAATGGAGGAAATAAAATCTACCAGGATGCTGCCGCTTTAAGGTCCGGTATTCACGAACAGGTTTTGCAACCCATGGAAATGGTAAACATCAGCATAACGGGGGGATCTGGCCAGTTGTAGCTGCGGGCAGCGTTCAAAAACAATCGGCAAAGCAGTCCGCAATTCCAAACGCGCCAGCGCGGCGCCCAAGCAAAAATGGATGCCTGCCCCAAAGGCAGCGTTTGTTTTTACGTCTCGGCTAGGGTCGAAAACATCCGGATCGCGCCAGTTGGTTGGATCGCGCCCTGCGGCGCCCAGCATTAATGCGATTTGATCACCGCGCTTAAGCGCATGCTCTTGAACCGTAAGATCTTCATTTGCATATCGCGTGAACATATGTAGCGGCGGATCATATCGCAAAATCTCTTGAACGGTACCGTCAATATGTTCTGGCGCCAAACAGCTTGCCGGCACCCCGGTTTCAAGAAGTGTTTTCACCCCATTGCCCAATGTATGTACCGTGGCCTCGTGCCCGGCGTTTAACAAAAGGATGCAAGTGGTGATCATTTCATCGGTTGTCAAACGTTGACCATTTTCCTCTGCGGCAATCAAATGGGTGATCAAATCATCCGCAGGGCGCGTACGTCGTTCCCCTATATAAGAGCGTATGAAATCTGAAAACGCCTTGCTGGCAGCAACCGCACGCGCTTCCAGCGTTTTACTGCGCCGCGCTTGATACATCATCACCATATCATTTGACCAACGCAGCAATTCATCGGCCATGCTTTCAGGAACGCCAAGAAGGCGTGCGATTATGATCACCGGCAAGGGCTTTGCATAGGCCTCTAACAGATCAATTTCTGAGGATTTAAAATCGTCGATCAAACTATGGCATAGCTGTTTGATCTCGGGTTCTAGCGAGGCAATGCGTCGCGACGTAAA
>ERZ802821.706-NODE-706-length-18489-cov-17.4404_pt1 | contig 18489 bp, 15 predicted proteins | sample MGYA00345648_ERZ802821 | MGnify/ENA primary metagenome ERZ802821 (study PRJEB30503, sample SAMEA104212357) | marine metagenome | biome: Westerlies Biome; feature: [SRF] surface water layer (ENVO:00010504) within the epipelagic zone...; material: water... | reverse complement strand
CCCAACTGCCCGCCGACGTCGAGGCGCATAAAAGCAGGTGTCGCCGGATCGTAACGAGGCCAGTCCCTGCCGTCGGGCAGACGCGGGGTACCGTCTCTCGCAAACGCGCCCCATGCGGTCATCATGATCTCGGTCATCTCCGCGGCTGAGTCGGTATCGGGATACATGTAATCGCCAATGACGCCGTACATGGGCGCGCCCATAATAAAAGCAATCTCACTGGCGTGCGCCGCACCCAGGATCTCGGAGAACGGCACGAAGTAGTTGTCAGGTTGCTCGTCCCAGTCATACCGATAGGCATACAAGTCGGTGTAGCCTGCCTCATGCATACCCGACAGGGGATCATCCACCGCGCCCAGCTTCCAGCCGCGCGATCGCATATCGACCCAGAAAGAATAAAGCGCCGGGTCCTTGATGCGGAGCTTCGCAGGCAAGGCCTTGGACAGCGGATAACTGACATCAACAAAGTAACGGCTCAAACCCAGCCACAAGGTCACTTCATCCCGCGTTGTGCCCGCCAGGACCGGTACGTTTTTGGCGTAACGGGGATCGGCCAGTGCGGCCAGCACCCCCTCTTGCGGGATCACCACATCGTCGCGAATGACGGCCGGCTGAATGTGATCCTCTTCCAGCTCGAAGTAGGCAGTGAGTAAATCATCCATGGGGACAGCACGCAGCGTCTCTGCATCAACCCCCGCGTTAGTCAAACCCAACTCCCGAACCACTTCCCAGCTTCCCCGGTCGACCATAGGATGCTCGCGCTCGGCGTTGTAGGCCTCACCGGCCGTCAGGCTGCGCACATGTCCAGATTGCGCGATGGCGCGATGAAACAACCCCTCGGAGACAGGTGAGGCCAGCAGGCTGAAGACGTTGCGTCCTCCCGCGCTTTCACCAAAGATCGTGACGTTATCGCGATCGCCACCAAACACAGTGATGTTGCGCTGCGTCCAGCGAAGCGCTTCCACCATATCCAGCGTGCCGAAATTGGCCAGCGGTGAGGTTTTTAAATCGGCGCCATTCAAGGCGGGATGCACAAACCAGCCAAACGGACCGAGGCGATAATTAATGACCACCACGACCACCTGCTCTCGCGCTGCAAAGCGCGAGAAATCATAGGTGCCCTTATGCCCCGTCACGTTGCTCCCGCCATGAATCCACAGCATGACCGGCAGGTCTGAAGCCGTTGCCTCTCCGGGCGCGTAAATATCCAGATAAAGACAGTCCTCTGAGCCGAGGTATTCCCCCTCTGCGCTACCGGATGCCATGCCCTGCGGCTGAGGGCACATCACCGGTTCCGGTTTGGATGAAATGACCTGCTCGGGGGTCTCAAGCCTACCGGGGGCAGCCCAACGGCCGGCTCCTTCGGGTGGTTGGGCAAAGGGAATATCGCGGAAGACCAACGATCCCTCCGGCCCCGATTCAGCGGACACCACACCGCTCGAAGTACTCACTGACATGCCGCTCCCGGATTCCGGGTCGGGCATCGTGCACGCGGCACAGCAAAGCACCCCGAAGAGGGCCAATAGGCGGCTTAAGACATCATTTTTCATGGTGTGGCGGTGAACTCAATCATGTGTGATCAGATACGAGCTGCAAAAAGGCGCGGACCACAGCAGTACTGCGACCAGCGTGGCATTAGGGATCCGGACTCGCGGGGGGCGCCTCGTCCACCTCGAAGTCGGCGACGCTGTGATCAACCCACACCATCAGCAGCTTGTAGCTCACCGAGAGCATGACCGCGCCGACAAATAAACCAATCAGCCCTTCTGCCGCCATTCCGCCTAATGCACCCACAAGCACGACCGGCATCGGGGTTTCGACACCTCGACCGAGCAATATTGGCTTCAGCAGCCCGTCAGCCACGCCCGCGGCAAACAGATAGATGGTTCCCAGCACATGAGTCACCGTGGATCCGTCGGCCAACAGCCATAACCATGCCAATACGGGCAACACCACTAGCGAGGATGGCAATTGAAGCACGCCTAAAAACAGCACGAGCAGCGCCAGTACACCCGCCGCCGGCACATCCAGCACGAGAAAACCCACTCCCAACGCCAAAGCCTGCAGAACGGCTACGCCGACGACGCCGTTGGATACCGAGCGAATCGTGGCAACCACGAGTTCATGGATCTCTTCGCCGCGCGCCGGGTCACTAAACGTCATGAGCAACCGACGCATTTGCTGGCCGCCCGACGTCGCATTGGCCATCATGAAGCCGGCAATCAGCAGCGCAATGAAAAACAGCACCAACGCCAGTAACGTATTGCCGGCGGCAGCGAGCAGGAAGCGCCCACCCGCGATCAGCTGCGGCTGAATCATCTGCGCAGCCGAGACCAAATCTTCGTGGGCCCGATGCCACAAATCATACAGCGGCGCCCCGATGACCGGCCATTCGGCGACGGCGGGATCCGCCTCGGGGACAGTAAAACCTTGCTCACTGAGCACCATCACCCACTCACCCATATGCTGCGCCATGGACGCCCCCAACAGCCCTGCGGGGATGCCGATGATGAGAAAAGCAATACAAATAAAAATGACGGCTGCTTTACCCTCGCTCAGATGCAAGCGCACTGCCAACCAGTGGTTCAAAGGAAAAAGCGACACAGCGAGAATCAGCGACCACAACGCCAGCGCCAAAAACGGCGCCAAGACCTCGACTGAAAACCAAACGACCGTCAGCAACAGGAATAGGCGCACGTAAACCTGCATGAGGTCGTGCGCCAGCATCTTGCGGATGACATTGAGGTCTTGGCTACTCATACCGCCGCCCCCTGTGCGTTCAGTGTGACGCCTCGTTTCACTCAGAGTGACGAGATCAGTGGTTGAATGCAACCACTAGCGCCCCTTCCACTCTGGCTTGCGCTTCTCGGCAAAGGCGGTGGCACCCTCAATCGCGTCCTCACTGGTGAACACCGGCTGCGTCAGCGCGTTCTGGCTGGTCCACGCTTCATCGTCGCTCCAGTCTCGAGAGGCCTTGATAATGGCTTTACTGACCTTGACGGCCAGCGGGCCGTTCTCGGCGATCCGTTGAGCCAGTGCCTTTGCCGTGTCTAGGGCAGCGCCGGGCTCGGTCAATTCGTTGATCAGCCCCATCGCCATGGCGCGATCCGCGCCCATGAATTCGCCGGTCAGCGCGAGCTCCATCGCCACCCGGTAAGGGATTTGAGAGGGCAGCCTGACCAGACCACCGGCTGCCGCAACTAAACCCCGCTTGACCTCCGGAATACCAAACTTGGCGTTCTCTGCGGCCACGATCAGATCGCAAGCAATCGCCAGCTCGCAGCCACCGGCTAGGGCATAGCCCTCTACCGCTGCAATCAGAGGCTTGTCAGCTGAACGCTCGGTCATGCCGCCGAATCCGCGACCCTCAATCTGCGGGAACTCTCCCGAGACAAAGGCCTTCAGATCCATACCGGCACAGAAGGTGCCGCCCGCACCGGTCAGCACGCCGACCCGCAATGAATCATCACTGTCCAATCGCTCAAGCGCCGCTGCGACACCCTGCGCGACTGACAGGTTGACCGCATTTTTCGCCTCTGGACGGTTGATGGTGATGACGAGGACGCCATCCGCCTCGTCAGTCAGTACCGTTGCTTCTTCACTCATATTCTTTGCTCCTGTTATCGGGGCTGCATGCGAATGCCACCATCCATACGGATGCACTCACCGTTAATGTAATCGTTGTCGATGATAGACGTCGCCAGCTGCGCGATTTCTTCTGGGCGACCCAGGCGCTTCGGATACAACACTGACTGCGACAGTGACTCGACGAACTCCGGAGTCAGACCATTGAACAACGGCGTGTTGATCAGACCGGGAACAATCGTATTCACCCGGATACCTACGGTTGAGAGATCCCGGGCTATTGGCAGCGTCATGCCAACAATACCGCCCTTACTGGCGCTATAGGCGGCCTGGCCCATCTGCCCTTCATAGGCAGCTACTGAGGCGGTGTTGATGATCACCCCGCGCGAACCGTCATCGTTGACGGGATCATGCTTCGCCATGACTTCTGCGCATAACCGCAGTACGTTGAAGGTCCCTGTCAGGTTTACCGCAATGACTTTGCTCCAGACATCCATGGGAAATGGCCCGTCCCGGCCAAGGGTTTTTGCCGCGTTACCAATACCGGCACAGTTCACGTTGATATGGATGGTGCCAAAGGCACTCACAGCAGCCTCGATACCCGCTTTGGCAGAGTCCTCGTCCACCACGTTTACCTTGGCGAAGACGCAATTGTCGGCACCAAGCTCAGCGACCATCGCCTGCCCCGCATCCTCGTTCAGGTCAAAAATGACCACCTTGCCGCCGGCCGCGGCGATTCGGCGTGTCACCGCCTGCCCAATGCCTGAGGCACCGCCGGTCACCACTGCTACTTTTCCGTTGATATCCATGTGTTAACTCCTATTACGCTCTTAAATTAAGTTCTTTTCATTGAGCCCGTCGGCGCACGATATTGCGCTCGCCTGCGGACACCACAATCTGCTCACCGAGTGGGTCTGCCTTTTCGAACCACACAAGCAATTCGGCATCCTCCGGGTCAGCTACCCCTACCCAACGGCGCCCGTCGGACATTTGACGGCCGACAACAACCGCCCTTGCGGACCCTTTCTGGGGCTGAAAGGTATAGCTCTCTATCACTCCATCCGGTTCCGGGTCAGAGACAACCTCGACAACCTCAGCGGCCTTGAACTCCGGGACCGCTTCAGGAAATTCGGCGGGAATGTTGGCATAAACGCCCACCGCATGCTTGGAAAGATAACCGCCATTGGCACCGACTACGCCATATGAGGGCTCTGGCTGCGCTCTCAACCAATGCACCATCTCGGCAATGCCATGGGTCGAGTAGTTGTTACCCGGCCCGCCAAAAAACGGCAGCCCTCCAGTCAGGGTCAAGGGCCGCGGGTCATTAAGCGTCATACCCAACGCATCCATCGCTACCCAAACAGCAATAGGGAAGCAGGAATACAGGTCGGCTGCGCCAATCTGCTCAGCTTCAATACCCGCCCCCGCCAATGCGCTGCGGTAGGCCGCCGCCATAGACTCTGACTGTCCCAGGGAGTTTCGGTTGAGTACCTGAGGCTCAGACCCCGTAGCGTGGCCGTGGAGAAAAATAGCGCGATCCGCGACACCGAGAGCCTGGGCCGTCTCCCAACGGGTGAGCACCAATGCCGAGGCCTGATTCACGCCATCTTTGGCCACCATCGATTTCAGGTGTGGGTCACCCATCAGGCGGTTTTTACTCGACTCCTCGCCTATTTCGGCAGCCGTCATCAGCTCGCTAAACATGGCATACGGATTCGCCGCCGCCACACTGTTAAAGCGCGCCATCAGTTCTGCCAACCGCGCCCGATAAGCCGATTTACTGAGGCCCAGCTCACTCCGCCGCACCTGCTCTTGTATCGGATAGATATCGACGGGATTCCACGCACCGTGCCGATTGAACTCAGCATCGAACAACAGATCGATACACGCACCGCGATCGTCGGTTTCTCCCTCTGGCTCGTCACTCCAGTCCGTCGACAGACCCTGTCGCTGCAGCTGGCGTGAAGTGGCCAGCGCCTCAGCACCGCAGATGATCGCGCCGTTAATTTCACCTCGCGCCAGCGCGTTGCCCAGCTCAAAGACCAACCGCTGGGGCTCGTCACCGCAAGCCCGCGAATAGATCGCCGTGGCATTGGGCAAAGCGAGCCGGCGAAGAATCGACAGGGGGGGACTGCTGCTCCGTCCAAAAGGGGCAATAGCAGGAACGATTGGATCCGGTACGGAGTGGGCGAACATTCGCACGCAGGCGAGACGATCGATTAACGGGCTTAGTGACGCTGCTGCGCCGGTATCGGCCAGGGCGGCTTCGCAGGCCCGGGCCGCCAGATCCTCTGGCATCAATCCCTCAAAGTTGTCATCAAGACGCTCGGTAAACTGACCTGCGCCCAGCAAAACTGGCGTATTGGGATCGATAGACATCTCAGTGACTCAGGTAATTTGACGCGGATTGTGCAATCGCCATGAAGGAGGCAGCTTGCAGAGAAGCGCCGCCCACCAACGAGCCATCAACGTGCGGGCAGGCAAACAGCGCATCGGCATTCTCTGCATTCACACTGCCGCCGTAAAGGATCGGTGTAGCGTGTGACGCTCCGAGCAGCGAGCTGACTTCTTGCCTGATCATCTCGTGCATCTCATTCGCTTGATCCGGCGTTGCCGTGAGACCGGTACCGATCGCCCACACGGGCTCATAAGCAATCAGCAGATTCGGTTGAGCTGTCGCCAGAGCCGATCTTAGTTGCGCGCGCACCACCTCATCCTGCTTCCCAGCCTCCCGCGCAGCCTGCTGCTCGCCCACGCAGAGTATGGGGGTCACCCCCGCCGACTGGGCCGCCGCCAACTTCTCGGCGATCAATGCATCTGTCTCGTCGTGATACTGCCGCCGCTCAGAATGACCGACGATCACATACTGGCAGCCGAGATCGACCAACATATCGGCGGACACCTCACCGGTGTGTGCGCCCTGCGCGTGAACCGAGCAATCCTGTGCCGCCACCTGACAATCAGGTAACGCCTCACGCAGGGCCTGCAAATACGGAAATGGAGGCGCGATGGCAATGCGCAGCTGCGGATTGGGATCGGAGGACCACTGTTCCGAGAAGGCCTGAATCGCGGCGCGGCTGCCGTGCTGCTTCCAGTTGCCAATGAGATAAAGGTTGGTCATGGGCTAAGCGTGATATTCAACGCGGCGCACGATAACAGAGAGCGTCATGCTTCTCACCCCCTCTCGACGGGACAATCGGGTCGAGCACCCCACTCGGCCCAAGATCCGTCGTACACCGCAACGGGAGATCGCCCGAGCTCATGCAAGGCCAACGCCAACAAGCAGGCGGAAATGCCTGACCCGCATGTCGTCACAACCGGCTGATCGTGACCAGCCCCGACATCGTCAAAAAGCGCCTCCAGCTCAGAATGTGGTTTCAGGACCGTTGGATCGCCGCTCAGGATCTGGGCGTAGTGCAAATTTGTTGAGCCGGGGATATGACCCGGGCGTACGCCTGCCCTCGGTTCCGCCTCCTCGCCGGCAAACCTGGAAGCGGAACGCGCGTCGACCACGGTGTGGCTCCCGGATGACAGGGCAGCCTGAACGCCTTCCGCATCGGCCAGCCAAGCCGGCTGATGCGCCGCGACAAACCCGACACCGGGCCTGGCCACCGCGGGCTCGCCCTGCTCTGTGTCATAACCTGCAGCTATCCAGGCCGGCAGTCCGCCCTCAAGAATCTGCACCCTGTCATGACCAAATACGCGGAACATCCACCAGGCCCGAGCGGCAGAAAACAGCCCCTTGCCGTCATAGACCACCACCCGGCTGTTCGCGCCGATACCAAGCGCCTGAACACATTGGGTGAATACCGGCTCACTGGGCAGCATATGGGGGCACGCGTGCTCCAGATCAGCAACGGTATCGATGTCAAAGAATTGGGCGCCGGGAACACGGCTAGAGAGGAACTCTGCCCTGGGATCGCGGCCGTCCGCGGGCAAATACCAAGAGGCATCAACAACATTTAGGTCGGATCTCTCCAGCTGTGAGGCGAGCTCTGCGGGCGATATAAATGTATCTGACTCGGGCATTTTCAGGTTCTCGCGCGTGAAGAAAAAGGGGGCAGTGGGTCAGCGTTTGGCAACGCAATCGCGCTCACCCGCCTCTTCCCATCTTATGGACCACCAATTGTATGGGCTTACCCAGATCTTGGAAACCGGAGCACTGCTGTGGCGAGGCGACACCCGCTGCTCCGCTCTGGGTAACGCGAATGCCATGGGGTTTTCATTCAGTGTCGACTTTAGTCACAATGGCCGGCCTTCGATACCAACAGCCCGTATGGGGCACCCAGAGGAGATTGCTATGCCTAACACGACGATTACCTGCGGCGATGGATTTGAACTCGGTGCTTACGAGGCGAGCCCGTCTGGCGCGGCAAAAGGCGCTGTCGTGGTCATACAGGAGATCTTTGGCGTCAACTCGCACATTCGTTCGGTTGTCGATGGTTATGCCGAGGCGGGCTTTTATGCGATTGCCCCAGCGATTTTTGACCGTCTGGAGCGAGACGTGCAGCTGGGCTATACCGAAGACGATATGACCGCCGGTATCGAGCTCGCTTTTCAAAAGCTCGATATGAGCCAGACCCTGGCAGATCTGCAAGCCACCATTGACACCGCTGCGAATCACGGAAAAGTCGGCGTCGTGGGTTACTGCTTTGGTGGTCTGCTGACGTGGCTGTCGAGCTGTAACCTGAATCAGGTGTCGGCGGCATCCGCCTACTACGGTGGCGGTATCCCAGATAACGCCGAACTCACGCCATCCTGCCCGATCATCCTTCACTTTGGTGAGCAGGATGCGCACATTCCCATGGACTCCGTAGCCGCCTTCCAGGAAAAGCAGCCGGACCTGCCAGTGCATGTCTATGCCGCTGATCATGGCTTTAACTGTGATCAGCGCGACTCCTATGACGCGACGGCGGCGAGCCAAGCCAAAGAACGAACGCTGACATTGTTTAACGACAACCTGGCGGCCTGAGCGCTAGCATGAAGATCGGCGTTATCACTGGGAGCCATCGCACCGAATCCGAGAGCGCAAAAGTCGGTCGGTTTCTCAGCGAGGCGCTCTCTTCCGAGGACGGAGTCAGCACGTGGACACTGGACCTCGGCAAAACCCCCTTGCCACTGTGGGACGAGGAGTTGTGGAGCAATGGGCCCCAATGGTCCATGATGCCGGCGCTCAAATCCCAGCTTGACGCCTGCGACGGGTTCATTGTGATTGCGCCCGAGTGGCACGGCATGGTGCCCGCGGCGCTGAAGAATTTTTTCTTGTTGTGGGCCGCTACCGGCGAGCTTTCTCACAAACCTGCTCTCCCCTGCGCTGTCTCAGCGGGGGAAGGCGGCGCCTACGTGATCGCCGAACTCCGGATGAGTAGTTACAAAAATAACCGACTCTGCTGGATCCCTGAGCAACTGATCGCTCGACAAGTGAAATCCGTCTGTAACGACGACACCGCGCAAAATGATGCGGCACTCCATGACATCTTTGCCACCCGAAGTCGTTACGCGCTTAACTTGCTGCTTGCCTATGCCGGGGCACTGACCACCGTCAGAGAGAGCGGCTTGATCGACCACGATACTTTTATGAATGGCATGTGATCGCTCACAAGCTGATTAGGACAACGCCCGGTAATCCCCGCTGTAGAAGATAAGAGGGTCAGCCTCTACTGATTCGAACTGCAAGACTTCTCCGACGATGATGTGGTGGTCCCCGCCAGGATGGACGGCGAAGGCCGCACAGGTGAAATGCGCCAAGGCATCAATCAGCTTAGGCTCGCCCTGCGGGCCGGTTGTGAAGTGTTTGGCTTGCGCACCGTGGCCGCCGCGCTGGGCGTATTGGCTGGAAACCGTACCCTGCTCCGAGTTCAATAAACTGATCCCGAAGTGCTGACACTCCGTGTACACCGCCAGGTGGTCCGAGGAGTTCTGGATACTCCACAGCACCAGAGGCGGATCCAGAGAGACCGAAGAGAAAGAGTTCACAGTGGTTGCCAGCGGCCCCAGCTCGGAATCGTCTACCGTCACCAGACAAACACCGGTCGCAAATTGCCCTAGCGCCTGTCGAAAATCAACTGTATCCATGGTCATGAGCGCACCTTCCGCAACGGACGCCATATGCCCGTCTTCACTGACAATCTATTGATGTTGCGCAAGGGTTTCAGCCCTGTCCCAGATCTCACCATTACCGATCTAGGCCGCCCATCAGGATGTATTTAATCTCGAGATAGTCATCAATGCCGTATTTGGAACCCTCTCGCCCTGAGCCCGACGCCTTCACGCCACCGAAGGGCGCCATCTCGTTGGAAATGATGCCCTCGTTAACGCCAACCATGCCGTAGTCCAAGGCCTCGGAGACCCGCCAAACCCGACCGATATCGCGGGTGTAAAAATACGAGGCGAGACCAAATTCCGTGTCGTTGGCCAAGGCGATCGCTTCTGCCTCATCCGCAAACGACATCACCGGAGCTACAGGCCCGAAGATTTCATTTCGGAAAACCGCCATGTCCGAGGTAATCCCGGTCAGCACGGTGGGATGATAATAACAGGGTCCCAAATCGGAGCGCATGCCGCCTAGCGCAACCTGCGCCCCTGCCTCAGTCGACAAGCGCACCAATCGATCCACATCCTCCACCGCCTTTTCGTTGACGAGCGGGCCTTGCTGCACATCATCGTCGAGGCCATTGCCCATTTTAAGATCAGCGGTAGCGGCAACCAGCTTTTCAACAAAAACATCATGAATGGTGTTCTGCACCAGAATTCGGTTGGTGCAGACGCAGGTTTGGCCGCTGTTGCGGTACTTTGAGATCAGCGCCCCTTGCACTGCCGCATCAATATCCGCGTCATCAAAGACAATAAACGGCGCGTTGCCGCCCAACTCCATGGAAGTGCGCTTGAGCGTCGCGGCACAGGCCTGCTCCAATCGTCGCCCCACCTCTGTCGAGCCAGTGAAGGTTAGCTTCCGTACTAAGGGACTGTCGGTGAGCGCCGGCCCGATCTCTGAAGAGGCACCTACCACAACATTTAGAACCCCTGCCGGCACGCCCGCCCGTTCGGCAAGCTCCGCCATGGCTAGCGCTGATAGGGGCGTTTCGGATGCCGGCTTGATCACAATGCTGCACCCTGCGGCGAGGGCTGGCGCGGCCTTGCGCGCAATCATGGCATTGGGGAAATTCCACGGTGTGATCGCGGCGACAACGCCTATCGGTTGCTTGATACACACGACCCGCTTATCGCTCGAGGGCGCCGGGATCACATCACCGTCAATACGCTTGGCTTGCTCGCCGAACCACTCCATGAAGGCGGCTCCGTAAGCGACCTCGCCCCGGCTCTCGGCCAGCGCTTTCCCCTGCTCGGTGGTCATAATGATGGCGAGGTCTTCCTGATGCGCCATCATGAGATCGAACCAGCGCCGCAAGACCTGCGCCCGCGCCTTAGCTGGCACCTCTCGCCATGACTGCATGGCATCGTGGGCCGCCGCAATGGCTTTGAGTGTGCCGGACGCGTCGGTCGTCGCAACCTCGGCGATGACCTCACCCGTAGCAGGGTTGGTCACTGCAAGCCGATGAGATGAATCGGGCATCCACTCACCGCCCACGTAGGAAGATGTCTTGAACAAGTCCGAATCAGATAAATCGATCGCCATCACTCTCACTCCAAATACCGTGGGGGGCTGCAACCATGCCGGGGTATGGATATCACGTCATGGGTCTAGCGGCGATTCACCATTGACGCGTGGTTGACCCACCCACAGCCGCGCATCGTGCATGAATACCTCCCCACGCACCATACCCATTTGGGTGATGCCCGTTTAAGACCGCATATAAAGTGACGCTGCGCTTGCGGGAATAGCGGCATAGTCCGCAAACCGCCGCGTTTTATGGGCTCCAATGAGGTGCTGTGAGGCGCCGCTTTCCGTCAGTCGCCAATACTGCGTCAGGGGAATCCAGGGCAGCGCGATCCCATAGTTCGCACGTTACCTGTTTGTGCTTTTGGTCCAAACCCTCGCAGTAGTTGCTGTAGCGACACAACAGCACTTCATTTCCACGACCGAGCCTCACTTTTTGAAACCAATCCGGGTCAGCCAGCGCCTGCCGAGCGAACCCCACCACGTCCGCTTTATCCTCAGCGAGTAGCGCCTCAGCTTGATCAAAGCTGTGAATCCCCCCCGTCGAGATAATGGGGGTACTCACCCCGGCGGAGTGAACAGCTGCTCTAATCTGCGCCACAGGCTCGCTATTTCGACCCCATGGACCTCGCTCATCAGAGAGATACGCCGGCATGCATTCATAACCACTCTGCCCTGTATATGGATAAGCTGCCCAGCCCACTTTAGGCTGCTTGGCATCGTCAAACTTGCCGCCTCGGGACAAGCTCAGAAAATCCATGCCCGCGAGCGCAAATTCCCTGGCGAAAAAGCAGGCGTCATCGATGTCGCTTCCCGATGCGACAATTTCATCACTCAGAAATCGACAGCCAACCGCGTAATCTGGGCCGACTTCCGTCCTAACAGCTTCATAAACCTCGAGCGGCAATCGAACCCTGTGTTCCCGGCTGCCTCCGTAGCCGTCGGAGCGGGTATTGGTGGCGGAGAGAAAAGACGCCATGGTGTAGGCATGAGCATAATGTAACTCGACGCCGTCAAACCCTGCATCTTGTGCTCTCCTTGCTGCCTGAGCGAATAGCGCAGGCAAAGTATTCGGCAAATCGGCAATAGCTGGCAGATGGGTATCGGTAACGCGCTCACGATAGCCTTGCTGAAGCGATTCCAGCTCCCGCGGCGAGAGCACATCCTCCAATTCAGAATCACTGAGTGACAGAAGACGCTGCCTTACGGCCCGCTCATCTTGCCGCTCCATACCCAGCCGCTGCCGATGTATCGCCTTCACCTCGAGGAAACGATTAAAAAAAGCCTCTGGCTGAGGCCGTCGCCGAATGGTGAGAAAATCAATGAGTTGAATGAGCAATCGAGTCCGACCACCGCTCGCCTCTCGGACGGCGTCTGTCAGCCGCCGTAACCCTGCGACATATCGTTCGTCTGAGATCCGCAGCAGCGGCCCACTGGGGATATCCCTGATGCCCGTTGCTTCAACCACAATCGCTCCGGGCGTGCCTTCTGCGAACCGCGCATACCAATCGATCACGTCCTGGGTGACATCGCCCTCTTCGCTGGCACGCCATGGCACCATCGCGGGCACCCACGTGCGCTGCTCTAGGGATAGATTCCGGGAGGACAATGGCGAGTAAAGGTGACTCCCACCCGCCTCTTCCTCGGTAGGCCAGCGCGCTACGGTGGTTTGATATTTAATTCTCTCCGGCGGCTTCCACACGATGTCAGTCCTTGATCGAGCTCACGCCCGACTTGATGTCTTTTAGCAATGCCATCAGGTGCTCATAGTCGGCGTCACTGAGTTCACCTAGGCAGTCCACTATCCAGCCCTCATGGGCAATTGCCATCTCAGCAAATCGCTTGTTACCTGCCGCAGTCAAGGTGACACAAAAAGCACGGCGGTTGCCCGAGACGGGTTCTCGGCTAATCAGCCCCTCTTTCTCCAACTGAGTCGCAATACCGGATACGTTGCCGCCTGAGACCATCATTCGTTGTGACAGGTCACCCATGGTCAGTCCCTGCGGCTCCCGCGCCAATTGCGCCATCAGATCGAATCTGGGTAGAGTGATGTCGAATTCACCCCGCAGACGATTCCTGAGGTGCCGTTCAATCAGATTGGTGCACGTTAGCAAGCGCAACCAGAGCCTGATGGCTTGGTGGTCATCGTGTCCAATGCGGGATTCATGGTCTAGGCTCAACTGAGCAATTGATGGATCCATTAGACTTCACTCATGTTGCCGGGCGCGAGGCAATCGAATATTTTAAACATAAAATGTTTCTTCTATACTAACCCAATATTTTAGATATAAAACGTCTGGGACGTCACGTCACTATGGAGGAAATGCAGTGAAGGTCATCTGTCTTGGAGGAGGCCCCGCCGGTTTATATCTGGGGATTAGCCTCAAGCTACGGAATCCTGAACACGAGGTTGAGGTTTACGAGCGCAATAAACCAGACGACACGTTTGGATGGGGAATCGTTTTTTCAGACCAGACCGTCGACAACATTACGGCTAACGACCCCGTCAGCGCCCAACGCATTGTCGACGAGTTCATTCACTGGGATCTCATCGACTGCCATGTGTCAGGGGCAGTAGAGCGTTCCGGCGGTCACGGCTTCATTGGGCTGGGCCGAAAGCGCTTCTTGCAGCTTCTGCATGAGCGGGCGAGAGAGCTGGGCGTGGGACTGCATTTTGAGCAGGAGATTGACCTCGATGATATCGGCACCCGGTTTGCCGATGCCGATGTGATTGTTGCCAGCGATGGCCTCAACTCAAGAATCCGAAATACTCATCTCGACGAATTTGGCTGCACGGTCGAGACGCGCCCAAACAAGTTCGTATGGCTGGGCACACACCAAACATTTCGCGATGCCTTTACCTTCATCTTCGAGCGAACGGATCATGGCTGGATCTGGGCGCATGCTTACCAGTTCGACGACAACACCTCGACTTTCATTGTCGAGACGACCCCTGAGGTCTACGACGCGCTGGGATTCGAATCGATGTCACATGAGGAGAGCGCCGAAACCTGCCGGCGCATTTTTGAGGACTACCTGGATGGGCACACACTGCTGACCAATTCCGCTCACATCAGAGGCTCAGCGTGGATCAACTTTCCCGCCGTGTATTGCGACAACTGGATTAAAGATGATCGCATCGTGTTAATCGGCGATGCCGCCCACACTGCGCATTTCTCTATTGGCTCCGGGACAAAATTGGGCCTCGAAGACGCCATCTCCCTTGCGCGGCACCTCGACAGCGGAGAAGCCATTCCTACGGCGCTGATGCAGTATCAGGAAGAGCGCAAAATCGACGTGCTACGCCTTCAAAATAGCGCACGTAACGCCATGATTTGGTTCGAGAATGTGCCCCGATACATCGAGGCGTTTGACCTCAAGCAGTTCAACTACTCCATGCTTACCCGCAGCCAGCGCGTGAGTCATGAGAATCTGCGCTTGCGCGACAAAGCGTGGCTGGACACTATGGAGACACACTTGGCACAACGCTATCTCGGCCCCGCCGCCAATGACCCCGTGCCGCCGATGTTTCTTCCTTTCTCCCTGCGCGAGATGACCTTAAACAACCGCGTGTGCGTGTCGCCCATGTGCATGTACAGCGCGACGGATGGCCTTCCCGATGACTGGCACCTGGTGCACTACGGCGGTCTGGCCAAAGGCGGCGCCGCACTGGTCTATACGGAAATGACCAACGTCAGCGCAGAAGGCCGCATTACGCCCGGGTGCACCGGCATCTGGAGCGATGCCCATACCGATGCCTGGCGCCGCATCACCGATTTCGTTCATCAGCACACTCAAGCCAAGTTGGCTATCCAGATCGGCCACGCAGGCCCGAAAGGCTCGACCCTTGAGCCGTGGAAGTGGGACCCGAAAATTCTTGACGAGCCTCTCCCAGAAGCCGAGCAATGGCCGCTCCTCTCAGCCAGTGCAATTCCCTTTGACACATACAGTCCCGTGCCCCGCGCCATGACACGCGAGGACATGGACACCGTCCTGGCACAGCACGTGGACGCGGTGAAACGCGCCCATGCGGCGGGTTTCGACATGATTGAGATGCATGCCGCTCACGGCTATCTACTCTCCTCGTTCGTGACGCCCATTCTGAATCAGCGTGATGATGAATATGGTGGCTCTTTGGAGAACCGACTACGCTATCCCTTGGAAGTCTGCCGCGCGATGCGAGCCGCATGGCCTGAGCACAAGCCCATGTCCGTGCGCATTTCAGCACACGACTGGATGGGTGACTCTGGAGTGACCGAGGACGAGGCCGCCGCGATTGCCGAGGCCTTTATCAAAGCCGGCGCAGACATTATCAATGTGTCCACCGGACAAACGAGCCACGCCGCTAAGCCGCAGCCGGGACGCATGTTTCAGACTCCGCTGTCGGATATCATCCGGAACGATGGCCATATCCCGACCATCGCGGTGGGTAACATCTACGAGACAGACCATGTAAATAGCATCATCGCCGCCGGACGCGCTGATCTGGTCTGCCTCGCCAGACCCCATTTGGCGGACCCGAACTGGACGCTTCATGCCGCAGCAGAGCTCGGCTATCGAGGCCCTGGAGCGCCCGAACAACACCAGTATTTTCTTGGATACCGTCAGGCTCACACTCTGGCTGATCGCGAGCGCGACGCCGCCTCATGAGCCGGCATGCCCTGATCACCGGCGCGGGCACGGGCATTGGCGAAGCCATCAGCCGACAACTCCATCATAAGGGCCATGCCGTCACGCTGGTAGGACGGCGTAGCGAACCCCTCGAGGCACTATCGCAAGCGCTTGGCAGACAGAGTTTTGCCGTCAGCGGAGATGTGACGGACAGAGGCGAGATTGAATCGGCCTTCAAAGCCGCAAAAGCCCAATTTGGCGATATCGAAATTCTGGTGAACTGTGCGGGCATGGCACCGACTGCCCCCTTTCACCGCATTGACTTCGCTGATTGGCAACGCACTATGGACGTCAACGTCAATGGTGTTTTTCATTGCACGCAGCTTGCGCTTGAGAGCATGCTGGAAAACGGCTGGGGTCGGGTGGTTAACATTGCTAGCGTCGCGTCACTGAAAGGATTTCCTTACGTGAGCGGGTATTGCGCATCGAAACACGCCGTGTTGGGGATGACCCGGGCACTCGCTCTGGAGGTTGCGACCCAGGGCATCACCGTTAACGCGGTCTGCCCTGGCTACGTAGATACTGATATCGTCAGAAGCGCGATCGCAGGCATCGTCAGCAAAACGGGGCGGACAGAAGCAGAGGCCATGCGCCACTTCACCGAGAGCAACCCGCAAGGCCGCCTGGTGGAGGTGACCGAGGTCGCGAGCGCCGTGAGCTGGCTCTGCAGTGAGGCAGCTGCCAGCGTGACCGGGCAGGCGGTCGCAATAGATGGCGGCGGCACCGCCTAATACGGAGAGACACCATGGACACCACTTCTCTGGCCCATTACAACGCGACCCATTTTCTCTGGGAGTGTACCGACGGGGTTGCCACCATTACGCTCAATCGCCCGGACCGCAAAAACCCACTGACCTTTGAGTCCTATGCGGAACTCAGAGACCTGTTTCGCGGACTGGTTTATGCAGAGGATATCGATGTCGTGGTCATCACGGGTGCCGGTGGCAATTTCTGCTCCGGTGGCGATGTCCACGAGATTATCGGTCCCTTGACAAAGATGAACATGAAAGAGCTCATGGCCTTTACCCGCATGACAGGTGACCTGGTAAAGGCGATGCGGGCCTGCCGCCAGCCCGTCATCAGTGCGGTCGAAGGCATCTGCGCCGGCGCCGGCGCAATCATTGCGATGGCGAGTGACCTCCGCTTCGCGAGCGAGGGCGCCAAGGTGGCATTCTTGTTTAATCGGGTCGGTCTCGCCGGATGTGACATGGGGGCGTGCTCAATATTGCCCCGCATTATTGGACAGGGACGCGCCAGCGAGCTCCTCTATTTTGGCCGCTCAATGAGCGGAGAAGAAGGCGAGCGCTGGGGCTTTTTTAACGGCCTGAGCAACGATCCACTCGGTGATGCGCAGGCGGCTGCCGCACGGATTAAAGCAGGCCCTACCTTTGCCAATGGCATCACCAAGACACAATTGCATCAGCAGTGGAACATGTCCGTCGATCAAGCCATTGAGTGTGAAGCGCAGGCTCAGGCAATTTGTATGCAAACTGAGGATTTTCGGCGGGCATACAATGCCTTTGTCGACAAACAACAACCCGTTTTCGAGGGCAACTGACGCGATGACTTTCCGCTGGGAGATAACAGTATGAGCGACCAGAGCTTCTTAGACTGGCCCTTTTTTAATGGAGAGCATAGGGAGCTCGCCGCGCGCCTTGACCAATGGGCGTATGACCACCTTCCCACCGTCACGGCCAATGAACACCATGATTTGGACAGCACCTGCAAAGCGATCGTCAAAGCCCTTGGCGAAGCAGGTTTCACAACCTACGCAGTGCCCGCGAGCGCAGGCGGACACCATGACAAGCTGGACGTGAGAAGCCTCTGTCTAATCCGGGAAACGCTGGCGCGCCATAACGCGCTCTCTGATTTCGCTTTTGCGATGCAGGGACTGGGTAGCGGCCCGGTTTCGCTATTTGGCAGCGAAGCGCAGCAAGCTGGCTACTTGAATGCAGTGGCAGCCGGAGACAAGATCGCGGCGTTCGCGCTGTCGGAACCGGACGCCGGCTCTGATGTTGCGGGCATGTCCTGCCGCGCCCAGCGAGACGGTGATGACTGGATTATAAACGGCACCAAGACCTGGATATCCAACGCCGGCATCGCCGACTTCTACACGGTTTTTGCCCGGACTGACGACATGGGTGGTGCAAAAGGCATCAGCTGTTTCATTGTCGAAGCCGGGGCCCCAGGGTTTGAGGTGACTGAGCGCATAGACTTGGTCGCGCCGCACCCTCTTGGCACGTTGACCTTCACGGACTGCCGCATTCCTGCCGCCCAACTGGTGGGCACTGAGGGCAAAGGTTTCGCAATCGCCATGGCGACATTGGATGTCTTTCGCTCCACCGTCGCCGCAGCCGCACTCGGCATGGCGCGGCGTGCGCTGGATGAAACGCTTGATTACACAGCAGAGCGCAATATCTACGGTGGCACGCTGGGAGAACTACAGCTGGTTCAAAGCAAAATTGGCGAAATGGCGCTCGGCGTCGACAGTAGTGCGCTGATGATTTACCGCGCGGCCTGGACCAAGGACTGCGCCGCGGAGCGGGTCACCCGCGAGGCGGCGATGGCCAAGTACCACGCCACCGAAACCGCACAACAAGTCATTGATGCTGCAG
>ERZ802821.701-NODE-701-length-18561-cov-55.1699_pt1 | contig 18561 bp, 16 predicted proteins | sample MGYA00345648_ERZ802821 | MGnify/ENA primary metagenome ERZ802821 (study PRJEB30503, sample SAMEA104212357) | marine metagenome | biome: Westerlies Biome; feature: [SRF] surface water layer (ENVO:00010504) within the epipelagic zone...; material: water... | reverse complement strand
TAGGCCGAAATGCCGATCAGGAAGTGGAACACAACCAGCTGATAGGTGCCGCCGTTGTAGAGCCACTCGTCGAGTGAGGCAGCATCCCAGATTGGGTAGAAGTGCAAGCCAATGGCGTTGCTGGAAGGAACAACAGCACCAGAGATGATGTTGTTGCCATAAAGCAAGGAGCCAGCGACAGGCTCGCGGATGCCGTCGATATCAACCGGAGGGGCGGCGATGAAAGCGACGATGAAGCAAGTGGTAGCAGCAAGCAGACAAGGGATCATCAGCACACCGAACCAACCGATATAAATACGGTTGTTGGTATCTGTGACCCACTGACAAAAACTTTGCCAGCTGCTTAAGCGACCGCTACGAACGGCAGTTGCCATGAGATGAAAATAAGAACGGGATCGATCAATCCATCCTCAAAAGAGGGCAAATGATCGTGCTCAGGATGATGAACAGGCCTCCACAATTCAAGAGAAACAAACGGATCTCATCATCTCGACAACATTTTTCATGACAACTTCATGAACCATTCATGAAGTTGTGTCAAGCGCCGGCGTATCTCTGAGTCTTCAGCCAATCCCGGGCCTGATCGGCAAAACCGGGAAGATCCAATCGTTCACGCTCCGCCGCCTTCGCCACCAACAGTGGGGCCTGTCGCTTGAGATCGTCGAGATCAGGCTGGGCCACTCCGGCATTGAGGGCCATCCAATCAGCCATTGACGCTCCCACAACCCGCGTGAGATAGGCAGCGCTCAGGCCTTGGAGCATCCCTGCAGCCAACCAGGTACCACCGTCAAGTTTTGCCATGCCGAGCAACGCTTGACCACTCCACTCCACAACCCCCTGCCCAAGGGCTGCGGTCCCCAATTGGCGCGCCACCACCTGCAACACCTCAGAGCTCCAGGAACACCCCCAGATTTGAGCCATTTCCTTCACCATCAAACCGTTCACCACAGCCACAGCAAGTAGATCAACGCTTGGAACAGGGGAGGCAATCACCACACCCGCCACAATCCACTGACTCCGTTGAAGCAGGGAGCGGAATCGCTCACGACGCAGCTGCTCTAGCTCTGCTTGCCAGCGGCGATGAAGCGAGGTCAACAAGCGTTGCTTGGTGATCTCGCGGCTCCGAGAAGGCTGAGCGAAATGCCGTCGTACAGGAAGCAAGCCCCGCCGCAGATCAGCGGACTCTCCGCTCCAGAACAACAATCGATCGCACCATGGCTTGGGTAACTGACAGCTCAAGGCTTCCTGTCGTGCTTCGCGCGAGTCTTGGACAGCATCCTTGATGAGCAACCACGCAGGACGATCAGTTGGCAACTGTTCCAGCCGTAAAAGATCAGCTGCCCTGAGAGGCATTGGAAGTCCGTACAAGATCACATCAAGCTGCTCAAGCTCCTGAGGCCAGCTCCAGGCATCAGCAACGACTGGTAACGGCTTGGCAATGCACAGCTCAAGTGAATTGGCTCCCTCCAAAGCGGTGTGAAGCTCTGAACTGCTCGGATGGGTCCCGCCCTCACTAATGACCACACCCACACTGAGAGGTGCATGTTGAGCTTTCAACAGCTCAAGCTCCTGTTCGCGAGGACGACGCAAACCATCGAGACCTAACGACAGCTCCAGCTCAGTGAACTGCGCCAGCACCGTCTCACAACGACGGATCCAACCTGGGATTGAGGACGGCTCTGAAAATTGAGCAGGCCGAGCAGGACGGGACACCCACCAGATGCCAGCCCCCAAGACGAGGAAGCCTGCGCCTCCACCGGGAAGGTGAACAAGGTCACTGAACAGCCAACTCCCAAATGCCAGGGTCCCTCCAGCCAAAGCAAGTTTCCCTGCGATGGATGGAATCAGCTTGATGGTGCTGATTGATGGAACCGGCATCAGCACAACAAATCCATAACTTGAGGCTTTCTTAGCTCAACCTGTCTAGTCAGGACCAGCAATTGCGCATGTATGAAAACTGGCAGCGCCCACTCCGTCCACACAACGAGACCTAAGAGCGAAGTATTTATATGGTAAGGAGACCTGTGCCTGACATCGATGGCCCGCGATCGTCGCCATGAGGTCAAACGGGTCCTAATGGTGGCCCTCACCATCAACGTGGCCATGACGTTGCTGAAGATGTTGGTGGGACTGGCAAGTGGGTCACTGGCAGTGGTTGCTGACGCGATGCACAGCGCAACCGACGCCCTTTCAAGCTTGACGGGACTGATCACCAATGGGCTCTCGGATCCCAAGCCAGACCGTGATCATCCCTACGGCCATCACAAATACGAAGGGATTGGAGCTCTAGCGGTCGCCGGCTTCATCTTCTTCACAGCAATCGAAATCCTGATCACCTCAAGCGAAAGACTCGCTGAGGGGTTGCCTGAACTGCGAATTAATGCAACGGAGCTTTTGCTTCTGCTCCTGGTGCTCGTCTTCAATCTTTTGCTCGCCAGCTACGAGCGACGTGAGGGGCGCCGATTAAACAGTCCTCTGCTTCTAGCCGATGCTCATCACACCACCAGTGACATCTGGACCACCGTGATTGTGCTCGTGGGTCTGACAGGGGCCTGGCTGCTCAAGATCAGCTGGCTGGACGTCGCGCTTGCCATGCCCCTTGCCGTGCTTCTGATTCGTGTCTGCTGGCAGGTTTTACGCGACAACCTCCCCTGGCTTGTTGATCACATTGCGATTGCACCCGAAGCCATCAACGAGCAGGCGTTGGCTGTACCCGGAGTCGTCAATTGCCACGACATCGCCAGCAGAGGGATCCTGGGCCAACAGGTCTTCATCGACATGCACATGGTGGTGGATGTCGATGATCTGATTGCGGCGCATCAGATCACTGAGCGGGTTGAAGAGCGCCTGGAAGCCCGCTTCGGACCCGTTCGTTGCACCATCCATCTCGAGCCACGGGACTATGCAGAACAAGTGATCACCTTCCGTGGAACCCACGGTTAAAAACGGAGATCAAGAAAGGACGCCACTTGGAGTTCGATGATGCGTCACACTTGCCCCTGATTCCAGGCCTCGGGCCATGACTGATTCCAACAGCGATTCCCGTCAACAGGGCAGACAAGGTGAGGGCGGCGGCGGCTCCCGTGGCGGCCGCAATTCCGGCAACAAAGAGGGGGGCGGATTTCGTATTCGACTCAGTGAAAACGAAATGCGTGCGGTGAGAGCCCTTCAAGAGGCTTTCAATCTGCGTTCAACAGTTGCAGTGCTGGGTTTTGCCGTTCGCACTCTTGCTCAAATGCTGGAGGACGGCAAACTGACTGAGCTCGTCGCTCAGCAGCAAGCCCAAGGCGGCGGGCGGCGATCCGAGGACGGACGCGGAGAAGGCAATCGGGGGGAACGGAATCGGACACCTCGTCCTGATCCTTTTGCACGGCCAGCCAAACCCCAACCTCCGGCCCCTGATCCAGAGCCTGCAGCGGAGCCAGAGCCTGCAGCGGAGCCAGAGGCTGCAGCAGAGACAGAAGCTCCTGCAGACACCAGCGCTAGCGATGGGACGGCCACGCAAGCGAGTGAAGAGAACACCGAGACAGGAGCCTGATCGATGGGGCGGCCGAGGGTTCTCTCCGGCGTTCAACCAACAGGTGCACTTCATTTAGGCAACTGGTTGGGCGCCATTCGTAATTGGGTTGATCTGCAGCACGACAACGACACATTCTTTTGTGTCGTTGATCTGCATGCCGTCACCGTTCCGCACGACCCAAATCGTTTAGCGGAGAACACCCTCAGCACCGCAGCCCTCTACCTGGCCTGCGGTCTCGACCCAGATCAATCCACCGTCTTTGTCCAAAGCCATGTCAAAGCTCACAGCGAACTGTGCTGGCTTCTGAACTGCGTGACTCCCTTGAACTGGCTGGAGCGCATGATTCAGTTCAAAGAAAAAGCAGTGAAGCAAGGCGACAACGTCTCTGTAGGCCTTCTTGACTACCCAGTGCTGATGGCCGCCGACATCCTTCTCTATGACGCAGACCTTGTGCCTGTTGGGGAAGATCAGAAACAACATCTGGAGTTAGCGCGCGACATCGCCCAACAACGCATCAACGCTCGCTTCGGCTCAGAGGATCAACCGCTCCTGCAGGTTCCCAAGCCATTGATCATGCGCGAAGGAGCAAGGGTGATGAGCCTGACGGATGGCCGCAACAAAATGAGCAAAAGCGATCCGAACGACAACAGTCGGATCACCCTGCTTGACCCACCTGCACTGATCACGAAGAAGATCAAGCGGGCCAAAACAGATCCTCAAATGGGTCTTGAGTTCAGCAACCCGGATCGACCGGAAACCGACAACCTCCTTGGCCTTTACGCCCTGCTAAGCGGCAAGGGCCGATCAGCCGCTGCAGAGGAATGTGCAGCGATGGGATGGGGAACGTTTAAGCCTCTGCTGGCAGAGGCCGCCGTGAGCGCTCTAGAGCCGATTCAAAGCCGATACAACGAGCTCATGGATGATCGGGCCGAGCTAGAGAAGGTGCTGAATCAAGGCCGTGAGCGGGCTGAAGCTGTAGCAACAGCCACCGTGGATCGTGTACGCAAGGCCATGGGCTTCCTGACGGCCTAATCATTCGGCAGCTCTTTGAAAAGATTCTCTAATACTTAAAGCTTCCTGAGAAGACTTGACCCCAGTCCCGAGAAATGCAACTAAGAACCAGCTAAAACGGCGCGTCTCGCGAGTCTCGAGCAGGGATTGATTGAGTGTTTCTGCTTATGCACAGCTGATACTCACTCGTCAAGGCCGGTAGCAAAGGACTCGCCAAAGGCTTCCCATCCCTACGAAGGTGGCAGTCCTATTACAGAACGTCACCTTTTGCTGAGCTCCTTCGCCAAGCTGCCCCGCGCCGTCTTACCGGCTTTCAGTCAAGCCAGCGGCATCGGTGTTGTCAGCATGGGGCTGCTACTCGGCCTTGCACACAGCATTCATGCTGAACGCTCCAGCGAAAGGCTTAACCAAGCAGAACAGGTGGCATCAGCCCTCCAACAAGACGTCAAGACGGACCAAAAAGCATCTCCATACTCGATCACTCTCGAACGACGCGCCCTGCTCAACACCATTCGCTTTGCTGAAGGGACTTGGAAGGACGGTCACGACCTTGGGTATCGCACCCTCTATGGAGGTGGACAATTTGAAGATCTCTCCAAACATCCAGAAAGGGTGGTCGTGAAGCGTTACGTCAGTGCCGCGGCCGGGGCATATCAATTTTTGCCCACCACCTGGCAAGAGGTTTCAGGTCGTTTGAACTTGCCCAGTTTCTCTCCAGACCACCAAGACCAAGCGGCTCTTCATCTGGTCAAGAGACGCGGAGCTCTCCATGAGGTGGACCAGAAAGGTTTAACGGCTAAAGCAATGAATAGCCTCGCCCCGGAATGGGCTTCTTTTCCCACCCACTCAGGACTCAGTGCCTACGGTCAACCCGTCAAAAGCCATGCTGAGCTAGCAAGCTTTTATTCAAAAAACCTTCAGACGCTCCGTCAGGGCGCCTAGAGCGAATTTTTCCTATTCGCTTCCGTCACACGGGCTGAGAGACCCCAAACCTCGATCACGAGCTGGTGCCAAGGAGTCATCGCCTCCATCGAGATGGCCATTGCCGTAGGGGTGGCATTCACAAGGGCTCTTGTGGCAGCAATGGCCTTAAGGCCCTCATCAATTCGAACTCCCATCGCTTCGCGTTCGTCCAGGGGCATGACTGAATCCGGGCAAGCCGCTAAAAGCTCCTGCCCACGCTTGAAGCAGTGGTTGAAGTCATTGAGCAACGAGTCCAACAACGACTCGAGCAGAGCGTCCGCCTCTTGATTCATTGTCTGTTCAACTCACACCCATAGGATGGCGGGCCCTGAACAGGAAACGGTGAGCAGCGTCGCAGCAACCACCCCAGCCACGATCGCGCCTGTGGTTCTGCCCAAGACCAGCAACAGCGAAAGCCTGCTGAAGATTCGCCACTCGATGAGCCACGTGATGGCCATGGCCGTCCAGAAGCTGTTTCCCACTGCGCAAGTGACGATTGGTCCCTGGACTGAAACAGGGTTTTATTACGACTTCGACAATCCGGAACCCTTTACGGAAGCTGATCTCAAGGCGATCAAGAAGGAGATGGGAAAAATCATTGGCCGCAAGCTCCCGTTAGAGCGCATTGAAGTCAGTCGAGACGAAGCAGAACGTCGAATCAAGGCTCAAAACGAACCCTACAAACTGGAAATTCTCGAGAGACTGGTCGAGCCAATCACGCTTTACACCCTGGGGGATCAGTGGTGGGATCTCTGTGCTGGTCCTCATGTGGCCAACACAAGCGAACTCAATCCAAAAGCATTTGAGCTCGAAAGTGTGGCAGGTGCTTACTGGCGTGGTGACGAAACCAAGGCTCAGCTGCAGCGCATCTATGGCACTGCGTGGGAGACCGCCGATCAACTGGCAGAGCACAGACGCCGCAAAGAAGAAGCACTCCGTCGTGACCATCGCCGCCTCGGCAAAGACCTCGATCTGTTCTCCATCGAAGACGAAGCAGGCGCCGGGCTTGTGTTCTGGCATCCCCGGGGCGCACGCATGCGTCTTCTGATTGAAGACTTCTGGAGGCAAGCGCACTTTGAAGGGGAGTACGAGCTGCTCTACACCCCCCACGTTGCGGACATCAGCCTCTGGAAGACTTCAGGACACCTCGACTTCTATGCAGAGAGCATGTTCGGCCCCATGGAGGTGGATGAGAGGCAATACCAGCTCAAGCCGATGAACTGTCCGTTCCACGTTCTGACCTACGCCAGCAAACTTCGCAGCTATAGGGAACTCCCCATTAGATGGGCGGAACTAGGAACCGTTTACCGCTACGAGCGACCTGGGGTGATGCATGGGCTGATGAGAGTGCGTGGCTTCACCCAAGACGACGCCCACGTGTTTTGCCTACCAGAACAAATCAGTGATGAAATCTTGCGAATCCTGAATCTCACAGAACGGATTCTGTCGACATTCGATTTCAGCAACTACGAGATCAACCTTTCAACAAAACCAGACAAAGCCATCGGCGATGACGCTGTCTGGGAGCTCGCCACCAAAGGCCTGATCGAAGCCTTAGAGCGCAAGGGCTGGGACTACAAAATTGATGAGGGTGGCGGAGCCTTTTACGGACCCAAGATCGACCTGAAAATCGAGGATGCGATTGGTCGAATGTGGCAGTGCTCAACCATCCAGCTCGATTTCAACTTGCCTGAGCGTTTCGGACTGGACTACATCGCAGCTGATGGAAGCAAACAGCGCCCGATCATGATTCACCGAGCGATTTTCGGTTCACTGGAACGATTTTTCGGAATCATGACCGAAAACTATGCGGGAGATTTTCCGTTTTGGCTCGCCCCAGAACAGATCCGGTTGCTGCCTGTGACCGATGAAGTACTGGGTTACGCAGAAGAGCTTCAAAACAAGCTCAAAGCAGCTGGTATTCGCGCCAGCATTGATCGCAGCGGAGACCGACTTGGGAAGCTGATCCGCACGGGAGAACAGATGAAAATCCCAGTGTTAGCTGTTATTGGAGCCAAAGAAGCTGAACAGGGTGCGGCGAGCCTGCGCAGCCGCCGCGATGGCGACCTTGGTGTGATCACAAAGGAGCGTCTAATCACAGCGGCACAATCGGCAAACCAAGAACGGGACGCCTCACTTTGTTTTGCCGACAATGGGGGCATCGGGGAATGAGCGACCCAGCGATCACGGCTCTGGCCGATCTCAATCGATTACGCAGTGCCCCTCAGCTGAGTTCGAGCGAGCGCAAGGGTCTCAAAAGCGAGCTCATCGCTGAGATGAATCACTTTGCCTGGTTCACAGTTGGCATCATGGCCCCCTCATCCACTGACGCGATGATCTGTCTTCGCGACCTTGAGCTGGCGATGGGTTGGCCTGCCATGCAGCTCGAGGACGAAACACCCATTGACAGCGGGGTCTTCCTAAAGGCCAACCAATCGACTGGTTGCATTCGCATCCGAGCAGAGGCGGGGCTGGGTGAAGGCTTTTTAATCAGCGGACATCAAGCTGAGTCTCAACAATTAGGTCCACAGTCAGGCCCTACATGGGGTCCCCTCCCTCTCGACCTTTTTCATAACTGAGCGTTCCAGAGCCTCATCAAAACTTGTCGATTCCGATCAAAGCCATCAGCCTTGAGCTGAGATGCGCCGATCGATCCAATGCAGGCAACGACTTACCTGGCCGGTGATCTCGGTGGCACCAAAACGCTCCTAGCGATCTACAGCGATCAAAACGGCAAGCTGAAACAAGAGCATGTCCAGCGTTACGTGTCGGCGGAATGGACGTCTCTGGACTCCATGCTCAAGCACTTCCTCCAAACACGCCCAGACGCCAACTCCAAACCTCAAACCAGCTGTTTCGCCGTCGCCGGCCCGGTGAAGAACCGTGCTGCTGAACTCACCAATTTGGGATGGAGTATCAGCCAAGAGTCACTGCAACAATCGGCCGGTTTAGAGCAGGTCGAACTCGTTAATGATTTCGCTGTTCTGATCTACGGCCTTCCACATTTCAGTGACAGCCAGCAGATCACGCTTCAAACCGGATCGGGAATCGATTCTGATGTCACCCAAGCCAAGCAGGGTCCCGTCGCCATTCTTGGAGCAGGAACAGGGCTGGGAATGGCTCGGGGACTTCCAAGCAACACAGGATGGATTGCTTTACCCAGCGAGGGTGGTCATCGAGAGTTCGCACCACGTAGCAACGACGAATGGGCCCTTGTGCAATGGCTCAAGCGTGATCTATCCCTAGAGCGGATCTCCGTGGAGAGAGTTGTAAGCGGAACCGGATTGGGCCATGTCATGCACTGGATGCTTCAGCAGTCTGAAAACGCGACGCACCCACTTCAAGAGAAGGCCAAGGCATGGAGATACAACACACCAGACCATCCTGATTATCACGATATCCCTGCTTCAACATGCCAATTCGCCAAAGCAGGCGACCAGCTTGCTAACGCTGCGATGACGCTTTGGCTCAGTGCCTACGGAGCAGCAGCAGGTGACTTGGCCTTACAGGAATTGTGCACTGGTGGGCTTTGGATCGGTGGAGGAACGGCCGAAAAAAACCAAGATGGCTTGAAGTCGATGCATTTTTTAAATGCCATGCGGCAGAAAGGGCGCTTTCAGCCTTTTTTGGAAGGTTTGACGGTGCGTGCTGTGATCGATCCGGAAGCTGGTCTGTTCAGTGCAGCTTGCAGAGCACGGAAACTAGCTGAGTCGAGTGGGACACTGGCCTGAGTGGAAACGCAGGGATGGCGCAGCCGCGTATAGGCCAAACAGTGGTAGTGGATGTTCCCGCAACCACCGCCAACATTGGACCAGGATTCGATTGTCTAGGCGCTGCTCTGGATCTCAATAACCGATTCACCATGCGTCGAATCGATGGCGATGGAGAGCGATTTGAACTGATCATCGAAGGGCAGGAGGGGTCTCATTTACGGGGAGGGCCAGACAACCTCGTGTATCGAGCAGCGCAACGGGTCTGGAAAGCAGCCGGCCAAGAGCCCATAGCCATCGAAGCTCGAGTGCGCCTAGCCGTTCCTCCAGCGAGGGGTCTAGGCAGCAGCGCCACAGCCATCGTGGCGGGACTGGTGGGTGCCAATGCCTTAGTGGGAGAACCGCTCAGTCGAGAAAAACTGCTGGAGCTTGCGATCGATATCGAAGGACACCCAGACAATGTTGTGCCTTCGCTACTGGGGGGTCTGTGCATGACGGCAAAGGCTGCTTCTCAGCGCTGGCGAGTGGTGCGTTGCGAATGGATGCACAGCATCAAAGCAGTCGTTGCGATCCCAGCCATTCGTCTCAGCACCAGCGAAGCAAGACGGGCCATGCCGAAATCGGTCCCCATTGGTGATGCAGTGGTCAATCTTGGTGCCCTCACCCTGCTGCTGCAGGGCCTAAGGACTGGAAACGGCGATTTGATCTCAGACGGGATGCATGACCGCCTGCATGAGCCCTATCGCTGGAGGCTGATCAAAGGTGGGCAGGAAGTCAAAGAGGCTGCACGAGCGGCTGGAGCCTGGGGATGTGCCATCAGCGGCGCAGGCCCAAGCATTTTGGCCCTGTGTTCAGAAGAGCAAGGGCAAGCCGTGAGCCATGCCATGGTCAAGGCTTGGGAAGCGGCTGGCGTCGCTAGTCGCGCTCCACTGCTTAGCCTTCAGACGGCTGGGAGCCACTGGCACCCCAAAGATGCTGAGTAGAATTACTCATCAAGGCCCCTGGGGCTGATAAGTTCAATCACAATCTTGCGAATGCCATGGACGCCAATTTGCCGCTGACGGCTGCGTCTCAGACAGCGTTCCCATGGCTCTCGCTCATCGTTTTGCTTCCTGCGGCGATGGCTCTGTTGATGCCATTGCTGCCAGGTGATGACACAGAGCCATCACCTTTGCCGCGAAATCTGGCCATCGGAGTCCTTCTGATCGACCTTGTGTTGATGTTGGTGGTCTTTAGCAAGCATTTCGACCCCAGCGATAGCAGTCTTCAGCTCGTTGAACGGGTCAGCTGGGTTCCATCGATCGGCTTGGAATGGTCCCTCGGCGCCGATGGACTGTCAGCTCCACTTGTTGTGCTCAGTGGGCTAGTCACGCTTTTATCCGTTGCCGCCAGCTGGAACGTTCAACACAAGACCAACTTGTACTTCGGTCTTTTACTGGTTCAAGCCTCCGCTCAGGGACTGGTCTTTCTCTCCCAGGATTTTCTGCTGTTCTTCCTCTCTTGGGAACTGGAACTCGTTCCTGTTTATCTCCTGATTGCGATCTGGGGTGGAAGCAATCGTCAATACGCAGCCACAAAATTCATCCTCTACACGGCTGTCGCATCCCTTCTAATTCTCATTAGCGGCCTTGCCCTGGCCCTATCCGGAGACAGCTTCACGCTCAACCTGACTGAGCTCGCTGCACGTTCTCCAGGAGGAACTTTTGGGTTGCTCTGTTACCTCGGCTTCCTAATCGGCTTTGGTGTGAAGTTACCGATGTTTCCACTTCACACCTGGCTTCCAGACGCCCATGGAGAGGCCAATGCTCCCGTGTCGATGTTGCTGGCTGGTGTGCTGTTGAAAATGGGCGGTTATGCCTTGCTGCGCTTCAACGTTCAGATGCTCCCCGATGCGCATCTCGTTCTTGCGCCAGCACTCATCGTTCTTGGCATCGTCAACATCATTTATGGAGCGTTGAACGCTTTCGCTCAAGACAATGTCAAACGGCGTATCGCCTGCAGCTCGGTCAGCCATATGGGCTTTGTGTTGCTTGGCATCGGTGCTGTGGATGCCCTCAGCCTGAGTGGCGCCATGCTCCAGATGATTAGTCACGGACTGATCGCAGCAGCAATGTTCTTCGTGACAGGCTGTTTTTACGAACGCACCAAAACGCTGTCCATTCCCAACATGGGCGGACTTGCGAAGGTGCTACCGATCACCTTTGCATTCTTTCTTGCCAGCTCCCTGGCCTCCCTTGCCCTTCCTGGCATGAGCGGATTCATCAGTGAAATCACAATCTTTCTGGGCATAACCAGTCAGGAAAATTTCACCACCTTGTTCCGCATCACGACGGTTGCCATCGCAGCGATTGGGCTCGTGCTTACCCCGATGTATCTCCTCTCCATGTGCAGACGAGTGTTCTTTGGCCCACGAATCCCAGCTTTGGCCTTCATCGATGACATGCGCCCACGAGAACTAGTGATCGGGCTCACCCTGATGGTGCCAACGTTGGTGATTGGAATTTGGCCCCGTATCGCCATGGATTTCTACGAAGCAGCCACCAATGCTCTCGCCAGTGATCTAGGCACTCATAGCCTGGTTGCTCTCACAACCCTGCTGCCGGCGGGCTGACATCGATGACCAACCCAGAACTCTTGCGCGGATCCGGCCTACCGCGCTTCGAGGCCATCGATGCATCCCAGGTAGAAGCTCATATCCCAGCACTGATCCAGGACTTGGGAGAACAGCTCAGCACGCTGGAATCCACGCTTCAGCAACGCCTATCTGACAACACACCGCTGAGCTGGGATGAGGTGATGACTCCACTTCACCACCTTGGGGAACGATTGCGCTGGAGCTGGGGGGTGGTGAGCCATCTCAACGGCGTCTGCAATAGCTCCGAGCTGCGCGAAGCCCACGCGGCTCAACAACCGGAGGTCGTGCGTTTTAGCAACCGCGCTGGGCAGAGCCAAGTGATCCACCAGGCCCTGGAAAGCCTTCAACGGAACCCCAGTCATCCGCTGGACTCCACCCAAATCCGGATCCTTGATGCCGAGCTGTTGTCGATGCGCCATCGAGGGGTGGGCTTGAGCGGAGCGTCCCAAGAGTCCTTTAACGAAGCCAGCGAACAACTCGCTTCACTGTCCACCCGATTCAGCAATCACGTTCTCGATGCCACCCAAGGCTGGACCCTGCTGGTGCATGAAGTAGACCAACTCCGAGGCATACCGGAACGGGCTTTGCAGGCTTTGGCTGCTGCCGCCAAAGACGCTGGAGATCTGCATCGCGATGGACAAGATCCCACAGCCTTGGAGGGGCCTTGGCGTCTTGGTCTCGATATGCCCAGATACCTACCCGTCCTGACCCATGCCGACAACCGCAACCTGAGAGAAACCGTTTACCGGGCACAGGTCAGTCGGGCGAGCTCCGGAGAGCTCGACAACACTCCTCTCATCGAGGAGATCCTCGACCTACGGACCCATCAGGCTGCACGCCTTGGCTACCAAAACTGGGCCGAACGAAGCCTGGCCTCAAAAATGGCTGACAACGTACAAGCCGTTGAACAGCTTCTCGAAGAACTTCGCGTTGCAGCCCTGCCCGTCGCGGAACAAGAGATTGATGAACTGAGGGACTGTGCTCGTCATCATGGTGCGACAGAAGCGGATGATTTCAGCCCCTGGGATGTGAGCTACTGGGCGGAGAAACTTCGTCAAGAGCGGTTCAACCTCAATCAAGAGGAGTTGCGTCCATGGTTTCCACTTCCACAAGTGCTAGATGGCCTTTTCCATCTTTGCGAACGCTTGTTCTCCATCCAGATTGAAGCTGCTGATGGCGAAGCACCGATCTGGCATCAGGATGTGCGCTTTTTCAGAGTCAACGATCAAGAGGGCCAACCCCTCGCAGCGTTTTATCTCGATCCCTTCAGCCGACCGGCCAGCAAGCGAGGTGGAGCCTGGATGGATGAATGTCTAAACCGGTCTCGCAATTCTGAGGGTGAGCTCACCCACCCTGTGGCCTATCTGATTTGCAACCAGACCCCACCTGCTGGAGACATCCCAAGTCTGATGAGTTTCGAAGAGGTGGAGACCCTCTTTCATGAGTTTGGCCATGGGCTTCAACACATGCTCACCACGGTGGAACATCCTCAAGCCGCCGGAATCAACAATGTGGAATGGGACGCGGTCGAGCTTCCCAGTCAGTTCATGGAGAATTGGTGCCTTGATCACCAGACCCTGATGGGAATGGCCCGTCATTGGAAAACAGGGGAACCATTGCCTGAAGAGGACTACAACAAACTGCGCAACAGCCGCACCTTCATGCAGGGATGCGGAACGCTCCGCCAGGTTCATTTCGCTTTGACCGATTTACGTCTTCACAGCACTTGGACAACCGAGCTTGGTCAATCCCCTGATGCATTCAGACGCTCGATTGCAAACAACACAACCGTATTGCCACCGATCCCGGAAGATCGATTCCTTTGCGCCTTCGGCCATATTTTTGCTGGTGGATACTCCGCTGGTTATTACTCCTACAAGTGGGCAGAGGTCTTAAGCGCCGATGCTTTTGCCGCTTTCGAGGAAGTTGGACTCGATCGAGAAGCTGACGTACAAGCCACCGGTCAACGCTTCCGCAACACGGTTCTCAGCCTCGGAGGAAGTCAGCGTCCAGCTGATGTCTACAAATCCTTCAGGGGTCGAACGGCCAGCACTGATGCATTAATTCGCCATTCTGGACTGGCAGCAGCCGGTCGTTGAGCTTGCAGAGATCGACCATGACCTGCTTGCGTTGAGTTCTAGCTGGACCCCCGCTCAATCCGCTCGATCAGAGCTGCAGTTTGAAGAAAGGGATAAGCCGTAGAGATTGTCTTGCGGAGCTCCTGAAAGACGTCGCCATGTTTATCGTGACGGCGGCAGGAGCCTGCATCACTGCCGGAACAGTTGAGAGGACCTGAGGAGTCCCCTACTCCTGGATGTATTCGCTCAATCAACAAGCAGTGATTCGATCAACAGATCGAGCGATTTGGGATGTGACATCAATTGCTGATGCGTCCAGACGGGCACAGCTGTGCTCTTCCCGATTGGAAGCACGGCTTGCCACCCAGGGCACACCATGAGATCCCAATAGCAGAAGAAGCTCAGGCACTCCACAGCCTGCAATTCAGCGTAATTGCGATTCAAAGAGAGCAGCAGGGGGCTACCGCACTTCATGTCTGCCAAACCAGCAAACAACCAGGCGGGAATGCACTGTGCTGTGAGCGTTCCCTGTTGGGGGCTACCAACGCTTATGAACCGATGCGTTCGCTTGGCGCCTCCCAACTCTTGCAGCCAAGTCCGAGCAATCACCCCACCCATTGAAAAGCCAAGAAGGTCAATCGGCGTCTTCGGTCCCCAACGTTCTTGAATCAGGCCATCCAGCTGCTGAGCGAGCTTGCGTAACGGAATCGCACCGAATCGATGAGGCAAATGAGGAGAAAAGACTGAACGATGTTGTCCTTCAAGACGACGCTCCAGGCGAGAGAACAACCGGGGCGTATCGAGAAGGCCGTGCACCAAAACAAGGGGTCGGGTGGCAGCTTCAGGTTGCATCAAAAACCCTGCTGATCTGACCAATTACGCCGGCGCTCAATGGCAACCGTGCCTGTAAAACCAGGAATAGGAGGGCGGCACTTTTGCAAGACCAGATGCATTGGCAAGGGGCCATAGAGACGTTCCAACACCTCAAAGACCTCCTCACTGAAACGCTCAATGGTGAGGCAACTCAGCTCACTCACCAACGTTTGAAGCGCCAGCACTGCCAGGCTGTAATCGGCGGTCGCGCTGAGATCATCGGACGTCGCCGATTCACTCAGATCTAAACCCAACGTGATGTCGAGTTGAAACCATTGGCCATCCCGTCGTTCATGGTCCAGAACTCCAACATGAGCCCAGAGGCGCAGATCATGGATATGAATCAAATCCACGGGAGTTACTTCGTAGCGGTGGGTAGATCGCGATGGCTGAACTGTTCACGCCCCTCAGCAAAATCAGCAGCGATATGCCCCTCACCGCGCAATCGGTAGCGATAGGTCACCAATCCTTCCAGCCCTACAGGCCCACGCGGCGGCAAGGTCTGGGTGCTGATGCCAACCTCTGCACCAAAGCCGTAGCGAAAGCCATCAGCGAAGCGGGTTGAGCAGTTGTGATACACACCGGCGCTATCAACTGCCCGCAAGAACCGTTCTGCAGTGCCTTGATTCAGCGTTGCAATGGCCTCGGTATGGCGTGAGCCATACCTCCTTATATGTTCGAGGGCTTCGTCGAAATCCTTCACCACTCGTACAGCAAGCACGAGATCTAGATATTCCTGGCTCCAATCATCACTGGTGGCGACCTGCTCCACCCCTAAGCCTCTACTCGCCTCATCGCCGCGCAAGCACACACCAGCATCTTTGAAGGCTGGAACAGCCTTTTTTAGAAAGGTTGGCGCAATCGTCTGATGAACCAGGAGCGTCTCAATTGCATTGCAAGCCGCCGGGTATTGGGTCTTGCTATCGATCGCAATGCGCAAAGCCTGCGCACAATCGACCTCCTCATCCACATACAAATGGCAAACACCATCGGCATGGCCAAGGACCGGAATTCGGGTGTTGTCCTGGATGAAACGGACCAGCTCGTTGCTACCCCGAGGAATAATCAAGTCCACAAGACCATCGAGCCGGAGCAGAGCCAAGCTCTCCGCTCGGGTTGTTAGTAAATCCAAGGCATCTGCAGACACCGATGTGCCATCGAGGCCCTCTTTTAACGACTGCATCACAGCGTGATTGGTGCACTTGGCCTCGCTGCCACCCTTCAGGATTGCGCCGTTGCCTGAACGAATCGCCAGTGCCGCGATTTGGATCACAGCGTCAGGCCTCGCCTCAAAAATCACCCCTAAAACCCCGAGAGGGACCGTGACGCGCTCCAAGACCAAGCCATCGGCAAGCTCGCGATGCAACTGCCTGGCACCCAGAGGATCATCCAGTGCCGACAATTGACGAACGCCATCAATGGCTCCGGCCAGCTTGCCCGCATCCAATTTGAGACGTGCAACCAAGGCAGGGGCTAAACCATCAGCGGAGGCCTGTGCGAGATCGTCTGCATTTGCGGCAACAATGCGATCAGCATGGGTCTCAAGTGAGGAAGCCATCGACAAAAGCGCCTGTTGGCGCTGTTGATTTGAGCTCTGTCCCAAGCCAACAGCAGCACGCCGAACCGCTGTAGCCAGGAGCAACAGATCTGCTGATGGTTCGGGCACACCCTGACTGGTCATCGTCGCGCGCTTGTTCTTTGCTTCATCATCTCGTTTCGCCTCACGTCAAGCGTTCGATGGCCAGTCGTGCAGCCCCAAGACGACCTGCTCCATTCCCTAGGGCACAAGCTTCAATGCGCAGCCCTTCACGACTCACGGCCTGGACCCGTTGCTGAATTTCCTTGCGCAGCGAAGGAAGGAAATGAGAGGCAGCTCCAGATATTCCGCCACCAAGCAGAACCATTTCTGGCGTGAACATGTACACCAAAGAGCTGATCCCTACACCGAGTGTGGTCCCGTAACAGGACCACACAGCTTGCGCGTCGGCATCGCCATTCCCAGCCAAGGCTGCCAACTCAGCCGGATCTCCATCCCACAGTCGCCTCAGCGCCGAAATGTTGGCAAATTGCTCAAGGCTGCCGCCATTACCGCTGTTGCAGGAAGGTCCGTTGGGATCGAGACCAATCAGACCCGGTTCAGCCGCGGCCCCGTTGTGACCCGTGAATAAACGGCCGGAAAGCATCACGCCTCCGCCCACACCAGTACCAAGAGTGAGCATGACCACATCGGAATAACCCTGCGCCGCCCCCTTCCACGCCTCGCCCACCAAGGCACAGTTACCGTCATTGGCCAGGGTGACTCGTCGCTGAAGACGAGGCTCCAACCAATCAGCAAGAGGCACCTCCTCCCAACCAGGCAAGTTGATACAAACTCTTGCCACACGCGCCCTCACATCCATCGGACCGGGCAAACCGATCCCAACGAGCAAGGCGCGGTGATCGGGATCCAAGGCTTCAATCGCTTCTACTAATGCGATACAAACAGCACCTGGTGTTGCTGGCTGAGGGGTTTGTATCTGCTGCTTCTGAAGAAGAAAGCCGTCTGCTGAGAAACGACCCAGCTTGATCGCCGTTCCACCCAAATCAACTCCGATCACTTCCGAGGAATACATCACTTAGAACCGGAAGAAAAGCTGCAGTTGGCTTTGCCAAGTACCTTGGGAATCAACAGCCCCAGAAATGCTTAGATTTTGATCTATTTGGTAACTAAGGCTTCCCTGAGGAGGAATATCATTGCGATTAGGTGCAGCTAGAATAGATAAATCAAAGCGGTCCGTAATGTTCACTCCAAAATCAGTCAAAACTGCCATTTGTGGCGGAACACGTCCTGAAACTCGCTCACCATTGTCATCCACTGCAGGCGTGACATAAGTGGGATAGAGAGCGAATTGAAGCCTCTGTTGAAAAGCATCGGTGAACGTTCCCAACACCGGTGAAAGCAGAGATTGGCCAAGCACCGCTGCTAGAGCAGTGCCTGCACCTGCGCCAGAGAGTCCGGCTAACGAGTTACCACCGATTAAGCCAAGCAACTGGGGCTGCGACATTGGAGGCGAGCTTCTTAAACGAATGCTGTTAGAGAGACGATTAGCTGGACCTTCGGCTTGAAGCATCACTTTCACCAAACGCAATTGACCTCCAGCGCCAAGAGTGCCTGTGCCATTGGTATCAAAAACGGTTGTGTTTGAAGGATTACTCCCAAAACCAAGGTTGACACTATCTGAGACCCTGGTCTTCATTGCAATATCCATATAAGGGATCAGACCCTGCGAAGGAGTGAAGACAGCCACATTCGGAGCTTTACGATCCAAATTAAAGTTGCTCGTGAACAGCCAAATACGCCCTGTAAGCAACTGCAATACACCTCGTAGCTCAATATTTGGATCCAGAGGACCATTAAGAGAGATTGATCCTGCTGTGGTGAAATTGGCTAAATCAGGCAAAGTAGTTAAAGATTTGACTTGGACTTTCAAATCAGGTCCAAACCGCACCCGAAAGTCGTCAAAAGTAATGAATGGCAAATTGGGTAGAGATGTCTTAAAATTCTTATTTGGATTTTCCTCAACATTGGGTCCGAGCAAAACAAGTGGGGCTTTAAAATTCCAATCTTCTTCAAGCAAAGCATTAGCTGAGATGAAAGAGCTGGCAGGATCCACCTGATTGCCCTTCTTAGCACTATCTGCATTACTGGTTTTTGATCTTCTGAACAGAGATCGGTTCGGAGTAATCGCCCCTTCACTCAACTGAAGATTCCCTTGGAAATCGGGACTCACA
>ERZ802821.694-NODE-694-length-18647-cov-9.2116_pt1 | contig 18647 bp, 10 predicted proteins | sample MGYA00345648_ERZ802821 | MGnify/ENA primary metagenome ERZ802821 (study PRJEB30503, sample SAMEA104212357) | marine metagenome | biome: Westerlies Biome; feature: [SRF] surface water layer (ENVO:00010504) within the epipelagic zone...; material: water... | reverse complement strand
CTGTGTACGAGACCCGCGAGCAATGCTACACAGTGTGCAAGCCTGTGTATGAGACCAGGACGAAAGAGATTCCGTATACGGTGTGCAAGCCTGTGTACGAGACCCGCGAGCAATGCTACACAGTGTGCAAGCCTGTGTATGAGACGTGCACGAAAGAAATTCCATACACAGTGTGTAAGCCTGTTTGGGAGACACGAGAGCGTGATATTTGCCATACCGTTTGTAAGCCAGTGCACTACACCAAGACTGTAAAGGTCTGCAAGGGTCACTGGGAAACTGAAAAGTGTGAAGTTCCAGGGCCAGTGGTTACCAAGTGCGTTCGTCAGCCAGGTTGTTGGGAGACGGACTGTTCCGGAAAACGATGTTACCGACCGGGGCCAGTGAAGAAGGTTCAGGTCCAGTGCCCATCAAGGACAATTTGTAAAAAGGTATGGGTTCCTGAAATCTGCGAAAAGCAGATTAAATGTGTTCGCTATGAGCGGGAAACCATTGTCAAAAAGCAGTGCTACAAAGTCTGCAAAATGGTTCAGGAGCAAAGGATCAAGACGTGCTGCTACAAGGTCTGCAAGATGGTCCCAGAACAACGCGTACGCACCTACAAGGTTTGCAAGATGGTGCCGGAACAGCGTGTGCGAACCTGCTGTTACAAGGTTTGCAAGATGGTGCCAGAGCAACGTGTGCGAACGTACAAGGTCTGCAAGATGGTGCCGGAGCGTCGGGTGAAGACCTGCTGTTATGAGGTTTGCAAGATGGTGCCAGAGCAACGTGTGCGGACATATCAGGTTTGCAAGATGGTGCCAGAGCAGCGTGTACGAACCTGCTGTTACAAGGTCTGCAAGATGGTGCCAGAGCAACGTGTGCGGACATATCAGGTTTGCAAGATGGTGCCAGAGCAGCGTGTACGAACCTGCTGTTACAAGGTCTGCAAGATGGTGCCAGAGCAACGTGTGCGGACATATCAGGTTTGCAAGATGGTGCCAGAGCAGCGTGTACGAACCTGCTGTTACAAGGTCTGCAAGATGGTACCGGAGCAGCATGTGCGAACGTACAAGGTTTGCAAGATGGTGCCGGAGCAGCGGGTGAAGACATGCACCTATCGGGTTTGCAAGATGGTTCGGGAACAGCGATGTCGTGAAGAGTGCTACAAAGTGTGCAAGACGGTTAAAGAGACACACACAAAGAAAGTGCCGTATTGTGTAACCCGACCTGTTCACTACACAAAAACTATTGATGTTTGTCGCATGGTTCCAAAGAAGGTTGCTTACACAGTGACGAAGTGTGTTCCAAAGACAGTTTGGCGCGAACTGCCATGCGAGCCATCATGTGGATATGAGGACTAAGCGTACCCAGCCAGTCCCGTCCAACTTTTTTCTGAAAACTTACTAAAACAAATGAGGCCCGGATCGCTTGATCTGGGCCTCAGCTTTTTTGGGCCTACCCCGACGTGTATGTTCACGTTATGATTCGGGCTCGATAGATGCTGACATCGCCCCCTTTGACCGACGGATAAGTTTGTCAGCACCAAAAGCATGGATCTGGTCTCGTTTTAATTCGGCGTGCTCCCGTGTTGTGGTAAGGACGACAACTTTGCCTTTTTGATCAACCTCTGTTGCCATTTTGATTCCTGTTGGCGAGGGATGGCCGAAGAGCTTTTGGAGCATTGAGACAACGTATTGATAGGTGTGATCATTGTCATTCCAAAGGACAACGTGGTATCGAGGTTGCCGTTTGTTAGCCTTCTTTTTTCGTACAGATGGATGTGGCTGGACATCTGGGACGGTGGTGGTAACTACCTGATTCATTATGCGTATGGGCCATGCAAACAGTGTCGAGGTTCAAAATCTTTGTCTTTGAGTATAGAGTCTGCATGGATCAGACAACTGTCTGAACTTTTTGAGAGGAGAAATTTGTGCTCGATCGCCGTTTTGTTGCTGACAATATCGATCTTATTACAGAAAACTGTTGTCTTCGAGGTGCCTCTGTTGATGTAGCCAGGTTTGCAGAGTTAGACATTCTGCGTCGGCAGTTGCAGTTGGATATTGATCGTCTCAATCAGGAGGCTGGCCGAGTTAGTAAATCGATCGGGAAAGTAGATCCTGGTGAACGTGAGTCACTCAAGGCGGAGGGGCGTCGGCTTCGTGAAGAGTCATCTGTGCTCCAGTCGCGGCAGGCGGAGGTGCTTGAAGAATCGGATAGGATTCTACGAGCCATACCGAATCTGACACATTCAGATGCTCCTCACGGTGGCGAAGAAGATGCGATGGAGGTTCGGCGCGGCAGTTCGAATGTTCCAGCTTTTTCATTTACGCCCAAAGATCATGTTGAGATAGGTGAAAATCTGAAGCTCTTTGATTTTGAAGCGGGCAGTCGGGTCGCTGGGCATGGTTTTTATTTTCTTACCAATGATGGAGTTCTTCTCGAGCTTGCGTTACAGAAGTATGCAGTCGACTTGTTAATGCAAGAAGGCTTTACGGTCATGACAACCCCAGATGTTGCTCGCGATTCAATATTGGAGGGTACGGGGTTTATGCCTAGGGGTCCTGAAACCCAAATTTACTCGATCAGTAATAGTGATTTGTCACTCGTTGCAACCGCCGAGATTACCCTTGGGGGTGCAATGCACGAAAAAATATTTAATATCAATGAATTACCACTCAAACTCTGCGGAATCAGTCATTGTTTTCGGACAGAGGCCGGTGCTCATGGCAGGGCGACTCGAGGCCTCTATCGGGTTCACCAATTCACAAAGGTGGAAATGTTTGCTTTTACAGCACCCGATAAGAGTGATGAAATGCATCAACAACTGCTTGATCTCGAATGCAAAATTTTCGATGGTTTAGGCATACCATACCGAGTCGTCGACACAGCAACTGGTGACCTTGGTGGACCTGCTTACAGAAAATATGACCTGGAGGCTTGGATGCCTGGCCGCGGTGAAACTGGTGAGTGGGGCGAAGTGACAAGTACATCGAATTGCACCGATTATCAGGCTCGAAGGTTAGGCATACGGTTTCGTAACCCGAGCGAAAAGGGGACGCAATTTGTTCACACTTTAAATGGAACAGCAGTCGCAATCAGTCGGGCGATTGTTGCAATTTTAGAGAATTATCAACAGCCGGACGGATCTGTGAAAGTTCCTGACGCGTTAGTGTCGTGGATGGGAAAGAGTGTTCTAACGGCCTAATGCACCACGAGAAGAAGAAATTACCATTTAAGGCCGAAGCGGGCTCCATCAGACTGTCCGCCAATGCCACCCTTTAAGGCAACGTTGTTCTTCTTGCGAGGCTTCTCTGAAGACGCAGGAATATCCTCCTCGCTGGAAGAGTCTTCTTTGTGTGCGGATTCAGACTTGTTGAGAGCCTTAAGAGAGAGCGAAAGCCTCTGCTCAGCTGGATCGACAGATAGAACACGACATTCTATCTGCTCACCCTCTTGGACAACGTCAGCGACACTGCGAATGCGTCGAGTTGCCAGCTCAGAGACATGAATCAAACCTTCAATGCCCGGCTCCAGTTTCACGAAGGCACCGAAATCAGCGATTCGACTCACCGTGCCTCGAACGGTTGATCCAACTGAATATTTGGCATCTGCTCTGGTCCATGGGCTCTCGACAAGGTCACGAATTGAAAGGCCAATCTTTCCTGTGTCTCTGTCTACTTTCTTGATCATGGCATGAACGTGCTGTCCAATCTCAAGAAATTCCTTGGGGTCGCTCACTCTTTCCCATGCAAGTTGGCTCACGTGAACAAGACCTTCGACGCCATGGCCAATATCAACGAAGGCACCAAAGTCACGGATCGAACGTACGATGCCTTCAACTTTTTCACCAGGCTCCAACGTCTCAAGCATTTTTGATTTTGCGTCTGAAGCCTGTTTTTCAATAACTGCTCGACGAGACAAAACCAGGCGACGAGCGTGGGGAACAACTTCAGTGACAAGGCTTTCGAGCGTTTGGCCGATCATCTCTTCAGGGCTTTCAATTCGCCATGGGCTAATAAGACTGGTAGGCATGAACCCTCGGATTCCCGCGACGTTGCACTCGAGCCCGCCTTTGTTGACAGCAGTACATCGAGCTTCAACGATCATGCCAACTTCCAATTGGGACCAGTCTTCTACCGCAACCGCTCGGTTTGCAGGAGCAACCTCATAGAGACCGTCCTCTTCATTGTGTCCCCCTACTGACAGTTCTAAGGTCTGCCCCACTTCAGGCAATTCACCACTCTCTTCAAACAGACCAGCAAGTTGAAGAGCACCTTGTCGTTGGTTCCCCAAATCGATGAAGGCTGTCTCCGGACCAATTGAGATGACGGTTCCTTCAACCTTTGCACCTGGCTGAATTGGTTGATCAACGAGACTCGTTTGTTCAAGCAAGGACTCAACTTCAAGCCCGGCAAGGGCTGCTTCAAAATCTTCCTCAAGATCTTCGTCAAGGTCTTGTCTCAGATTGGGGATACTTACTCGCTTCTGAGGAGGTACAGAATCAGCGAAAGCAGAGGCCTTTCCGCTCCGGTCTGATCGACCACGGTGACGCTCTTTTGTTTTTTTCGGTCGAGTGTTCTTCTCGTCTTCCTCTGTTGAGGAAGATGGGGCACTTGGTTCTGATGATGTGTCAGTGGAAGCTGAAGAAGTTTTGGACGTGATATACGTGTAGCGTGAAGTCGTCTCTGTTTGTGCGGAATCGGCTCGCTGTGTGCCTATTGCAATTCGTCGCTTGGGACGATCACCATCAGGAGTGGATTGTTGGGGACTTTCATGTTCCTGAACTGGTGGTGTACCACCATCAACAGCCTCAGATGGCGAATCGCCATCACGCGGATAGGACTCTGCGGACTCAGTTTTGCTGCCGGCTGTGTCGTCCATCAAAAGAACCTTAATGAAAAATGCGGGAAACAGGACTTGAACCTGCACGGTATTACTACCACTAGGCCCTCAACCTAGCGCGTCTGCCAATTCCGCCATTCCCGCGGAGAGTGAGTCAGTGTGGCTGCTGGCCTGTGCTTTTCACCAGATCCACCACTTCTATTATTGTGGGCCCCTTTGCTCCTCAGTCAAGCGATCCACTGTTTGTGAGTGGCCGGTTGTTACTGGGATGGCTTGTACCGGCTGCACGAGTTGCTGAATCCGCCCGACTGCGACAAGAACAGCGAATAACGAAACACTCCACACAACATCACCCACCGGCATCCACCGATAGAATGGGAGAGCAGCGACATAACAGGTTGTGAGGCCAGCTAAAGTATGCGGGTAGAGTTCAGATAGTGCCCACGTAGCAAAGTTCGACGTTATAAAAAAGATGAGAGAGGAGGCGAGACTTCCTCCTACGACTGCGATCCACCCTTGTCGTTTCACGAGGCTGCCAAATAGCACCGGGCAAGCAAAAGAACCATATACGACAAGGGTCATAATCGTAGAACCATAGCCGGGCAGTACCATGTTGCTAATAACAAGTGCTACAATTGGCACGGCTGCAGCGGCGAGTGAAATTCCAAAAAGAGAGCCTGCGGCAAGTCCAATCGCCGCCAATGGAGTAACGTTATAGGCGGGTTGCCACAGCCTGCCGCACACTCCAACTGCAACGAGGGCAAGCCATAATGCAATTTTTGCACGCGAACTGAAGTTAAGTGAACCACCTAGTTTTGAAGCCATCACACTGCTCGGTATATAAGAGATAGAAATAAGGAACCAAAATTTCCTACGGATATCATAATGCGGGGCTTTTTAAAGGCCCAGCGGTCTCTAAAACTCTCGGTACACTAGCGGTTTTTGTCAATCGAGCAAGTGAATGTGGTAAGCCCGGAGCTCTGCTACAGGAAGTACCACGACAGGAACACCGACTATGCCGGAACCAATAACAACCCTCAGCACCCTCGTCATTGAGAAATTATCAGGGGGGATTACTGCTATTGGCATCAATGTGCCGGGCCACTCGCAGAATGTGATGAATCAGGATTTTATGGAAGAACTTGAGCAAGTTCTTACCTTTCTTCAGCAAAATCCACCTCGTGGTCTTCTGGTAGAGTCTCTTCGAGATGACTCATTTCTTGCCGGTGCTGATATTGGTCAGATTGATACAGTTTGGTCACTGCCATCTGCTCGCGTGAAAGAGTTGTGTGACAACGGCAGAAGCCTCCTCGATATGTTTGCTGCATCGCCATGGCCAAGCGTTGCAGTAATAGACGGCGTTTGCGTCGGGGGAGGTCTTGAGCTTGCACTGGCATGTGATCTACGCGTAGCTACCGAGAATCCAAAGACAATCCTTGGAATGCCCGAAGTCAAGCTTGGGCTATTGCCAGGGTGGGGTGGCACTGTTCGCTTGCCCCGACTGATCGGAACAGGCCCAGCAATCGAACTGATAGCCTCGGGTGATGTGATCACCGGCTCTCAGGCCAAGACTCTTGGCTTAGTTGATGCCTGTGTGCCAGTTCACTCAGCACGAGAATCAGCATGTGCATTCATTGAGCAAACAATTGCTACTGAAGATTATTGCAAGCGTCGAGCGGAGTTACAGTTACCGCAAGTACTTGATAAGCCAGAAAGTGACTTTTTGTTGGCGACAACTGGTGCCGTCATTGTGTCTCGTACCAAAGGGAATTATCCAGCACCCATGGTTGCGTTCGACACAATTATGCAGAGCGCTACAAAGTCAATGAAAGAAGCAGCGGCTCTTGAAAGCAAAGCCTTCGCTGACTTGTCGCAGACGTCAGTTGCAAAACAGCTTGTTCGTGTATATCGGCTTGGTGAACGAAACCGCAGAGACTGTGGTCTTGGTGAGTCAGCACAATTAACTTCGAATGAGTCGGTGCATGTGAACGAGGTACAAAAGCCATCAATTGTCGGCGCAGGCATCATGGGTGCTGGCATTACAGCGCGTCATGTACGCTCAGGGTTCATTACGAAGCTTGTTGACATCGATGCCAGAACCCTTGAGCAAAGTATTCCCGCCATTCTTGAGGAAGCCGCCTGGGACCGTTATCACCAGAAGACAAATCAGGAGAGAGTGAACGAGTTGACAGGTCGTCTCATGTCCTCAACACAGCTTTCATCGATCGCGGACACGGAGATTGTAATAGAAAGCGTGATTGAAAGGACCGACTTAAAACGACAGGTGCTTGCAGATATTGAAGCCACAGTTTCTCCGAGCACTATTATTTGCACGAATACATCAACAAATCCTATCGCAACACTTGCCGACGTATTTTCTGATCCAACACGTTTCTGTGGAATGCATTTCTTTAACCCTGTCAGGCAGATGTCTTTGGTTGAAGTCATTTGTGGTCCAGATACCAGTGACTCAACAGTTGCTTCAGTCGTTCTGCACGCAAAACGACTGAAGAAAGTACCAGTTGTTGTTCAAGACAGCCCCGGATTTCTTGTCAATCGAGTTCTGACACCATACCTGCATGAATCAGTTGAATTGTTACGGGAAGGAGTGGATCCGTCACGAATTGACAAAGTCTCTCGACGATTTGGTATGCCCCTTGGGCCACTCGAACTCTATGACATGGTTGGCCTTGATACGGCATTCTACGCTGGACTGGTCATGGCCAATGCTATCGGCGATCGTATTGAAGCCTCGCCTGTCATACCAGCACTTGTCAAAGCTGGTTGGTTAGGCCGCAAAACAGGAACAGGATTTTACTCATACAAGAGCACTGGTCATGATGCAAAAATTGAAAGTATCAATGAGAAACTGGGTGACTTAATCGATCCATATCGTTTGGCAGAACAGCAGATGACTGATGAGCAAATTTGTGACCGATTGTTTTTGCCGATGTTACTCGAAGCACTCCTTGTGCTCGATGAGGGTATCGTGAGGGATGGATGTGATGTCGACCTCGCTGTTATTCATGCGCTTGGATTTCCTGCGTTTCGTGGCGGAGTGCTTGCATGGGGTGATTCTCTTGGTGCAGCTGAAGTTGTTCATCGGCTTGATCAATTCAGTTACCTGGGGCCGCGAATGACACCACCGGCAAGACTCCTTGCTCATGCTGAATCAGGTCGCCCTTTTGCACTGGTGGAAGAACGCGGAAATCTTCTACCAAAAACTACTTAAGGGTGAAAAATGACGCGATTGTCTCGCTCCCCGGAAACTACCCCGGTTGTTGTGTCCTGCTGTCGAACGGCAATCGGTCGGTCTGATGCACACCACGGTGTTTTCCGAAAGGTCCGTGGTGATGAACTGGCTGCTTTGGTTGTATCCGAAGCGGTGGCAAGAGGAAGAGTTCCACCAGAATGTATTGAGGATGTTCTTGTCGGCGTGACCCAGCAACGAGCAGAACTTGGTGGCAATGTAGCCCGTACGATAGCCATGCTAGCGGGAGTGCCTTTCAGTGCAGCGGCATGCACAACCAATCGTCTGTGTGGTTCATCGCTACAAGGGATGTCACAGGCATGTCACTCAATCATGGCCGGTGCAGAAGACGTTCATGTTGTTGCAGGTGTTGAGCACATGCAACATCTCCCAATGAATTCTGAAATTGATTTCCACCCCCAAGCTTTTTCAAAGTCGAGTCGTGCGGTCCTTTCAATGGGTCTGACGGCTGAGTACCTCGCCTCTAGTCGTGGTATTAGTCGCAAAGCGCAAGAAGAATATGCACTTGAAAGTCATCGTCGAGCAACACAAGCAGCAGACACTGGATTTTTTAAGAGTGAGATTGTCGAGTGTCAGGGCCTGAATGCCAACGGAGTGCTTACGTTCATCGATCGTGACCAATCGATTCGTTCTGATGCAAACCTTGCAGCAATGAAACAACTCAAGCCAGTATTTTTACCCAAGATAGGGAGTATCACTGCTGCTACAAGTGCTCCGATGAGTGACGGAGCAGCTGCAATGGTTGTAATGTCCGAAGCAACAGCACGACGTCATCAGATCATTCCGATGGTGCGTGTGCTAAGCACAGCGGTTATTGGGGTGTCGCCGGCCGTGATGGGTATGGGGCCGGTGTAGGCGACTCGCAAATTACTCCATCGTTTGGGAATTCATTTACGAGATATTGGGCTCTTTGAAATAAATGAAGCTTTTGCAGCCCAGGCGATGGCATGCGTTGAAGAATTAAAGCTTGATCATGACAGGGTTAATGTTTGTGGCGGTAGTTTGGCTATTGGACATCCCCTCGGAGCAAGCGGTGCCCGTATTTCCACAACACTTATTCACGCAATGCGAGATCGACAGGTTCATCTTGGCTTGGCTACGATGTGTATTGGGCTTGGGCAGGGAATCGCAGTAGTTTTTGAATTGATAGAATGATTCTATCGGTTTCGTGGTGTGCTGGTAGAACAAATGGTTCTATGTAGCTCTTTCCTGAGGAACAAGGCGCCGCAGTATCCTGCGAAAGGTTTTTACTAAGATTGCTGTATGGAAAAAACTTTGCATCATGCAGTCGAAGCTACGCCAGACAGCATGACTAATGGACAGATGCCGTCATCATTAGCTCAACTTCTGCTTGATCGTTGTCATACGAGTTTTGATCGTCCTGCAATAATGGATGCGATTGCCGGTGAGACGCTTGATTGGGGACAAGTGCTGCAACAATCACTTCGTGTTGCTGAACGAATTGAGTCTGCTGGTCTGAGGCCAGGTGATCGAGTGCTTCATATTGGTCCGCATACCGCCGCATGGCCGATAGTAGACTTTGCCTGCTTACTCAGTGGTGTTGTGCATGTAGCCCTTCATGCAGAGGAAAGTCAGTCAGAACAAAATCGTCATCTACAATTATTTCAGCCGTGCGGATTAATTTTTTCAGGGGGAATTTCTCACCGAAGCGTAAGCCAAAGTGGGTTGCCTCTTCTTGAGGTGCAAGCAGACTGGCGTACGAACCATGTGGCGTGCGCAACTGTCCACAGTTGCATTGCTGAACGAGTCAGGAAATGTGACCCTGATGGGCCAGCCACGGTGCTTATTTCTTCAGGCACAACAGGTCGCCCAAAAGGCTTTGTGCACAGTCAACGATCATTGGTGATGAATGCAGTTGCATCTGCAGCGGAGTTCTTGGAAGAACCCGACGATGTTCGGCTTTCTTGGTTGCCTCAAAGCCACGCGTTGGCACGAGTTGGGGATCTTTATACGACACTTGTCCGAGGAGGCGCGCTGAATATTGTTCGTGATCGCCGCAAGATTCTTGAGGCATGTAAACAAATACCCCCAGCGGCAATTCTTGGAGTTCCAATTTTTTACGACAGATTAGCACGAGCTGCTCAGCAAGGAAGTATTACAAGCCTTGTAGATGCATTAGGAGGACGGGTGCGCGTTTGTGTTTCAGGTGGTGCTCCACTTCGGCGATGGACTACTCGTGTCTTTCAGCAACATGGTGTACCCCTCGTTGAAGGGTACGGCTTGGCTGAAGCGGGTCCGGTTGTTGCTGTGTCCAATCCGCGATCTGAGCAAACCGGTGCCGTCGGACATGCATTACAAGGTATAGAGATCGCGATCTCCGATGCAAGTGTACGTTCAGGTGAGGTTTTAGTGCGGACTCCATGTCGTGCGCTGGCTGTAATAGACCCATCTCAAGGTCCAAAAGAGTCTCCAATTGATAGAACAGCGTGGTTGGAAACTGGTGATAAAGGCTTCCTTGATAATGATGGCCAGTTAAGAATTACCGGACGAATTGATGATGTGCTGACACTTGCCAACGGTACGAAGTTGTTGCCGGCTGATGTGGAGTCAGTGTTGCTTGAAGAACCGGCTGTCGCGCAAGTCTGTGTTGCAGGTGAAGGGCTTCCGTGGCCAGTGGCATTCATAGTACCTGAGCCAGTGACAGTACGAACTCTTCTTAAGCGATTTCGTTGTAGAGTATGGAGTCGTAAACAGGCTCTCTCTCACCCCAAAATACTTCGTTGGTTTTCGCATAGACTGGCTGAGCAGCAAAAAGGTTTACCTCGTCGAATATGTGTCAGACGGTTCCTCCTTGTTGATCATCCATTCGACATGGCACATGGGGAAGCGACAGAGTCTTTTAAGATAAAACGTCATAGTATTGCAAAGCATTTTGCCTTATATATCCGCTCTTTTGAGCCACAAGCAGGCGGTACGAAAGCAAGCCTTCTACCTGGAGTCGGCACAATGAACGATACAAACCATCCGTCTGCTGAAAAAACAGAATCAGTTACGTTGCCCCAAAGTTCCTCTCAAACCAATTGTCTCACTTCAGCATTTTGGGGAGCAACAGATTCTTCTGTCGATGGAAGCGGATTTGCCCATGCTGCGGAGCAGATGGCGGTGGGAATGTCCGGCGAAATTTCTACTATTGTAGAGAGTGCCAAAGACGCTATCGAGAACCTTCGTACGAATGACGAACTCTATGAAAAGGTAGAAGGTCCGACATTACCCGCAGCTCCTTTAGCTGATGCGCCAATGCCGCCAATGGGCAAGCTTTCAGGGTCTGCAGAGCGCGCGATTAGTAAAACAGGTTTGTGGGGTTTGTTTGTACCGCAGAGATACGGCGGGTCAGGTTGTAGCTATATAGAGCTCATGCAAGCGATTACACATCTTGCTTGTGTCAATCCTACGGTCTCTGGATTGCTGTCAGTCCACTCAACAATTGGTGCTGTGTCAGCACTCACAACATTCGGTTCCGATGACCAACGCCAATACTGGTTGCCGCGATTGGCTGAAGGAAACCCAATGTCTGTTTTTGCTGCGACCGAGCCCGATGCGGGCTGTGACCTTCATAGGGTTGCATCACAACTTGAATATGACGGGAAAGAGTTTCGGCTAACTGGGACGAAGATGTTTATTACTGGTGCAACGTATGGTCGCTTGGTCAAACTCCTGGCAATTTCTGAAGGCAAGCCTGTTATTGTTCTTGTCAAGCTTCCTGATTCGGATACGCCACATTTCACATTGCAGAGCTATGGTCTTCATCCACTCAAGCACGCCCACAATAATGCTCTGAAATTTGAGCGGTTTCCAGTAGATTCTTCTTGTGTGTTGCGTCCTGGCAAATCTTTAGATGGTCAAGAAAGCGATGGCATGTCAATTGTGTGGCATGGCCTCAATCGTGGGCGTGTGGCACTTGCTGCACAAGCAGCCGGAACAATCAGCCTGTTGTTGAATCAGGCAGCTGTGTTTTCGGGCAAGCGACATACCTGGGGACAGCCAATTCAGAAGAGAGAGCTTGTGCTGGGTCGTCTCGGAAGAATGGCATCTGCGAGACTCGTCTGTGAGGCTTTGTCTGGGTGGTCATCATCGGTTATTGATGGTGGTGGATCAGGAGAACTTGAAGCCATTCTTACCAAGGTTGTAGCAGGTCGCTGCCTGCGTCAGGTCGCGGTTGATGCCCTCGGAATTCATGGAGGCCGGGCCTTTCTCGTCGGTCACCCACTTGGAGATTCATTTCATGATCATTTTGCCGCAGGGATCTATGAAGGCGAAAGCGACTTACTTGGATTGGCACTGTTTAAGGGTATTGCAAAGCATCATCCGCTTGCGTTGAATAAAAATTTTCTGGAATGGATGCGATGGAGATGTTCACGGAGTCTAAATTACTTTTCAGCCAAGGAAGATTCCGTCCTTTTAGACGGTGAACTTCGTGACTTGGCGATTCAAGCTCGTCGTGGTCTTATTACCATGAGTCTTCAGGCCGATCGGCTTTTGAGAAGACATGGTAGAACGCTTGCTGAACAGCAGCTGATACTTGCAAATCTTTCCAATCAGATTCAAGGTTTTATTTCGTGTCTTGCTGTTATTCACTTTGCAGACAGGAGGGCTGATAGTGCTTCAGTTCATGCTGCGGTATGTTGGTGTCGTCCTGTGATTATGAAATTCCTCGGGAAACCGCTCGGGTCCCGTGATTACAAAAGACTTGCAGAACTTGGTCGCTTTTCCCTCGGAAGTCATTCCGACTAGGGGTAACTTGTTGTAATCACTGGCCACCACGAACAAAGATACCAGGCTCTGGGCGTGGTCCATTCGACAAGCATTTCTAAGCTGTTGTATGAGCGTGCTTGAGAAGCTCCACCAAGAATCTCATCGAAGAGTCCTTGTGGTTTTTTATATTGAATAACTCGTACTGAGTCTTCTTGAAGATCAGCTAGGACGACTGCTCTGGCGATCGCATCTTCAAGAAATCCAATCTTGTCAATGAGGCCAAATGTGATTGCTTGATTCGCTGTAAAGACCTGCCCGGTAGTAACATCCTCAATAGTTTTTTCATCAAGTTTTGGGCGACCTTTGCGGACGATATCCTTAAAACGAATAAACATTTCATCAACAAGATTTTGAACGACCCCTCGTTCTTTCTTGGCAAGTTCTGGCGAGCGGTCTTTAGTAACACTCAGCATCTCTTTGAGAGGACCGCTAGTAATTGAGTCATCCGTGACATCAAATCGCTTGAGCAGCTGAGAGAAGTCAAAATGCGGAACTATGACGCCAATTGATCCAGTGATTGTGGAGGGCTCAGCAAAAATTGTGTCATCTTGACCACCATTAGCCATTGCGACGTAGTACCCTCCACTGGCTGCAATACTACCCATACTTACTACGACAGGAAGATTTCGTTCAGCGGCCAGTTTGTTTAGGCGGTAATACAGTTCATCACTGCCGCTGACTGTTCCACCCGGTGAATCAACACGTAACACTATTGCGCGTACAGCCTCATCCGCCTTCACTTGATCTAATTGATGTCTGGCAAACCCATCGCCTCCCATAATGGCACCGCGAATCTCAATAATGGCGATTTTATTCGAAGCCAACTCAGACAATGAATGGTACTGCTCAATAACCTTTGGGTTTGTTTGAAAATATTCAGCGTTTGCTCCTAGGGCGACTACCGCGACGACAACAGAAATTCCAGTGATAATCCATGCCAATCGTCCCCTCCATCGGTCCCAACTACGTGGCTGTGCAAGGGCAGCATTCGAGGATTCCGTAGTGACGTTGTCGGACATAATTATCTCCCTAGGGGCAAGGATTTTATCTTTCTAGTTAAGAAAGCAGCCGGCAAATGGTTGGTTTTGCCTTTTCGTGCCAAAGTGCAACACGAACCGAACGTTTCTTGTTACAGTTCGACGTTGCCAGTTTCTAGTAATTATCGCTACCTTAACATCCTTGCGAATACTGTGTTCGGATTTGTTTTTTGTGGCCCCTTCCAGGAGTAATTCACCTTGTTTGTCTGTGTCAGTACTGAATGTTTTCCCAACTTGCCGCTTGATCAGGCGATGGAACGTCTCGCAGAACTCGAGTTTACGGCAGTTGAAATTGACATACACGAAGGTGGTACGCATCTTCAGCCTGAGGATGTACTTAAGAACGGAGATGCTGCGATCGCCGCTTGTAGTGACCTTCAGCGGCTTCGCCCTGTTGCACTGTCCTTTGCAGCACCAGAAGACGTGAAGCTGTACGATAAATTTGATGCCTGTTGCCGACTGGCAAAGACGCTCGACATTGTCACACTCGTGGTTGAAGCGTCCGAGCTGGGCACTCCATTCAACGGTGAGATTGAGCGTTTGAGAAAGTTTGTTGCAATAGCCGCTTCGTATGGAATGGTTGTTGGCGTCAAGACAGCCTCTGATCGAATGACACAGGATGCTGAAACGACGGCGTCGCTGTGTCGAAATGTACCTGGTTTGGGTGTGACGCTTGACCCCAGTTACTCAATATATGGACATAAAAAGCCTACCTCGTGGGACTCAATTCTGCCGAATGTTTGTCATGTTCATTTGCGAGATTCACGCGCAGATGAATTTCAGGTACAGATTGGCAAGGGCACGATTGAATACGGAAGAATTGCTACTCAACTCAGTCGCGTTGGATACGACCGTGCATTGGGTATCCATCTACCTCCGCTTGAAGGCGTAGATCAAGTGGGTGAACTTCGAAAGATGAGGCTGCTGCTGGAAACGCTCGTCTAACCCTGTTGCTTAGACTGAGCAATTGCATCAGCACTCGAAAGAGACGGCTTTGAATACTCTTCCTAACGCAGGAGACTGCCCGTTGATTCAACGCGAGTAGCCATTTCTGCATACGCCTGTGACTTTTCAGTGTCGCCTTGCTCTGCATACATCGTTGCCAGGTTTCCGTAGGCCACAGACAATGATTGTTCTTCAAGCTTTTGCCGATCGACTGCCTCAACCATGAAGTCCACTCCTGTGCGGCTTAAGTCGATTGCATCGTCTCGCCTTTCAACTTGCCAGTAAGAGATCGCCATGCTGATGAAGGACTCACCAACGCGTCCCAATTCATTGTCTTGGACAACCTGTTCGTTTTGATTCCACAATGGAATTGTTTTGTCAAACCACGTTACGGCAGTAGCATGATCACTATTGCGGAGGCTATGCATAATACCGATTTGGAACATCAGGTCACCAAGGTCCCGTCGTTCGGCGGCTGTTAATTCCCGGTGTTCAGCACCGCGTTCAAGATACGCAACAGTAAGCGTGGCATTGTCGAGCATGTCCTCTGCATCACCTCGTTTTCGAGCTGCCTCAAGGGCATCATTGAGCCCACACCCAACCTGCCAATCTATTTGTCTTCTTCTCCAAGGATCGGTGACCGAGTCATTCATCTGCTCTCTGATTGCAAGAAGCCGTTTCACCCAAGGCACAGCTTCAATGGCGTTGGCTGAGCCAGCAGCAACAGCCAGAACACCGCATGTCAAATCAAGTTCGAGACGGTCTCTGCTTGGGTCTTTTGTATCAATCTTTTCAACAATGTTATTTGCTCTGCTGATCCATTTTGGGATCACGCGATTCTTTTGCTGCCATGTGCCTTGAGCAATTGCCTGAGCAGTGCCAAGGTGTGCATCAAGAAGAACCTGCTGTGCGACAGAACGAACATTCTCGGATCGACTCGCTGCAAGAGGAGTCGCTTTGCGAATGGCTTCGGTAAATAAATCGACAGTTTGTTCATAATCTGGCGTAGCTTTATCGAGCTCGATTCGTCCTCGTAGCCGTCCTGCCTGTGATGCCAGAAGAGACGAAACGTTTGGTCGCTCGATGAGTTCATCGATGGCAACTTGGGCGTCTTCTGGACGATCAAGTTTGAGTAGAACTTCGGCTCTCTTGAGGCCGGTCCAGGCATCTCCAGGCCCAAGTTCTTCTGCCTTCTCAGCCAATTGAAGAGCCGTCTGCCAGCGGCCTTCATCGCACATGAGTGCCAGTAACAGACGGTGGGCTCGTAAATGAGTTGAATCAATCTCAATCGCATATTCCAAGTCTGCAACAGCGTAGGCTGCAGATGACTTCATCTCGCCCTCCGCACGCAGAACAAACGAATCGGGATCGAGCGACTCGAGGAGCACCGCTGTTGCTGAATACGTTCCTGTTTCGAGGCTGAACATGACGCCTCGTTCTGGAAAAACCTGTCCGATGGCTGAGCCGTCATCATCAAGAATTGCTACGGTCCTGAGATCAGCAATTTCAAGTTGTTTTGCAAGTTCAGAGGAAGGTACAGGCTTTGCTAGCTTGATTTGGATCGCCGTTACAATTCCATCTCGAAACGTGACAGCAACTCGTTCGAACGGCTCAATTTCCCAAAAGAAACACTCGGTCCCATCATCACGAGGAATTGCCTGTCCGGGACCCCATTCACTATCGATATCAGCGCGAGTCGTTTTGCCGGGATACGCTCCACGAAAGCTGGCTGGGTCTATTGCAAGGGTAGGTGTTTCATCAGGAGCCTCTGCAATAGGTGCACTCAATGGTGCTGTCGGAGTGGGTTCATCAGGAGTAGATGCAATGGGTTTCGGTTTATTCGCTGAGTTACCCGTAGTTTCGATCGCTGATGTTTCATTTACATTTGACGGTGTCTGAAGGAGACTCTTTGCAGCTGCAAGCGGTCGTTGCCAGGTTGGCGTGTCTGCAGATTCACCTTTTTTGAGAACACTTGTTTCTGGTCCAAGAGAAGATGCCGTATCTTTCTGTGTGATCTTTTCCGGGCTGGGTGAGCTTTTCTTTTCATTTGGATTTGGAAGAAGATCATTCCAGGCAGTTTTTATGACTTCCGGGTCAAAGAGTCGAGCAGCACGTTCTGATAAGGTTGGCTTGCTCTGGGTTGCCGTCGTTGGTTTGGTAATGCTCGACTGTGCCGTTTTTGATGAGTTACTTGTTGATTTAATGTATGAATCAGAAGATGACTGACTTCTGGCTGCTGGCTGAACAACAGGGATAATCGCCTCCTCGGGAGCGGACTCAGTTATCTGCGTTTCAGATGATTGGCCGATTGATTCTACCCATGACGGTAATTGCATCGACGAACCAGATTTTTGTTCTGCGGCTTCGGAATAACAAGCAGCAGTTACACAAGTGATGAAAAAAGCCGTTGAAATAAGGTGCTGGCTGAAACGTTGCATCACAATCACGATTTGAAGCCTCCGAAGTCACGTCGGCAAACACTACAAGAATGCCACTGTCACAAAAGATGCTCGGACACTAGAAGTCCCAGGAAACTGAGTCCAGACCAAAAACAAGTTGAAACGTGTTAGGTGCCTCATTAAGGCTTCATTCGATAGACTAGGAAAGATAGGGCATTGTGGTCATTCCCCAATTCAACGAGAAGAGGCTACAGTAAACAGCAAGGTCTGATGAATCACACTGTTTTGTCGATGTTAAATGAATGGTTAATCAATCAAAAAACGAGCAACACATTGTTATCGTCGGTGGAGGGCTAGCAGGTCTCTCCGCAGCGGAATGGCTTCTCCGGCAAGAAGTCCCCCCGAAAATAACCATTATTGAATCGACAGGCCGACTAGGAGGTGTGATTGAAACAGTGAGCCAAGGGGAATGGCTCATGGAACGTTCGGCGGATAGTTTTCTTTCGGTACGTCCCGAAGGAATTGAGTTAGTTAAGCGTCTCGGGATTACTGAGGATCTTATCAGCATAAATCCTGAAGCCAGAAGAGCACTTATATGGAGCTCACAAAAAGGTGGTGGTAGCGGTGCTCTTCTTCCCGTACCCACAGGATTCAGACTGCTTGCTCCGGGACGAATCATTCCGTTTTTACGATCCAATATTCTTTCTTGCTTTGGTCGTTTGCGGGTTGCTTGGGAACGGTTCATTCCTCAGCGAACGCATCACGATGTTGATGAAAGTCTTGAGTCTTTTGCCGTTCGAAGGCTTGGGCAAGAAGCATTCGATAAATTAGTTCAACCACTGGTTTCTGGTATCTGGACGGCTGATCCGAGCAGACTCAGTATGGCGGCAGCCTGCCCGGAATTCCTCAAAATGGAACAGGACTGGGGAAGTCTTACGAAAGGTGAAAAAAAGAGAGTTGCGCAGGCAAATGGTTCGTGTGATGCGAGTGGGGCCCGTTACGGACAATTTGTATCTTTTAAACACGGTATGCAGACACTGATTGATGCACTGGAGTCTCGGCTTCGGAGTGCTGGTGTTCTGGTGGTTCAGGATCAAGTGAGATCTCTGCAACGTGATGGTAGCCAATGGCAAGTTTTCCTTGGGAATCAAGCCATTCGAGCCGATGGAGTTGTGCTGGGAGTACCAGCCTCAACAGCTGCGACGATAGTTTCGACGGTGTCTCCAAATTTATCAGCTGAATTGAAGATGATTGAATTTGCAGGCGCTGCCGTTGTCTCACTTGGATTTGACCAGCAAGACGTCTCTCATTCTTTGCGAGCCGCCGGTATGATTATTCCAAAGGTTGCAGGAAAACGGATTCTGGCCGCTAGTTTCTCAAGTAGCAAATTTCCTGGGAGAG
>ERZ802821.691-NODE-691-length-18667-cov-34.0025_pt1 | contig 18667 bp, 13 predicted proteins | sample MGYA00345648_ERZ802821 | MGnify/ENA primary metagenome ERZ802821 (study PRJEB30503, sample SAMEA104212357) | marine metagenome | biome: Westerlies Biome; feature: [SRF] surface water layer (ENVO:00010504) within the epipelagic zone...; material: water... | reverse complement strand
TAATCTGCACAACCAGCGCAAAAATCAGTTTCCGACCACTCTAGACACTCCTGTCAGAATAAACTGTTTTGCCCGCAATGGATTCTATAATTAGCAATTTGGCTATGCCTAATCGAATTTCATCCCGCTATTTCAAAACCAGCCCAGAGATTATTGAGTTTCCATTTATCCCGTATGTGAGATTTTCACTTTCACCGCGGCTACCACTCAAAGGCGCTCTCGTTTTTTCTTTTGTATCCCTAAGTAGATCATTACCGATACTCGGAAGTATAAGAATAAGGTGCATGTAAGCTAGCCCACATAAATTACTTAGACGTTTTCGATGAAGCCTTACTAATCAGCAAAAAATACTGGTTAACAAACCTACATCTCACCTGACTGGCAAACCCAAGCATATATAAAGGGCACAGAGGGCGTGGCCGAGCAGGACAAAAGACTGTTCACTGAACCTTGTGTAACCGGTGTAAAGTAATTGGGCGTTTACTCTTAACGTAATTAACTCAGTGTAATGTATTGAATTATTAGAAAGAGGCCATGAAAATTTAGAGCGCGTTTAGGAACACTTTTTACAAAGAAAGAAAAATTGTGTTACGGTGCGACGTTGTATTAGTGTAATAGATCTCGACCGCTTTGAGAGAGAATAAAAAATGTCGGACATGTATGCTCCTCTTCTTACGGGAGTTTTCATTTCTTTGCTCGTACTATTGGGGGTTTTCATGATCTCCATATATAATAGTCTGATCACAAGAAATGAAGCTATCAAAGCAAATTGGACAGTACTAGACGGGCATTTGAAGCGACGCTTAAATTTAATCACAGAATTAACGACAATACTTAAACGCTATCCGCTGGAAGAACTTGACGCGCTGACAAAACTTACAAACCTTGATAACAACGAACCGTCAGCTGCTATCGGGCAGAGATCGATACAGGAAAGTAAGGTTTCTTTAGCGCTTCGAAACGTCATTGCCGAAGCGACAAATAATGACGAAGTAAATCACGACGAGAAATTCAGTAGACTTAAACAAGAGATATCTCAAATTGAATATGGGCTACAACGAGCTCGAAGAGCGTATAACAGACTCGTTGTGGATCATAATACGTCTATAAAGTGTTTTCCCCAAATAATCATTGCCAGTTGGTACGATCTAAGCGAAGCCAGCCTTTTCGAAGGTGACGATGAATTTATAGAGCAAACGAATGCCGTTTAATTTGAACGTAATTTCATCCATCGAGTTTCGCAAGCCTGCTACCGATACGGCTAAAAAGACATCAAAGAAATTTAGCTAGCGTTCAGGCCTCATATATTTGTTCAATAAAGCGGTTTGTAAAATAAATTTTTATATTCCATCACATCCATCTTTCGGATTTCAGCAGAAAATTTTGAAGCTAATTATTTACTTATTAGAAATTTGTGCCCACTGTGTCGTTATGTTCAGTCAGGAATTGGGTTTTCAAATTTTTCATGTCTCAAAAAATGCTACTTTGTGCAGTATAAAGCAACTTTTAAGGTAATTTTATGCGTCTTTGTTGGTTGTTTTTGTTATTGATACCTTGCGGCGTTTTAGCTCATGATAAGGACCTGAAGTGCTTTTGTAGGTGGAGTTATTCTGACGAAGAAGTCGTGATAAATTGCACAGGTTCTGGTCCCACAATCCTCGGTTCAACTCCGATTGCTAAAGTAACGATAAGCTCTGATAGGCGTAAAGATCAAACGTTTGAAACTTATCTTCCGCTGCTCGGTTTTGTAACTGATGAGCCGAGTAGAAATTATGGAGCCGCCTTAAAAACGGGTCACAAGCAAAGAAATTGGATTAAGTATTTTAATTTATTTTCAAAAACTTCATGCGAAATAGTTAACTAAAACCAATATCAGACATACATAAAAACCCTAATCACCAAACCCTCAGCTCACCCTACTGGCCTAGCGGACGTATATAAAATTGGTACAGAGGGTGCGGGCGAGGCGTGCACGTTGGAGTACGGTATCGTGCGCTGAGATAACTGCAACACTATAATGAATGCCTTCCGACACTATTGGCGACCCATAGTGCGCTCTGTAAAGGATTGAATTAAGTTCATCGCCATTCTTGGGCCCATTTCGTGAGCCCAAATTTCACCCTTTTGATTAAGTGCAATTCCTAGCGAATTTCTGTAGCTGACCGACCCAAATGATTTTGCCAATTCGCCTTTGTCTTTGAAAGGATTATCGTCTGGCATGGAGACATCTTCACTAAGCTGAATAATCTTTTCGCAAGCCTTATTCCAATGTTGCGCCAGCGTTTGCTCTTTTCTATCGCCGGAAGTTTTAAATATCTTCCCGAATTGTTCGCTGCCTTGCTGTCACAAGGTGATTTTGTGTGAGAAGTGACCTTTGCCAACTCTTTCGAGGTTTTGTTCCAAGCAGTTATAATATTTTCCAACTTTGGCGTATTGTTTATATCAAACGGAGCCCTCGCACGGATGGGGTATCGTGTTTCGCGGGCCTCATCTGAAGTGAAATAAAAGATATGGCGTCCCATTTTATATGACGACGGACAAGGAGTTTTATTGGTTATTCAACCAGGAGAACAAGGCTTAGACTATTCCATTGTTTGGACGCTTGTTGCATTGGTGGCTTTTTGTTTGAGGGACCTCCTCACTTGACCAACGCCACTTATTATTACAGCAAGCCCTGCTACCATTACTGTAGTATTTGCGCGTCCGTTTGCCTTAATTCGGGTTCTTATAATTTTTGCGCTAATATGCATGAGGAGATGTATCTTCCTGCTGATTTCAATTGGTTGGTGGTTGCATGCATGGTTGGTTTCGGATCAGTTGGTTATTTGTTGCTTATTACCTTCCTATGCATAGGGAAAATTTAAGCCATTATGCCATTAAGATATTCTCGCATCGTTATTCTTCTGATTTCAGGCATTGTGGTGACCGAAGAGCGCCCGAGCTTATCAATGTTATTCGGTTCTGCTTTGGTCACATTTTCTGGCCTTTACATAATTTGGCGCGAACAATTATTAGCTAAGCCTCCAGACCGGAAGTAATGTCAGCCTATGGGAAAAGATAACCTCACTAATGGCCCACTGGCCCTGCACTTTCGCGCTCTTGCATTGCCAGCAGCCTTTGGAATGCTTTTTGCAACGCTGTATAATATCGTAGACGTTTAGTATGCGGGGCTTCTTTCAACAGATGCCCAAGCCGGGCTTGCCATCGGATATCAAGCAATTTTCATTCTGATGGCGTTGGGATTTGGGCTAAGTTCAGCCCTGAGTGCGCTGGTCAGTAACGCCAAAGGCAGTGGGGATAAGCAACAAACGCAGCGCTTCATTGCGCAGGGGCTTACATTCAGCGTTATAATCACGGCTACTTCCATGGTTCTCGGCTGGCTTTTGGGCCCAAAGCTTATCGAATTGGTATCCGAACCGGGGTCTTACCGAAACGCCGCTTTGGGGTATTTCGAATGGCTAATTTTTGCACTGCCCGGATTTTTAATCGCGTATGGTGGCAATGGTATTTTACAAGCACACGGGGATAGCCGCAGCATGCAACGCGCGCTTATGGTGGCTTTTGTCGCCAATATAGGCCTCAATCCGCTGTTGATGTTTGGTCTACCCAACATCTGGTCAGGAATGGGCTTTAATGGCATCGCAGCTGCAACAATTGTCAGCCAAACCGGCGTCATGGTCTATATCGCACTGCGCATTTTTCAATTGGAAATCATGCAATCTGTTCAACGTTCAGCCTTTAGACCGATAAAGGATAGTTTTAAACAAATCTTAGCTCTGCTTTTACCAGCAAGTTCTGCGCTGATGATCATGTTCGTGTCAGGCTTCGTTGTCCAATTTGCGTTGAAGGCATTTGGGGGGCACGCAGTCGCGGCCTATGGCATTGCGTTGCGTATAGAACAGATTTTATTACTTCCCGTGCTCGGAATGACCGGAGCTTTGCTGCCGATTGCAGGGCAGAACTTTGGAGCCCTTAAATTTGATCGCGTTCGCGCTGCTTTGAGGTATTGCTGGACTGTCGGTTTTGTAATGACGGCGGTGGCTGCCCCTCTTTTGATATTTGGTGGCCCTTTTGCGATTTCGCTCTTTAGCAGTGATCCAGACGTAATCGAGGCTGCAAGTAGCTATCTGCGCGTCGACGCCTTTTTATTCCCATTCTATATGATGCTTTTTGCAATAAACTCGTTATTGCAGGCGCTTAAACAGGCCATCTGGACATTATGGATTAGCATTTATCGACAGGGATTTGGTGTGGCTTTCTTTATCTGGGTTTTTATTTCATGCCTAGGTTACGACGTGCAGGGTGTTTGGTTTGGGATTGCATGTGCCGTTCTAACCGGTTGGATATTATCCTTAACTATAGTCACAAGGGTTGCCCGAAAAGAGATCGGTGGCTTGTTGTAAGAAGTACCATCCAGCCGATATTATTAAAAAACTTAATTCAATTACGTGTCCAAGAATTATAAATCGCGAGGTTTAAGCCGACTACTTAAAAATTGTTCGCCGTTACCTTCAGAGTTACTTTGCTGGTAGATATCAAACAACAGTTGAGCCATTTTTCCATAATCTTGCTCGGCTTCAAAAATATCGCGAATGTAAGAAAGATCTTTCAATGTGTTTGCTATGCTAAAAACATAGCTATCGTAATCGCCGTTTATCGCTTTGGGAGCAATACGATCAAGGCTCATTGAATGGCCCGACCCCTGAGAAGCTAATTTGTAGAATTTTTCCCAATCCACCTCACAATCGCGGGCTGCTTTCATAGCCTCGACAACAAGTGTGGCAGTTCCAAGAGCTAAAAAATTAGATATTAATTTTGCTTTTGCGCCTGACCCAATATCACCAAAACGTTCAATCGTTTGACAGCAGGGGCCCAGAACCGTTTTGATTTCCTCAAAATCTTCGCGCGCACAGCCCACGATTGCGCCCAGCGCGGCGGTTTCTGCTTGGAGCTGCCCGCCGGTTAAGGGTGCTTCTGCATATCTAAACCTACCTGAAACTGCACGGGCCTGAAACTGGTTTACCGCCTCTACGCTGTTCGTGGTACAATCAATCAGCAAAGTATCATTTTCTAGGTCTGAAATGATTTTTGTCAGAACCACCTTGACGGTCTCTGAATTGGGTAAGCACAAAATTACGATATCCGACTGGCGTGCAATGTCCTTTAGGGAATATAATTCTTTTGCGCCGCTTGAGACCAACCGGTCAATTGGTGCTCTATTTTTATGGGCTAAAATGTTTACGTCATACTCATTTAAAAGAAGATTGTGTACCATGCCGGTTCCCATGATACCCGTTCCAATAAATCCTATTATTTGCCGTTTTTTCAATATAAAGGCCCTTATTTATTAAAAAGAATTTGAATTCCGCACGAAGATTTTTGCATTTCATCATTCATATAAAACATCAACTTTTCAAGATCATTTGCAATAATGCTCTTGTAACCCTTACCCTTTTAGCCGTGTCCGCGTGGGTTAAATACCTTGAGTAAATTAGTTTTTTTCAGCGCTCCTCAGCGCAGAAATTCCCTCAAGCAAAGCTCGTTGGTAGATGGATGTATCGGTTCCATAGCAAATGAAATCATATTCTTTGGCTAAAACCGTTTTCCCTTCTGGGATGGAATTGATGAGTTGTCCCAAAGAGCGATTGTATTTCTTCGTCGCTTCACAAATGTGCGTGACGGCCTCAAGGTACGTAGGATGCTCAAACTGGCCTGGAATACCGAGAGAAGCTGACAAATCAAAGTGCCCAATCCAAAGACAATCAACACCTGGTGTGGCAGCAATTTCTTCAACGTTGTTTAAACCTTCTGATGTCTCAATCATTGCAAAGAAAGTTGTACGATCGTTAGCTTCGTTCAATCTCTTTTCAACTGAGACAGTGCCTAAATTGAAATTATCATGCGCAGCGCCCAAGGCTACACCTCTTTTTCCAAATGGTGGATATTTCATATAGCTTACGATCTTAGCAGCCTCATCAGCACTGCTGATCATTGGCGCCATAATCCCTTCTGCCCCTGCATCACATAGGCGTGCGATACCGTCATAGTCTTTTGTGGGGGTGCGAGCGATGAGGGGTATCTTGGCTGCCTCAAAATAGCGTATCACTTGTTTGCACGTTTCAAATCCAAATCCAGAATGTTCCATATCAAAAAAGACGAAGTCGCAACCTGCAGAAGCCAGTAGATGCCCTATGCCAGGCGTCGCAAATTCACCCACATAATGGCCAAACTTTGGTTTTTTCGTACCTATAAACTCTGCAAGTACATTTTTCATCTTTTCCATGCCTCCTTCCCCATTGATAAATTAATAAAAACTTTCAAGGGCGTTTGATCTTTTGTCGTAATCGAAGCTTTTAGAAATGATATAACCAGTAAAATTAAAATCAATAATATCTAGTCACCCGGTTATTCAGGCACTCGCCAGCCGGCTGCTCTGGCTTTTGCCGCTAAACAAAACCAGCGTTCGCTCGTACCTTTATTAATCTTTGCCTTAGGGTAGCAGTTTGGTCCTGCGATGTGGTAATTTTTTTGCAGGCGCTGATGTTTCATTTTATCAAACATCGTCCGCTCACTTCCGGTTACTTGTTTCTAGCCCTTCATCAATGAACGGACTTCTGCAAGCTCTTCAGCCTTGACACTTAATCTCACCCCAAGTTCGCCGCTGTTCCGCAGGACCGGATGTTTGCTCAGGTAGATTTCAACGGCTTCGATTACTTCATACGCCGCGCAGGCTGCAGTAATCCTTGTCATCAGCCTCTCTTGCGTATGATAATGCCCGTCGCTCGCGAGATGATCGATTTCGGCGATCAGTGGATCGTAATCGAAGACATGGTCCATGCAATCGGTATCGATAAAAACGAACTTTGGATCAATTGTAAGCTTGAGATGTAGGAGGTGAACGTCAGGAACGACATCATCTGGACCGTATGTTCCCAGAGATAGTTTAAGTTCCAAATTCTTGAGTTCGATTACGCTTTTCATGTTTTCACTCTCACTAATGCAAAATTAATCGTTGGGTTCGTACTCGCCGTCATAAGCCAGGCGCACGAGCTCATCCGTCATTCGTTTTTATATATCGACATTGCCGGCGATGTGCCTTTGCCGCCGCGGCACGCCAGCCCTCACGCTTGTTCTGAACCATGTCGTCGAGATCGTCTGCAGTCTCAACCCGCTTTGTATCCTGTAGCGATGTTCGTTTTGGCATTCAAACACCTTCCTAAAAGGCTGCTCAAGTTCGCACGCGGCGTTTGCCGCGCCAAATCAGCGACTGGTTATTCAGCTGTTGAAGGTCTGCGCGACCCTCGGCGATCTCAAGGCACAGATCGACTGCGCGTCGCGCTTGTTCATGCGTTAGATTTTTGTAAGCAGGACGGTCTAGATATGCGTACCACACACCGCCACAAATAGTGTCCAAAACGATGCGCTGGAAACAGTGATCCTGGCGAACGGGCCAATCCTGCCCACCACTCTTCGCTAATGAGGGAAGAACTTCTTTCGTTAGTTGCAGGTATGCGTCTACCAAATTGCGCCTGTCTGTCGTTTCTGATTTCAAGCTCAAACGCGCTCCGTCATTCGTCTGGTTCATTCTAAGTCCCTTATCTAGGACAACGTATTGGAAGCTCAATCCTTCGAAAAGGTGATTGTTGGCCACCGACCTTAGCTCAATTCATCGCCCTCCAATTGGACAGACCGGCATTTCAGTTTACTTCTCCCTTGTTACGAGGAGGTGGAATCTATGCAGCTTGATCATCCCAACACAAAGCTCATGGCGCCAACACGAGCGGCTGGTGAGGCTACCCTTAGGGCATTCGCGCCGCGCATGGGCAAAGGGTATACCAACGGCCGTAATCATGATCGAGGGGCGGGCAAACACCGGGACGTGTCAATGCTCTCTCCATACTTGCGGCGGCGTCTTGTGTTAGAACAAGACGCAGTTGCCACCGCTGTGCTCGAGCATGGAGCTGAAGGTGCTGAGAAGTTCATTCAGGAGGTCATCTGGCGTGGTTACTTCAAAGGGTGGATGGAACGGCGACCAGTTGTGTGGGACCACTACCGAGAGGGCTTGATGCGGGATCTGATGGCTCTGGATCGCGATCGCGGCCTTCGCAGGCGTGTAGAATCTGCTGAGGCTTATCAAACCGGGCTCGACTATTTCGACAACTGGGCCGAGGAATTAGTAGAGACCGGCTACCTTCATAACCATGCCCGCATGTGGTTCGCCTCGATTTGGATCTTCACGCTTGAACTGCCTTGGCGATTGGGGGCGGACTTTTTTTACAGGCATCTCCTCGACGGCGATCCTGCGTCAAACACACTCGGATGGCGCTGGGTGGCCGGCCTTCACACGCGTGGAAAACCTTATTATGCGCAAGCTTGGAATATCGCAAAGTTCACTGACAAACGCTTTAATCCACGCCCAGCGGAGCTTGCCGAAGTCGTCGAGGGTCTTGAAAGCGAAGAACCAGAAGGCCTGCCAGGGGTCACACCGATCCGGACCGTGCAGGCCCCAGATCCAAACCGTCCCACGGTCCTACTCATCTCTGAAGAAGACTGCCGGCCGGAAGACTTTGACCTCTCCTCTTTGAACTTCGTCGGATGTGCGACACTTGCCGCAAGCCACTTGCGCTCGCCAAGACCCGTTGCTCCATTGGTCGAGGAATTTGAGCGAGGTGCGTTAATCGACACCGCCTCGCGCGTCGGTCTGGACGTAACAGAGCTGCGAGCAGGAGTGCCCACTGATCTAGCTCGTTGGGCCTCTCGCTTAGGCGTGACTCAAATCGCGACCTCTTATATTCCCACCGGTCCGCTGCGGGATTGGATATTTGAAGCTATGCCCTCTTTGGAGGAGGCTGGAATAGACTTGGTTGAATGGCGCCGGGATTGGGATAGCGCAATCTGGCGCCATGCCACGGCTGGGTTCTTCAAGGTCAAGAAACAGATCCCCGCCATTATGGAAGGCATCGGGCTGATCTGATCGGCGTTGTTGTTATTGGCGCAGGCATGTCAGGGATCAAGCATGAGGGGCTGTGGACATAAAACCAAGCAGCTTGGTCCTGCCCAACGTGTAACCTACCTGGGGCAATTGATAGTGATTTGGTAGTTTGTGGTCTTTGTTATCTTACTACACCTTGGAGTTGCCAAGTTGGCCAGACAATCCAGATGATGCGGTTCTTCAGATTTACTCTGAACAGCTTAAGTAAAAAACCAGCGCACGGCACCGCTGTCACTCTGATCGCAAATAAATTTTTCTAGGCAGAGGCTGCAATCTTCAAAACCGCGCTTTCGACCAGATCTGCCAGTTCGGTGATATTGCTATCTTCCATAATAAAGGGGGGGGCAAGCAGGAGGTGATCGCCAAATTCTCCGTCTCTGGTGCCGCGCATCGGATAACAAATTAGGCCATTTTGAAACGCATCTGCCTTCAGCTGCGCCGCAATATTGCGTTTCGGATGAAAGGGCTTTTTCAGGCCTTTATCTTCCACGATTTCTAGACCAATAAACAAGCCGCGGCCTCTGATATCGCCAATAAAAGGGTGCTGCGCGAAACGCGCGCGTAAGTCTGAAAATAAAAGCTCAGAGCTTCGTTGCACATTGACCAGCAGGTGGCGGTCTAAAATCGCGTTCAGCACGGCCAAGCCAGCCGCGCAGGCCATAGGATGCGCGTTATACGTATGTCCATGTTGAAACAATTTTGAACCCTGTTCCAGAACCGCATAGATGTTCTTGTGGCACAACATTGCTCCGATTGGCTGATAACCGGCCCCAAGGCCCTTCGCTATGCATAATATATCTGGGGTAACCCCATCTGCTTCGCAAGCAAACAGGTGGCCCGTGCGCCCCATTCCACACATTACCTCGTCAAAAATCAGCAAAACACCATAGCGATCGCAGATTTCGCGTATAAGTTTGAAATATCCTTCAACGGCTGGTACAGCGCCCATGGTTGCCCCCACAACCGGCTCGGCTATGAAGGCCATCACTGTGTCAGGGCCTAGGCGCAAGATCTCATCTTCCAATTCTTGTGCGGTGCGCTGGGCATATTGTATAGGCGTTTCAGACGGCCGCTTTTCAGCATATTCATAACAGGGTGCAATATGCGAGGCCGGCGCTAAGATTGGTTCGAATTGCGCGCGCCGCCATTGATTGCCCCCAGCGGCCAATGCACCCAACGTATTGCCGTGATAACTTTGTCGTCTGGCTATTAAGTGCCGCCGCTGCGGCTGCCCATGTTCAACATGAAATTGCCGCGCCAGTTTGATCGCGGCTTCCACTGCTTCAGAGCCGCCCGAGACGAAATAGACTTTCTCAAGGCCGGCGGGAGCATGCGTGCTGAGCAGGCTGGCAAGTTGTTCTGCGGTTGCACTGGTGAAAAACCCCGTATGCGCGAAGGCCAATGTTTCTGCTTGTGTTTTCAGCGCGTTAATAATTTCAGGATCGCCATGCCCAAGGCAGGATACCGCCGCGCCGCCAGATCCATCAAAATATTTTTTTCCGTGTTCATCATATAAATAACAGCCCTGCCCAGCAACAGCGATGGGAGGCGGACTGGCGATATTTCGCGGAAAGACATTACTCATATCGGCTCCAAGCGCACAGATGGGGTGAGATAAGCGTGTCATGCGACGCTCTTTCTCGAACAGATGCAAATTAATTGGGGCCAGAAAATGCTAGAATAACATAAGAGGTCAAGACTTATATAAAATACCAAAAGTTATTTATTAAAGGGGGTGACGAATTTGTTTTGCATCCATCAATTTGTCTGCTCTTAGATATACAGGATAGGCAAATACTTCATCGCATCGCTCCGCGCTTTGAGGCGTAATTTTTTCGTAGCGGGCGCGTCCGAGCCGGTTGAGGGTCACCCATAGACCATTCTCAATTTCATATGTTGTGAATAAGATCTCAAAGGTCCACCGCCAAGCGATAGATTGCCGAGTACCTCTCATGTCGGCGAATTGGGTAGTGCGTTGGCAGTTGGAATTATCCTTAGGCGTCAACGTACTGCGCGGTGTTGGCGATTGTCTGATGCTGGCAGAGCCGCTCGGAGGCTGATGTTAAAGCTGGCGTCTGTTATCGCGCTTACCATCCAAATGGTGATTGGAGTATTGCCGCTGACTGTGAAGAGATTGTCTTCAATCGTCAAATCTCGTTAAAGCGTTTTACCGCAAATATCTAGCCGCCGGTGGATTGTGTTGCATGCCGACGGCATATTTTGCGCAGCAGGAACAGAGAGCCAGCTGATATCAGAGGGTGATCGGGGTTGAGCTTTTCAGATCCAACATAAGCGGTTTTCATGTTTTAGCTTATCCAGCCATGTGTATCATCATTCGAATATTATCACGGGCCTCGCTCTGGGCGATGCTCGGATTAGCAACCAGATGGGTAATGCTAAATCCGTCGACCTTCCGCGAAATCATGGCGCCACGTTCATTTTAGGGTGCGCAAAATAGTCAAGCTATAAAATTGAGGTGGGAACCTTAAGGCCACCTTCTTTTAAGCGTTTGTTTGCAAGGGTAAAATTTAAATTGGAGCGGATAATGAGATCGGCCCTCTGTGAAATTAGGGGGCCTTTTTCGGTTAAGAATGCATAATAACCGAGGTACAGAACTGTGCGCCAATACACTCTAAGTCATTTATTTTATTGATTTAAAGAAGATTGGAGCGGGCGATGAGATTCGAACTCACGACATTTACCTTGGCAAGGTAACGCTCTACCCCTGAGCTACGCCCGCATCCTGTGGGTAGGCGCGTGATATAAACAACTTGATCCGCCCGCAAGGGGTAAAATGCACTCTGTCGTGATTTTTTCTTCCAGATACTGGGCAAGCCGAGATGTCCGACCGCCCACTTGTAAACTGGATGTTTTGGCGTGCGGCCAGGGCCACGGGTCTAAGACGCCTCATCCGGTTGAAATTCTATCAGTAAATCCTTGGCATCGATTTGCCCGCCAGCCTGCACATGTACTGCGCTAATCACGGCGTCACGTTCGGCATGTATGCCCGTTTCCATTTTCATCGCTTCCAAAGTCAAAAGCAGATCACCGGTTTTGACGTGTTGCCCTGTGCTGACCGCGAGCGAAGCTACGACGCCCGGCATTGGGGCTCCAATATGGTTTGCGTTGCCTTGCTCTGCTTTTGGACGAGACATCGCTTGTGATGTGATCAAGCGATTGGGAACGCGGATCACACGCGGCTGGCCATTCAGTTCAAAGAAAACCTTTACTTCGCCTTTTTCATCGGTTTCTCCGATGGCTTGTAATCGAATTTCTAGAATTTTTCCGGGATCAATTTCGGCTGTTATTTCTTCGCCAGGTTGCATACCATAGAAGAATGTATTGGTGGGCAAAGCGCGCACGGGGCCGTAGGTTTTATGGCGCGCCATATAATCAAGGAACACTTTTGGGTACATCAAATACCCATTTAAATCTTCGTTATCAACCTCGCGCCCGTCCAGCGCCGCGCTCAGTGCAAGGCGTTCTGCGACCAGATCCACGGGGGGCAAAACGGCCCCTGGGCGCGTGGTCATTGGGACCTCGCCTTTTAACACTTTGTTTACAAGCGCTTCGGGAAAACCGCCCGGAGGCTGGCCTAAATTGCCGCGTAGCATGTCGACAACGCTGTCTGGAAAGGCCAGATCAAGATTGGGATCTTCCACATTTCTACGGGTTAAGCCTTGGCTTACCATCATCAAGGCCATATCGCCTACGACTTTAGATGACGGGGTGACTTTAACAATATCTCCGAACATTTGGTTCACATCGGCATATGTGTTGGCCACGGCGGGCCATTTTTCTTCAAGCCCGAGCGAGCGTGCCTGCGCTTTCAAATTGGTAAATTGCCCTCCGGGCATTTCATGCAGATATACCTCGGATGCAGGTGCTGCCAGCCCGCTTTCAAACGCTGTATATTGGGCACGCACATGGTCCCAATAATCACTTAATGAGCGGATCGCATCGATATCTAAATGAGTGTCCCGTTCGGTATGGCGCAGTGCTTCGACAATTGATCCAAGGCAGGGTTGTGATGTGCCCCCAGAAAACGCATCCATCGCCGCGTCAACCGCGTCAACACCGGCCTCTGCCGCAGCTAATAAAGTGGCGCCGGCCAAACCTGATGTATCATGCGTGTGGAAATGAATGGGCAAGCCAACTTCGGTTTTTAAAGCGGTGATTAGCTGGCGTGCAGCTGCCGGCTTGAGCAATCCGGCCATATCTTTCAGGCCCAGTATATGAGCGCCCGCATCGCGCAGCTCTTTGCCCATGGAAACGTAATACTTTATGTCATATTTTGCTCTGTTCGGATTCAAAATATCACCCGTGTAACAAATGCTTGCTTCGCATATTTTTCCAGAGTCTATCACGCCATCCATCGCAACGCGCATATTTTCAACCCAGTTCAAACTGTCAAAAATACGAAAAACATCAATGCCATTGGCAGCTTCCGTGATGAAGCTTTGCACCACATTATCGGGATAATTCGTATAGCCCACACCGTTGCTGGCCCGCAGCAACATTTGGGTCATTAGGTTTGGCATCGCGGCCCGGAGGTCGCGCAACCTTTGCCAAGGGCATTCCTGTAAAAACCGATAGGCGACATCGAATGTGGCGCCCCCCCAGCATTCGACGCTCAGCAAATTAGGCAGCGTGCTGGCATAGGCCGGGGCGGCTTTGATCATATCGATCGAACGCATTCTGGTCGCCAGAAGCGATTGATGCCCATCGCGCATCGTTGTGTCAGTTAGCAGCAAAGCTTTTTGATCCAACATCCAATCCGCAACGGCTTTTGGACCTTTTTCTTCCAGCAGGTTGCGGGTACCGGGCTGCGCAATACCCTCAGTTTTAGGGGGCTTTGGCGGCTTTATGTCGGCTGCAGGGCGCGGTCTGTCGGTTGTTTCGGGATGCCCGTTGACGCTGATATCGGCGATGTAAGTGAGCACGCGCGTGCCTCTGTCACGACGGCTTTTAAAATCGAACAGGTCTGTCGTGTCATCGATAAATTTTGTGGTATATTCATTGCTCAAAAATATTGGGTGTTTGAGCAGGTTTTCGACAAAGGCAATATTTGTGCTGACACCACGAATTCTAAATTCGCGCAGCGCTCTATCCATACGCGCAATCGCCTTTTGGGGCGTGGGTGCCCAGGCTGTGACTTTCACCAAAAGCGAGTCATAATAGCGCGTGATGACGCCGCCCGCATAGGCGGTGCCGCCGTCAAGGCGAATGCCCATGCCGGTGGCGCTGCGAAAGGCGGTTAAACGCCCATAATCGGGAATAAAGTTATTTTGCGGGTCTTCAGTGGTGATCCGCGTCTGAAGCGCGTGACCGTTCAATCTAATCTCAGCTTGCGATGGCTTTCCCGTCGCCTCGGCCAGCGTTTTGCCTTCGGCAATCAAAATTTGTGCTTGAACGATATCAATACCGGTGACCTCTTCGGTTACAGTATGCTCAACCTGTACCCGGGGGTTTACCTCGATAAAGTAAAACTTACCGCTGTCCATATCCATCAAAAATTCAACTGTACCTGCGCATTCATAATTCACATGCGCACAAATACGCCGCCCCAATTCACAGAGCTCTGCGCGCTGCGCCTCGTTTAGATAGGGGGCCGGTGCCCGTTCAACGACTTTTTGGTTGCGTCGCTGGACAGAGCAATCACGCTCCCAGAGGTGATAGATCGCACCCTGCTTATCGCCCAGAATTTGCACCTCAACATGCCGGGCGCGTAGAATCATCTTCTCTAAATAGCCCTCACCATTGCCAAAGGCGGCTTCTGCTTCGCGGCGCCCCTCTAGCACTTTTTCTTCCAGCTCGCCTGGATGGGTGATGGGGCGCATGCCACGCCCGCCGCCGCCCCAAGAGGCTTTTAACATCAATGGATAGCCAACATCTTCAGCTTGCCGCGCGATATCGGCAACATCATCCCCAAGCACTTCGGTTGCGGGAATAACCGGGACACCAGCTTCAACCGCCACGCGGCGCGCCGATGCTTTATCGCCAAGCGCGCGCATGGTTTCCGCGCGAGGGCCGATAAACGTAATACCATTCTTCACGCAAGCATCAACGAAATCGGGGTTTTCAGACAGCAACCCGTATCCTGGATGGATGGCATCTGCGCCCGATGCCAGCGCAACCCGGATTATTTCATTGATTGACAGATAGGCAGCAACGGGTCCTAAGCCTTCCCCAATGCGGTAGGCTTCATCGGCCTTAAAGCGGTGCAGGCCCAGTTTATCTTCCTCGGCAAAAACGGCGACTGTTTTCTTTCCCATTTCATTCGCAGCGCGCATGATGCGGATGGCTATTTCGCCGCGGTTTGCAATAAGAATTTTTTTGAAATCAGTCATTTGATCGTCCTTGGTTGAAGTCTACGCGTGAAAATCTGAAACGATGGGGGCATCCTACGTTATGCTGCGCTGCAGAATTACTACTGTCGGCTTTCATTGTCAAAATTTATGTAAGGCGTGGGGTGTATCGGTGTTCCGCCGCCGTTTAAAGCATGCGCCGCGCCAAAGCTTAACCAGGCTGTTTTGCGATTATTTTGCCTGCGCAGTCTTTTAGATTTTCGAGCCCCAATTGGCCCATATTGGCGATAAGATCTTTGCGTAAAATATCTGTTAAATGTGCCGGACCCAGCGGCCCTAGCGCGCCCAAAGCATAATGCCATGCTTTCCCAAGCATCACAAAATCTGCACCCAGCGCAAGCGCGCGCAGGATATCCAAACCGCTTTCAATACCGCTGTCAAAAATCAGCGGAAGTGTTGTGGCACGGCGAATGCTGGGTAGCATGCTGATACTTTCGGGCGCGCCGTCAAATTGCCGGCCGGCATGGTTTGACACCCATAACGCGTCGACCCCAATGCGTTCCAACCGCTTGGTATCATCGGGGTTCAAAATACCTTTGACAATCAACGAGCCCTGCCAATTTTCTCGAAGCCAGCTTAGATAGGCCTCATCGGGCGAGGCCCGCAGCAAATAGCCGATATGGGCGGTGGGGGGCATGCCAGGTTTAACCTTTGCATATTTGTTCAAAAACGGCATGGCGGGCCGCCCAAAGGCGGCCGTTGCGAGCGCCCAATGTGGTTTTTGAGCGATTTGGGCCAGAAGGCGCGGCGTAAGCCTTGGAGGCTGAGTGATGCCGCTTCGTGTTTGGCGTTCGCGCCGGCTGGCTACGGGCAGATCAACCGTTAAGACTAAAGTATCAAAGCCCGCATTTTTAACGCGGCTCAGCATATCTGTGCGGATCTTAGGGTCGCGCGGTGGGTAAAGCTGAAACCAGCCATTGCCGTTTGCCACAGGACCAATGGTTTCAGGGGTTTGGCACGCAACCGTTGACAGGGTATAGGGTAGATTATTGTCCTTAGCATTGCGCGCCAGCAGCGTTTCGGCATTGGGCCAGATCAGTCCCGACAGTCCCACCGGTGCAACGCCAAAAGGCAGATCGAAGGTTTTTCCTAAAAAATTGCAATTAAGATCAACCGCGAGCGGCCCATGCAACACCGATGGCATCATGCGCAACTGATCAAAGGCGATGCGATTATTAACAAGAGTGCTTTCTGTTCCGGTGGCGCTATCAAGATACTCCCAGACAAAATGCGGTAATTTGCGCTTTGCGGCCAGTTTCAGGTCGAAGATGCCGGGATATCGTGTGTCTAAATCCATATCTGTATATGGCGAAACCAAGATGTTCTTGTCTAGAGCCGCGGCGGCAATTGGATGAATAAACTTCTTGCTTTTTGGCTTTTTGATCTTTTTGCGTAGACATCTGATCGAAAGAAAATAATAGAACATTTGCTGAACATTCTCTTTTCAATCAGCTTTATTGGCGCTACTTTGCCGCCATGAGCAGCTATGATAACACCCATAAACCCGCAGAGTTTTCTCTTTCTGCACAAGCGATCGCGGCGCGGCCAAGCCCTTATCTTGATCAACTAAACCCGGCGCAGCGCGCTGCTGTTGAAGCGCTTGACGGGCCGGTTTTGATGTTGGCGGGGGCAGGGACGGGAAAAACCAAAGCCTTAACCTGCCGGATTGCGCATTTGTTAACGACAGGGCGGGCGCGTCCTCATGAAATATTGTCGGTAACATTTACCAATAAAGCCGCCCGCGAGATGAAAAGCCGCGTTGCAGAATTGCTAGGGCAATCCGTTGAAGGGATGCCTTGGATGGGCACGTTTCATTCGATTTGCGTCAAGCTTCTGAGGCGCCATGCAGAATTGGTTGGGCTGAAAAGCAGCTTCACGATTTTGGATACGGATGATCAGATACGGCTATTGAAGCAATTGCTCGTGGCCTCTGATGTGGATGATAAGCGGTGGCCGGCGCGGCAATTGGCGGGTATTATCGATCAGTGGAAAAACCGAGCTTGGGGGCCTGAAAATGTACCCGCGGCTGAAGCGGGTGCTTTCAATCACCGCGCCACCGAATTCTATGCGGCCTATCAAGAGCGCCTCAAGGCATTAAATGCGGTGGATTTTGGCGATCTGTTACTGCATGTCGTTAAGATTTTTCAAACGCAGCCGGATGTTCTTCAGCAATATCAGCAGTGGTTCAAATACATCCTAGTGGACGAATATCAAGATACCAATGTTGCGCAGTATTTGTGGCTTAGATTATTGGCTGGTGGTCACAAAAATATTTGCTGTGTTGGTGATGATGATCAGTCAATCTATGGCTGGCGGGGCGCCGAAGTGGGCAATATTTTGAAATTTGAAAAGGATTTTGTCGGAGCGAAAATCGTAAGGTTGGAGCAAAATTACAGATCAACGCCACATATTCTTGCCGCCGCAAGCGCCGTTATTTCAGGCAATACAGGGCGGTTGGGCAAAGAGCTTTGGACCGATCTTGACGAAGGTGAAAAGCTGCGTTTGATCGGGCATTGGGATGCTGAAGAAGAGGCCCGATGGATTGGCGATGAGATCGAAGCGCTTCAACAAGGCAGCCGTGGTCTTGATAAGTTTAGTCCAGATCAAATGGCGATTTTGGTCCGGGCCAGCCATCAAATGCGCGCCTTTGAAGATCGGTTTTTGACCATTGGTTTACCCTATCGCGTGATTGGGGGCCCACGGTTTTACGAGCGGATGGAAATTCGCGATGCGATGGCTTATTTTCGACTGGTTTGTAGCCCCAGTGATGATTTGGCCTTTGAACGGATCGTGAATACGCCCAAACGCGGGCTGGGAGATAAAGCGCAGCAGAAAATTCAATCTATGGCGCGTCAAGAAGGCGTTCCCTTAACGGAGGCGGCCAGGCTGCTTTTGGAGGCCAAAGGCCTGTCGGGCAAAGGGGCGCTTGAGCTGGGCCGTTTGGTCGATGGGCTGGGGCGGTGGCGCAAAGCGATGCAAGATCAATCAATTTCCCATCAAGAATTGGCTGAGGTGATATTGGATGAATCGGGCTATACTGAGATGTGGCAGAATGACAAAACACCCGAAGCGGCGGGGCGGTTGGAAAACTTGAAAGAATTGGTAAAAGCGCTCGATCAATTTGAGAATTTACAAGGGTTTTTAGAGCATGTATCGCTGGTGATGGATAATGAGCGCGATGAGGCTGGTGAGAAAGTCAGCATTATGACTCTGCATGCCGCCAAAGGGCTTGAGTTTCCAGCCGTTTTCCTGCCAGGGTGGGAAGATGGCTTATTCCCCTCGCAGCGCAGTATGGATGAAACTGGTC
>ERZ802821.689-NODE-689-length-18695-cov-12.5484_pt1 | contig 18695 bp, 18 predicted proteins | sample MGYA00345648_ERZ802821 | MGnify/ENA primary metagenome ERZ802821 (study PRJEB30503, sample SAMEA104212357) | marine metagenome | biome: Westerlies Biome; feature: [SRF] surface water layer (ENVO:00010504) within the epipelagic zone...; material: water... | reverse complement strand
GTGTCGGTTACCCCCAGTTATCTGCTATCTTAGAAGTTTCTGAAGCACTAAAAAATTCAAATATACCTTTGATAGCAGATGGAGGTATTAGATATACAGGTGATATTTCAAAAGCAATTGCTGCTGGAGCTGATTCGGTAATGTTAGGTTCCCTCCTAGCAGGTTCAGAAGAATCTCCTGGAGAAACAATAATATATGATGGCAGGAAATTTAAGACCTACAGAGGAATGGGTTCTGTTGAAGCTATGCAAAAAGGAAGTAAGGATAGATACTTTCAATCAGATGAATCTGATAAGCAAAAATTAGTTCCTGAAGGAATAGTTGGAAGAGTTCCATATAAGGGTCAGATTTACGAGAGTATTCATCAGTTTATTGGAGGACTTAGATCTGGAATGGGATATTGTGGTTCTAAAGATATTAAAACACTAAAAAAATCATCAAAATTTGTAAAAATTACTGGTTCTGGTATTAGAGAAAGTCATCCTCACAATGTTTCAATAACAAAAGAAGCTCCTAATTATAGTCCTCCTAAATTATAATCTTGAAAAGGTTTATTTTAATAGTATCACTTTTGTTTTCTATACTTAGCTGTAATAACTTAGCTAATAATAATTCAAATGATTTAGTCGCAAGAGCAGGTGAAAATTTTTTATATGAAAATGATCTTCCTAGATTTGAATCTGAAGATGATAGTATTAGAAGATTTATGAATTTTATTGAGTCTTGGGCGAAGGAAAAAGTACTATACGACCTCTCTAAAGTTAACCTTTCTCAGTCAAAGAAAAATCAAATCGACGAGCTTGTAAATAATTACAAAGTAGATTTATATATAAATTCTTACAAAGATTTAATTGTTAATACTAGAATTGATTCTGTAGTAACAAACATTCAGATTGATTCTTTTTATAATCTTTATAATAGCTCTTTTAAGTTGAATGAAAATCTTATTAAGTATAGATACATTAAAGTTCCTAATGATAATATTAATCTTAGCAGAATTAGAAGTAATATTACAAGAATTAATAATGAGGATAGAGAATTTTTAGATTCACTTAATTTTCAATTTGCTGATTTAAAATTAAATGATTCCATATGGTATACTGAAAGAGATGTTATTTCTTCAATTGAATTTATTAATCAACAGAACAAGTCTAGATATTTACTCAAAAATAGATTGTTTACAATTGAAGATTCCCAATATGTAAATTATTTTATTGTTAAGGATATACTTAAATCAGGAAATATCCCCCCTTTATCTTATCTTTACGAAAGAATAAAGTCAACAATTATTAATCAAAGAAAATTAAACTTACTTCAAAGTCTAAATAAAGAAATTTTAAATGATGCACTTAAATCTAAGAAATATGAAACTTATAAATAGTATATTTTTATTATTGGTTTTTCAATTATCATTCTCTCAGGAAAAAATTAAAATTGATGGTATATCATCAGTAGTTGGTGATTTTATTATACTAGATTCTGACGTTGATAAGGTTTTGATTGATATGGAATCTCAAGGAATTTCAACTAGAGGTGTCTCAAAATGTCAATTGCTTGGAAAATTAATGGAGGATAAGCTTTATGCTCATCATGCAATTCAAGACAGTCTTGAGCTATCAGACAACGAAATATATGAAAATGTTGATAGACAACTAGAATATTTTACTGAACAACTTGGGGGAATTGAAAAAGTTTTAGAGTTCTATAAGAAAAAAGATGAAATTACTTTTAGAGATGAATTATTTGAGATAAACAAAACTCAAAGACTATCAGAGATGATGCAGGAGACTATTGTTGAGAAAGTTGAAATAACTCCAGAGGAAGTAAGACAATTCTTCCAATCAATTCCATTAATTGATTTGCCAGTATTCGGAACTGAACTAGAGATAGCACAAATTGTTATCGAACCAAAGGTTTCTGAAGAAGAAAATCAACGAATTATTGATCAGTTAAAGCTTTTTAGAGAAGATATTCTTGAGGGTGGAATGAGCTTTGCTTCAAAGGCACTCTTATACTCGCAAGATCCTGGATCTAGAAGTAAAGGAGGTAGGTATACCTTAAACAGAAAAAAACCTAGAATGGCTAAAGAATTTAGGGATGTAGCATTTAGTCTTCGTGAGGATGAAATATCAGAACCCTTTAAGACAGATTTTGGATGGCATATTTTAGCTGTTGATAAAATTAGGGGTCAAGAAATTGATGTTAGACATATTTTATTGATTCCAAAAATTTCTGATGATGAATTAAAATCTGCTAAAGAAAAAGTTGATAATTTAAGAGAAAGAATATCAAATAATGAGATTACATTTTCAGATGCTGCATTAAGATTTTCTGATGAAAAACAAACTAGATTAAATGGAGGTGTAATTATTAATCCTAGCACCAATGATACCAGATTTGAACTTACTAAAATGGATCCTCTTTTATATTCTCAGGTAAAAGATCTTGAAGATAATGAGATAAGTATGCCTTTATTAGATAATTCTGATAATAGTGTGTCTAAATATAAAATTCTAAAAATATCTAATAGGTTTGATGAGCACAAAGCTAATTTTTCTCAAGACTATGTTAAAATTAAAGAACTAGCTCTAACAGAGAAACAATTAAAAACAATCAAAAAGTGGATGGAAGAAAAAATTGAAGAAACATTTGTCAATGTTAATTCAGATAGCACTTATTGTAATTTCGCTTATAATTGGACTAAAGATTAACTATTTAAAATATTTTTTTGGAACATAAAGCATTCCAAAGCATTCACCATCTTCTTTATTTACATTTTTATGATGAACCTTGTGGGCTCTTCTAACACCTCTAGCATATTTATTATCAATATTTCTAAAAATTTTAAATCTTTGATGAATAAATATGTCATGAACAATGAAATATGCTAATCCATACAAACCAATTCCAATAGCAATAGGAAGGCCTAGCCAAAAGCCTTGTCCCCATAGCACTACAAATGATACACTTAGAAATGCATAGAAAAAAAAGAATAAGTCATTTCTTTCAAACCATGATTTATGATCCTTTTTATGATGATCTTTGTGAAGTATCCATAGGGGTCCATGCATTAAATACTTATGATTAAACCATGCAGTAAACTCTGTTAAAAGAAATGTAGTTATTAAAGTAAAAATCCAAATAATTATATCCATTGAATTAAATTTAGTTGGTACTTAACATAAGAACGCGCAATAACTATAAACTTTTGGAAATTATGAATTCTAATTCTTTTTTTAACAATATTTTCAGAAGATGTTCTTTTTAGTTTTTTTAGTAGTTTGCTATAATACCTGTAAGCTATGTAAACTGCAAATTTTGAATTTTTTGGAAGTTTTACAATTCCTTTTATAGCATTGATAAAGTCTTTTTCAATTTCTATAATAATTTCTTTTTTTGATTTCTCATCAAAATTATCCATATCTATATTAGGAAAATATACTCTATTTAAAATTTTGGCATCATCTTTTAAATCTCTTAAAAAGTTAACCTTTTGAAAAGCTGATCCTAATGAAATCGCAAATGGACTAAGCTGATTATAAGTTTCTTCTGAGCCTTTGACAAAAACTTTCAAACACATTAACCCAACAACGTCTGCCGATCCATAAATATATTTCTTATACTCCTCAACTGTATTGTATTCTTTTTTTTCAAGATCCATCTTCATGCTATCTAGGAATGAGTTTATAAGTTCATGTGGGATAGAATATTTATTGACAGTATGTTGAAATGAATTAAGAATTGGATTCAAACTAATTTTATTATCAATACTTCTCCATAGTTCTATTTCAAAATCTTCTAATAATTCTTTTTTTGGATATCCGTGAAAAGTGTCTACTATCTCATCAGCAAGCCTTACAAATCCATATATATTAAATATATCTTGTCTAATAGATTTTGAGAGAAGGTTACTTGAGAAGTAAAAAGAAGTGCTATATCTTTTTATTACAAGCTTACTACAGTCATTTGAAACTTTATCGAAGATTGATTTCATATTACAAAAATAAGTAAAAAGACTAAATCAATTCATATCTTTGGTAAATGGAAAAAACTTTAATTTATCACTACACATCACTTTCACATCTAATTGAAATTTTTAGGGTAGGAAAGGTGCTTACATCTCAAACTGAGAAGATGTTGAAAGTTAAAAAACCAGGCCTTTGGTTTTCAACTAATTCTAAATGGGAGCATTCTGCATTTAAGAGATTTAATGATGGAAAAAAAGAGTTTGATCTGAATACTCCGGAAGAGTTTGAGAAGTATATTGGGTGTGCTAGACTAGTTACTAATCTTAATTCTCTGTTTGTAACTTTTGCAAAATATAAACATAAGTCAAAAGTTAATCCTTTATTGTGGGATAAAATGGCTGAAATTGGTAAATCTAAAGGTGCTGACCCAACTGAATGGTATGCAACATTTTCTCCTATTAGTATAAATAACTTAGACATTGAAGTTTATGAAAATGGTGAATGGTATAATTTAAAGAAAGAGGGGGGTGAGTTTGACTCAGATTTATTTAACCGTAATCTGGAAAAAACTTTTGTATTTAAGCAAGGAAAAGAGATGGAGGAAAAAATGCTAAAAGAACAACAAGCTAATCAACCTATTGCTGTTAAAAAAGACAATGAATCCAATGCGCCTATAGAGGAGAAAGTTGTTGAGAAAGAAGTCGCTGAGGAGAAAGTTGTTGAGAAAGAAGTTGCTGAGGAGAAAGTTATTGAGAAAGAAGTTGCTGAGGAGAAAGTTATTGAGAAAGAAGTTGCTGAGGAGAAAGTCGTTGAGGAGAAAAAGACTAAATCAAAAGGATTATTCTCTAAAGTAAAGAGCTTTTTTAGTAAAAAATAAACTCTTTTTATTTACAATTTTTTAAAAAAAGTGCCTACGACTGGACTCGAACCAGCACGAGCATAAGCCCACTACCCCCTCAAGGTAGCGTGTATACCAATTTCACCACGTAGGCAAATAAAAAATGGGTAGTGACCTGGCTGGGGCTCGAACCCAGGACCCTCTCCTTAAAAGGGAGATGCTCTACCAACTGAGCTACCAGGTCTAAAAAAGAGGACAAATATACTTTTAAATATTGATTATGCAATGATCATTTTATTATAAATTTGTTAAGTAAAACAAAATGTTGAATACTATTTTTTTAATTGGATATATGGGAGCTGGTAAATCTGTTATCGGCAAATCTCTGTCTAAAAATAATGGTTTTAATTTCTATGATTTAGATAAATATATTGAAGAAAAGGAGGGGAAGAAAATTTCTGAAATATTTAGTGATAATAATGAGATATACTTTAGAAAAATTGAAAATAATTATTTAAAAGAAATTTCCCAAATTAAAGAGAATAAGATAATTTCCACAGGAGGTGGTACTCCTTGCTTTCAGAATAATTTTGAAATTATTGATGGTTTACCGAGTTCAATTTCAGTTTACTTAAAAGCAACTGTCGATACTCTCGCAGACAGATTAAAAGACTCTATTGAAAAGCGTCCTTTAATATCACATTTACAAAATCCAGTTGAATTAAAAGAATTTATTAAAAAGCATCTTTTCGAAAGAAGTTTTTACTATGAAAAGTCAAAAGTTAAAATTAAAACAGATGACTTAGATGTTAATGCAGTAGTTAAGTTGATAAATCAATTATTAACTTAAATAGACACTAAATCTATTTTTTTCATCTACCATTACATCTACATGTTCGTTTACTGATGTAGACAGGCTTAAACCTACATAATCAATTTTCACAGGATACATAGTCTGATCTCTATTTATTATAACGGAAGTTTTTATTTTAGAGGGTTTATGCATCATAAGATTGCTAATTACAATCTGAAGTGTTTTACCGGTTTGTGAAACATCCCCTACTATAATTATTGACTCATCTAAAATATTTAATTTTCCAGTATACTCTGGAGGTCCATTTTCAATTACTACCTCGATTAATACAGTCTCTATATCTGAAATTTTATTTATATAGGACACTAATTTTTCAGCTATTAATTTGCCATTATCTGAAATTCCAAATAATGTAATTTTTGATTCATCTGTATTATCTTCTAATATCTCTAAACCAATTCTTTGAATTTTATTTTCAACATCAGAGTCATCTAAAATCAAGTTTTGAATAGCAAGTTTTTTCATATAAATAGTCTTTTAAATAAAGAAAGTAAAGTTGTATCTTTGCACTAAATTATGAAGAAAAAATTATTTTTTCTACTTCCAGTTTTTTTATTATTTCTTCAATGTAAGAAAGAAGACACCACTGAGCCTTATGCGATTAGAGATTACAGTGAACAAGTTATTGTTGATCAGGATCTATTGGAAACTTATTTAAAGACTCATACTTATAATTATGAAGATTTTAATAATGAATCTGATGTTAACATTAAGTTAGATACTATATCAGACAATAATTCTTCAAGAGTATCACTTTTTGAACAGGCTAGTATTAAAACAATTGATGTTACTAACGCTGAAGGTCAAATTACCTCTCACAACTTATACTATATTATAGCTCGCGAAGGTTCTAATGAGAGTCCTTCAGTTGCAGACTCTGTATATGTTGCATATAACGGAATACTTACTGATGGAAGTACATTTGATAACAGTAAGTTTCCTATTTGGATTGATTTAGCAAATACTATAGAAGGTTTTAGAGAAGGGGTTTCAGAACTTAGAACTGGAAAATTTACAGAAAATTCTAATGGAACTATTGCTTATACTTCTTTTGGTGTTGGTTTATTTTTTATTCCTTCAGGTATAGGTTATTTTGAAAATATAAACTCGGGTATACCTGAATATTCTCCTTTGATTTTTACTGTTAAACTTATGACTCACACAGATACAGACCATGATAATGACGGTATTATATCAATTTTTGAGGATATAGATGGAGATAATAAACCATTTGGAGATGATTCAGATGGAGATAATCTATGGAATATGTATGATGTAGATGATGATGGAGATGGGATTCTTACTGTAAATGAAATAGATAAAAACAATGATTCTATAATAGATGATACGAATAATGACGGTATTCCTGACTATTTAGACCCAGACAACTAATTATTCTTTTTCTTAAATAATCCATAAGGAATATCATAAGAAAGATTTAATGATAATTTATTTGATGTTAAATCTACATTGGCATTATCAAGTTCAACACCATTTGCGTTAATAATTAAAACCTCCTTATTGTTAAGTCCTCTCTCATACCTTAAACCTAAGCTAAATGATCTAAATTTAACTCTAGACCCAATTAGTAAGCTTAAGGTGTATTTATCTTTAATTTCTTCTAAATCAAAATTACTTGAGTTTGATAGGCTATATTTAAAAGCAGGTCCAGCAAAAACACTTATTGGTCCTAAAACTTTATATCCAAATATTATAGGCACCTGAATTTCAGTAGATTTATATGAATGTTCTGCAATATTAATTGATTGGTCTAAAATAGAATTTCCTTCAAAAGCAGTTGCATTTTTGGATTTTGAGAAAATTAGATTTAATTCTGGTCTAATGTAGAAAGTAATTAAATCAATCTCAGTAAAAACTCCAAATTGAAAACCAGTTGAATTTTTAATATCAAGGTCATAATTATCAATTTTGTTTTTAATATTTTCAATTGCACCAAAGTTATCATCATTTAAACCAAAGTTGATGCCTAAGCTGCCTTGACCTAGAAGAGAAGATGAGATTAATGTAAAAAAAAAGAATAAAATAGTTTTTCTCATAACAATAAATGCACAACAATTATGCCACTGATTACTTTCTTTTAAGAACCTCAACTGTTGAATTATAAATAGATGAGCTATTCAACCCATATTTATTCATAAGTTCGGATGGAGGACCAGATTCACCAAAAGTATCCTTTGTACCAACGAACTCTTGAGGTGAAGGTAGTTTTGTTACAAGTAATCTAGAAATACTTTCACCTAAACCACCGTAAATATTATGTTCTTCTGCTGAAACAAGACATCCTGTTTTTGAAACTGACTTGAGTATAATGTCTTCATCTAAAGGCTTAATAGTATGGATATTTATTATTTCAGCATTTATTCCATTTTCAGCTAATTTTTCTGAAGCTTTAATTGCCTCCCATACTAAATGTCCAGTAGCAACTATGGTTACATCATTTCCATCTTTTAACTTCAAACCTTTTCCAATTTTAAATTTCTCAGATGAGCTTGTAAAATTTGCTACTTTAGGTCTTCCAAATCTTAAATATACAGGACCATCAAAATTTGAAATTTCAATTGTTGCAGATTTTGTTTGATTAAAATCACAAGTATTTATTACTGTCATTCCAGGTAACATTTTCATTAGACCGATATCCTCAAGGATCTGATGAGTAGCCCCATCTTCTCCTAGAGTTATTCCAGCATGAGAAGCACATATCTTAACATTTTTATTAGAATATGCAATTGATTGTCGAATCTGATCATAAACTCTTCCTGTTGAAAAATTAGCAAATGTTCCAGTAAATGGTATTTTTCCACCAGTTGCAAGACCAGCTGCAAGGCCAATCATATTAGCTTCTGCAATTCCTGTTTGAAAAAACCTTCGAGGATTTTCTTCAGCAAAAACATTCATTTTTAATGAGCCAGTTAGATCAGCACATAATGCTACTACATTATCATTAGATCTACCTAATTCTGTTAGGCCTTCTCCAAAACCTGACCTTGTATCTTTATCTCCTTGATTTATAAATTTTTCCATATTAATAGTCTCCAATAGTTTCAGGGTTTTGATTAAGTGCAATTTTTAATTGTTCATCATTTGGAGCTTTACCATGCCATTCATGAGTATGCATCATAAAGTCAACACCATTTCCCATTACTGTTTTCATTAATATAACAATAGGTTTACCTTTTTTAGATTTTTCCTTAGCTAAACTAAGTGTTGAATAAATTTCATCAAGAGAATTTCCATTTTCAATTTCTAGAACTTTCCATCCAAAAGATTCAAATTTTGATTTTAAGTCACCAATATCTAAGACATCCTTTGTTGACCCATCTATTTGTTGTCCATTATAATCAACAGTAACAATAATATTATCAACTTTTTTTGCTGCTGCAAACATAAATGCCTCCCAATTTTGACCTTCCTGAAGCTCACCATCACCAGTTAAAACATACACAAGAGAGTTATCATTATTAAGTTTTTTTGATAACGCTATACCAAGTCCTACTGAAACACCCTGACCTAGTGAGCCTGATGAAATATTTATACCGGGTAAATCATCATGATTAGTAGGGTGCCCTTGAAGTCTAGAATCAATTTTTCTAAAGCTATCTAGTTCTTCAACTTTAAAATAACCAGACCTAGCCAGAGTGCTATAATAAACTGGCGATATGTGTCCATTAGATAAAATGAACATATCATTTGAGTCACTATTATCATCTACTTTTAAAACTTTTTTATAAAGTGTGACAAAGAATTCAACACAACCAAGTGAGCCTCCTGGATGTCCAGAATTAACAGTATGAACCATTCTTAAGATATCTCTTCTGACCTGTGGTACTAGTTTTTTTAAATCCCCATCCATATACGGGTAAATGTAGGATTAAACATGTGAGAATCAAAACTCTTTAAATTCTTTTTATCATAAATTATATAGAAATAATTAACAATCTATTTATGATGTTAATTACTTTACTAATTTTGAGATAATGAAGATTATAGATAAGTATATAATCAAGAAATATCTCAGTACTTTTTTTGTAATGTTTGGTTTATTTATTCCAATTGGAATAATGGTTGACTTTGCTGAAAAAATAGATAAATTTAGAGAAAATGAAGTCTCAGGAGATTTAATTCTAAATTATTACATAGATTTTGTTTGGTATTTTGGTAGTCAGCTTTATCCTGTTTTTCTTTTTTTAGCAGTCATTTTTTTTACCTCTAGATTAGCGACCAATACAGAGATAACAGCTATACTTTCCTCGGGTCTTTCTTTTCAAAGATTCTCAAAACCATATTTTATATCTACTTCTTTAATTGTTGTCTTTGCTCTTATAGCAGGTATGTTTATAGTTCCTAAATCAAATCAAAATTTTAATGAATTTATTTCAGAAAATATTAAATCAGAAGAAAAAAGAAAAACATCGAGATTATTTAAACAGATAAATGACAGTGAGTATATCTATGTTAGTAATTATTCTCCTTCAAGAAAAAGAGGTGTAAATTTTACTTTAGAAAATTTTGATGGAAACAAATTAAGACATAAAATAACTGCTACAACAATTAGGTGGGATGACTCTATATTTAGATTAACAAATTATGTTAAGAGATCAATAATTAATGACCAAGAGATTATAAAAAAAGTAACAAGGTTGGATACTATTTTAGATTTTGATATTGATGATTTAGCTCCATTAAATTATGTTGCTGAAACCTTGAACTTCTTTGAATTAAATGAATTAATTAGATACGAAAAAAAAGCAGGATCACCTCTAATTAATTCCCATCTACTTGTTCGACATAAAAGATACACTATACCTCTTTCATGTTTTATTTTAACATTAATTGCCATTTCTGTCTCCTCTTTTAAAAGAAGGGGTGGAACTGGAAGTAATTTAGCTATTGGTGTTTCTCTTGGATTCTTATTCATATTTCTGGATAAAATTTTTAGTGTTTTAGTTATTAAATCTAATTTTTCACCCGCAATAGCATCTTGGGGAATACTACTAATATTTCTTCTTATTGCTCTTTTATTATTAAAAAAAGCAATTAGATAGATTGTATTTTTAAACTATATTTACAAATATTTTTTAACTATGGAGTTTTTAGAATTTGAAGTTCCTATAAAAGAAATTTTAGATCAAATTGAAAAGTGTAAGTCAATTGAAAATGAAAGTGATGTTGATATAACAAAGACTTACAATCTTCTTCAAAAAAAATTAGTTGAGGCTAAAAAAGATATATACGGAAACCTCTCTGCTTGGCAAAAAGTTCAACTATCACGTCATCCAAATAGACCCTACACATTAGACTATATCAACAATATTTGTGGTGATTCTTTTCTTGAATTACATGGTGATAGAAATGTTAGTGATGATAAGGCTATGATTGGAGGTCTTGGGAAAATTGATAATCAATCATTTATGTTTATTGGAACACAAAAAGGTTACAATACTAAGACTAGACAATATAGAAATTTTGGAATGGCTAATCCTGAAGGATATAGAAAAGCTCTAAGATTGATGAGACAAGCTGAAAAATTTAATATTCCAATTGTAACTTTTATTGATACCCCTGGAGCTTTTCCAGGACTAGAAGCAGAGGAAAGAGGACAAGGTGAAGCTATAGCTAGAAATATATATGAGATGATGAATATAAAAGTTCCCATAATATGCATAGTTATTGGTGAGGGAGCTTCGGGTGGAGCATTAGGTGTTGGAGTTGGAGATAAGATTTTAATGCTTGAAAACACATGGTATTCTGTTATTTCACCTGAATCATGTTCCTCAATACTTTGGAGAAGTTGGGAACATAAAGAAGCAGCTGCAGATGCTCTTAAGCTAACTGCTAAAGATATGCTCAAAAATAAACTCATTGACAAGATTATTGACGAACCACTTGGAGGTGCTCATTATAATCCCTCAGAAGCATTTCAGTCAGTAAAAGAAAATATTTTATTTTTTAATAAGAAGATAACCTCATTATCAAAAAATAAAATGATTCAAATTAGAAGAAAAAAGTTTACTAATATTGGTAAATTCAAAGGCTAATTTTAGTATTAACAAATTTCTATAGTTATTAACAAACTTCTTGTTCAAATATTTAATTAATATCATTTAAAATTATGATATTTAAAAGTCCATTTTCCATACATTTACGAAATGGAGAAAAGGAATCCTCTTAAAATTTACGAAACTGAAAACCAGTCTGTAGTTAACCTTTCAGATGGTAAAATTCCACCTCAGGCAATTGATCTTGAAGAGGCTGTGCTTGGTGCAATGCTTATTGATGAAAAAGGGGTTAATGAGATTATTGAATTATTATCTCCAGAAGTTTTTTATAAAAAGTCTCACCAATTAATTTATGAGTCGATTGAAAGACTTTTTAGAGAATCTGAACCGATTGATTTGTTAACTGTTTCGGCAGATTTAAAAAAGAATAAAAATTTTGAATCAGCTGGAGGAGATTTTTATTTAATTAACCTTTCTCAAAAGGTATCATCTTCTGCTCATATTGAATTCCATTCTAGAATTATACTTCAAAAATATATTCAAAGGAAATTAATTACAATTTCTAATGAAATTATTCAAAAGTCATATAATGAAAGTACAGACGTTATGGACCTTTTAGATGAGGCTGAATCAAAACTATATGATGTTGCTCAAGGAAATATTAAAACATCAACAGAATCTGCCCAAAACCTAGTAATTAGAGCTAAAACAAGAATTGAAGAAATTGCTAAGCAAGATGGCCTTAGTGGTGTCTCTACAGGGTTTGAAAAACTTGACGCATTAACTTCTGGATGGCAACCAAGCGATCTTGTTATTATTGCTGCTAGGCCTGGTATGGGTAAAACTGCTTTAGCACTTTCAATGGCAAGAAATATATCAGTTAAACAAAATATTCCTGTTGCTTTCTTTTCCCTTGAGATGTCTTCTGTTCAGCTTATAACTAGATTAATATCATCTGAAACAGGTTTATCATCCGATAAGTTAAGAACAGGAAAGCTTGCTGATCATGAATGGCAACAACTTAATATTAAAGTTTCAGATCTTGAGTCAGCACCATTATTTATAGACGATAGTCCATCTTTGACAATTTTTGAACTAAGAGCAAAAGCTAGAAGACTAGCTTCATCTCATGGAATTAAACTTATTATAATTGATTATTTACAATTAATGAACATTGGTTCTTCCAATAAGGCTGGTAATAGAGAACAAGAAATTTCAACTATTTCTAGAAACCTAAAGGCTTTAGCTAAAGAGCTTGACATACCTGTAATAGCTTTATCACAGCTTTCAAGAGCTGTAGAGACAAGAGGTGGAACTAAAAGACCAATTTTATCTGATCTTAGAGAATCAGGAGCTATTGAACAAGATGCTGATATTGTATCCTTTCTTTATAGACCTGAATATTATGGTATAAATGAATGGGATGATGAAATGAAGACCCCATCTGAAGGTCAAGGTGAATTTATTGTCGCAAAACATAGAAATGGAGCCTTAGATTCAATAAAGCTTAAATTCATTCCTAATCTAGGGAAATTTGAAGATCTTGGAGGCTTTGACTCTCCATTTGAGTTCCAGTCTAAACTTAATCCTGAAAATAAATTAAGTGACTTCAGTGAACCAAGTAATAAGGATGACGATGATGATATGCCGTTTTAGATAACATAAGATTTAATATTAAGTTTAAAGCAAAAAAAAAGCCCCAAAGGGGCTTTTTTGTATTGTAATAGGGAAATTTAAATAACTTTTACGTTAATAGCATTTAAACCTTTATTACCTTCTTTTAATTCAAATTCTACTTTATCTCCCTCTGTAATCCTGTCAATAAGACCTGAAACATGAACGAAATGTTCTGTATCGTTATCATCTTCTTTAATAAAACCATATCCTTTGGTCTCGTTGAAGAATTTTACTAATCCTGTACTCATATTTTAATTTTTAATAATTTTAGCGAAATTACTCTAATATTTTAATAAATCAATCTAATTTCTAATTATTTAACGATTTAGTAGAAAAGACTTTAAGAAATCATTGATGTCTCCGTTTAATATATTCTCTATATTTCCAGATTCAAACCCAGTTCTAACATCTTTTACAATTTTATATGGATGCAGCACATAATTTCTAATTTGTGATCCCCACTCAATTTTTTTCTTTGAATCTTCTATCTTTTTTTTCTCTTCGTTATTTTTTTGAATTTCAATTTCATAAAGCTGAGATTTAAGTAGCATTAAGGCTTTTTCTTTATTATCTAGTTGAGATCTTGTTTCAGAATTTGCAATTGTAATGCCTGTTGGCTTGTGTTTCAATCTAACTGCCGTTTCAATCTTATTTACACTTTGACCTCCAGCTCCTCCTGACCTCATTGTATCCCAAGATAAATCAGAGGGATTAATTATAACATCAATTGTGTCATCTACAAGCGGATAAACATATACTGATGCAAATGAGGTGTGTCTTTTTGCATTGCTATCAAATGGTGATATCCTAACTAGCCTATGAACTCCATTTTCTCCTTTTAACCAACCAAATGCATATTCTCCATCAATTTGAATTGTTGCAGTCTTAATTCCTGCAACATCACCTGATTGATTATTTAGTTCTTTGATCTTAAAATGATTTTTCTCTCCCCACATTAGATACATTCTCATAAGCATTTCAGCCCAATCACATGATTCTGTACCACCTGCACCAGCAGTTATTTGAAGTATAGCACTCATTGAATCCTCTTTCTTACTTAACATCATCTTGAATTCAATATCTTCAACTGAAATAAGTAATTCATTAAATGATGTGTTTATTTCAGCTTCGCTAACCTCATTATTAACTAGAAACTCGCTTAAAACAATTAAATCATCATATTGAGAGACAAGACTAAGGAAGTCAGATAACTGTTTCTTTAGGATTTGAATTTTCTTAACAGTTCGTTGAGCATTTTTAGGATTTGACCAAAAGTCTTCTGCTGATGACTCTTTTTCTAAATTAATTAGAGTCTTTTCTTTTGATTCTGCGTCAAAGATACCCCCTTAACGTATCAATACGATTCTTAACTGCTTTAATATTTTCCTTTGAAAACATGTCTCAAATTAATTATATGAATTGAAAAAAAAAAATTATATTTCTAAAAAAATTAGTTATGAAAAAATTACTTCTATCAATTATTCTTGTTTCTAGCTTTTCTTTCTCACAAGAAACAGATTATGAGGGTTTTATGAATTTTTCCTATAATAATGATTCAGGTAAAATAATTTTAGAAATTAATAAATTAGATAGTGAATTTATGTATATAAATTCATTGAGTAGGGGGGTAGGAAATAATGATTTAGGATTAGATAGGGGACAGTTAGGTGACTCTAGAGTTGTATATTTTACCAAAAGAGGGAATAAAATATTATTAATTCAACCAAACTTAAGATATGTTTCTAACTCATCTAATTATCTGGAAAACAAAGCAGTTAAGGAAGCATTTGCAAGATCTGTTTTATTTGGTTTTGATATAATTGAAAAAACTAAAGATTCATATAAAATTGATATTACATCTTTTTTAATAAGAGATGCACATGGAGTATCTCAAAGACTTAGATATTCTAATTCAGGTTCTTATACATTAAATAAATCTATGTCTGCTATAGACTTAGATAGAACAAAAGCATTTCCGAAAAATATTGAGTTTGATGTTTTATTAACATTTACAGGAAACCCATCAGGAAATTTAGTCAGAAGTGTCACTCCTACAGCTTCTAATTTGACTGTTAATCAACATCACTCTTTTGTCGAACTACCTGATAATAATTATAAAAAGAGAAAGTTTGATCCAAGAAGTGGAAGTAATCCTTTTATAGTTTATGATTATTCAACACCAATAGATGATAAGCTTGAACAAAGATTCATTGTTAGACATAGATTGAATAAAAAGTATCCAAAACAAGAAATTAGTGAACCTGTAGAACCAATAGTTTATTATATAGACAATGGAACACCAGAGCCAGTTAAAAGCGCTTTAATTGAGGGAGGAAATTGGTGGAATCAGGCTTTTGAGAGTGCTGGATACAAAGATGCATTTAGAATTGAGGTTTTGCCTGAGGATGCAGATCCAATGGATGTTAGATATAATTTAATTCAGTGGATTCATAGATCAACAAGAGGATGGAGTTATGGGGCTAGTATAGTAGATCCTAGAACTGGAGAAATTATTAAGGGTCAAGTTAGTCTTGGAAGTCTTAGAGTAAGGCAAGATTATATGATATTAAGTGGTTTAATTGATAACCCTAATGATATCAAAAACAAATCACTAATTAAAAAAACTTCACTTGATCGAATTAGACAGTTATCTGCTCATGAGATTGGTCATACATTAGGCTTTGCACATAATTATATTTCTAGTGCTAATAACAGATCCTCAGTTATGGATTACCCCCATCCCAAAATAGATATTGTAAATGGTGATATAAATATAGATAATGCATATTCTAAAAATATTGGTGATTGGGATAAAGTAAGCGTTAGATATGCATATACAGATTTTCAAGAAAATGAAAATGAAGATGTCAAGTTAAATGATATTATAGAAGAGGCGGTTAATAAAGGTTTGTATTTTTTAAGTGATTCAGATTCTAGACCAGTTGGAAGTGCAAATCCATTCTCTCACCTTTGGGATAATGGAGAATTTCCCTACAAAGAATTAAATAAACTTTTAAAAGTTCGTGATTTAGCATTAAAAAATATTGACTTAGATAACCTTGTTGATGGAGAGCCTTATGATAGAATAGAAGATATTTTAGTTCCCATATATATGTTGCATAGATATCAAATAGAGTCAGCAGCTAAAGCTATTGGAGGGGTTGATTATCTTTATTTTGTTAAAAATAAAAATAATGATAAAGTAAAATTTGTTGACAGTAAATTACAGAAAGAGTCACTTAAATCTTTATTAAATGTTTTAAATCCAAAAAACTTAGTCTTACCCAATAATTTAATTCAGATTCTATCTCCAAGATCATTCAGAAATCCAAGAACAAGAGAAAATTTTGAATCAAACACAGGTGTTACATTTGACTATATTAATGCTTCTAGTTCCATAATAAATCACACATTGACTTTTCTGCTGAATCCTCAGAGAATCAATAGAATTTATCAACAGAATATGTTTGGGGAAAAAATTTTAATGCTTGATGATTATCTGACAATTATTTCTAATTCAATATTTAGTAATAATAGAATGAGTCCATATGAAAGCTCTATCAATAAAAATACATCATCACTTTTTTTAGATCATCTATTTTTAACATTTAATAATAGTAATACAAATGATCTTTCAAAATCAGTAATACTTTCTAGTATTATTAATACCAAGGAAAAATTATCAAGTAATCTTAATGATTATAATAGTTTCTTAGTAAATAAAATTAATGGCTTTATTGATAATCCTGATAAATATATACCTGTTGAAAAAACAAAGATTCCTGATGGTTCTCCCATTGGAAATTTTTCATGTGATTACTAGTTTTTTTCTGTAAATTTGTGATTTATTTTAATGATATAATGTCCCAGGAAAATCAAGCTTATAATAATGTTCTCGAACTAATTGGTAATACACCTTTAATTAAACTTAATATATTAACTAAAGAATTTCCAGGTTCATATTTTACAAAATACGAAGGCTTTAACCCAGGTCATTCAAACAAAGACAGAATAGCTCTGCATATTATTAATCAAGCTGAACAAAAAGGATTATTAAAACAAGGAAGTACTATAATTGAAACTACTTCTGGTAATACTGGTTTTAGTTTAGCAATGGTATCTCTTTTAAAAGGATATAAATGTATACTAGCTGTTAGCTCAAAGGCATCGAAGGATAAGATTAATATGATGAAATGTCTTGGCGCTGACATATATGTTTGTCCATCCAATGTCCCTTCAGACGATCCTCGGTCATATTATGAAGTTGCAAAAAGACTTAGTAATGAGATTGAAAATTCTGTTTATATAAATCAATATTTTAATGAATTAAATGTTGAAGCTCATTATCAAACTACTGGTCCAGAAATTTGGAATCAAACAAACGGAAAAATCACTCATTTAATTGCATGTAGTGGAACTGGTGGTACTATATCTGGGATAGGACGTTTCTTAAAGAATAAAAACAGTAATGTAAAAATAATTGGAGTTGATGCCTATGGCTCTATACTTAAGAAATATCATGAGACTGGAAAAATTGATAAAAAAGAGATCTACTCATATAGAATAGAAGGATTAGGTAAAAATATAGTTCCTTCAGCTACAGATTTCAAAATTATTGATAAGTTTGTTAAAGTCACTGATTCAGATAGCGCTCATATGGCAAGAGAAATTACACTAAAAGAAGGATTATTTGTTGGATATACTTCTGGTGCTGCTTTCCAAGCAATTAATATCCTAAATGAAGAAAAGGAATTTAATGCTGATAGTCATGTTGTAGTAGTGTTTCCTGATCATGGTTCAAGATATCTAAGTAAGATTTATTCAGATGAATGGATGAATAATCAAGGCTTTTACGATAGTGCCTTTTATAAACCAAAAAAAAATACAATTAACTATATATAATATTATGCAAGATTTATTTGAAAAAATATATAAAAATAAAGGTCCTCTAGGAAAGTGGGCATCTATAGCCGAGGGTTACTTTGCTTTTCCAAAATTAGAAGGTCCAATATCTAACAGAATGAAATTTAATGGAAAAGAAGTTATTACTTGGAGTGTTAACGATTATCTAGGCCTAGCCAATCATCCTGAAGTTAGAAAGACTGATGCTGAAGCAGCTAAGGATTATGGAAGTGCCTATCCAATGGGCGCTCGTTTAATGTCTGGACACACAAACTTACATGAAAAATTAGAGTTAGAATTAGCAGAATTTACTTCTAAGGAATCTGCATATCTCTTAAACTTTGGATATCAAGGGATTCTATCGACAATAGACTCGCTAGTTTCAAAGAATGATATTATAGTATATGATATTGATGCAC
>ERZ802821.688-NODE-688-length-18705-cov-19.9959_pt1 | contig 18705 bp, 23 predicted proteins | sample MGYA00345648_ERZ802821 | MGnify/ENA primary metagenome ERZ802821 (study PRJEB30503, sample SAMEA104212357) | marine metagenome | biome: Westerlies Biome; feature: [SRF] surface water layer (ENVO:00010504) within the epipelagic zone...; material: water... | reverse complement strand
TGAATTTAGCAAAGCGTTACCAGGGCAAGGGTCTTGACCTTCTAGATCTCATTCAGGAAGGCACACTTGGACTCACACGGGCAGTCGAAAAGTATGACCCCACTCGAGGACACCGTTTTTCGACGTACGCCTATTGGTGGATTCGGCAAGGGCTTAATCGTGCCCTATCTACACAAAGCCGAACAATCCGAATCCCCGTCAATGTGAACGAAAAATTGACGAAGCTCAGGGCAGCGAAAGCACGGATCATGCAACGCAATGGGCTTACCGCGACGGGGGAACAGTTGGCTGAATTTATGAATCTTCCCTTAACCGAAGTGGAAGATCTGCTGGCCTGTGAATTACGCAGTGTCACCGTCAGTCTTCAAGGGATCGTGAAGTCAAAGTCGGACCCCTCAGAACTCGTGGATATCTTGCCCAGCGACGAGATCCCCCCCATGGAGCGGGCCGAAATTGCTGAGCGTTCGGCATCCGTTTGGGCCCTCCTCAGCAAAGCCAACCTCACACCGAAGGAGCACAAAGTGGTGACACTCCGCTTCGGACTCGACGGCACCAATGAATGGCGGACGTTGGCAGAGGTCGCTCGCCACATGAATTGTTCGCGGGAATACTGCCGTCAAGTTGTGCAGAGGGCACTTCGCAAACTGCGCAAGACAGGGATTCAGAGCGGCTTAGTCGAATCCACACTCTGATGAAACGCTGGGGGGTGCATGCTTCAAATGCCATTTTTTCCCACAAATACAAGCGAATCCTTCGATGGGCCGGTGATTGAAGCCGACGTGCTCGAACGAGACGTGATTGATGAAGGGGTCTTCAAGAATCTTCTGCGCCGCGGTGGTCGACAACTGGCGATCCCCGCTGCAGAGGGCCTTGAACTCCTGTTGGACCATCAAACCCCCGTCCAAGTGCGGCTCACAATGCTTGCGGCACTGACTTACCTCTTATTTCCCGCTGATCTCATCCCAGATTTTCTACCCGTAGCAGGACTCAGCGATGATTTAGCGGCTCTGACGGCCTTGCTTGGCCTTTGGAGTCATCATGTAAATCCAGAGATTCGCAGTCGCGCTCAACGCAGACTCGACCTCTGGTTCCCTCCCTCGCGCTAACCAGCCTGTTAATCGATGTCTGGATGGTCTCCTGATTTTGAAAACGACCTCACGCAGCTGCTGAAGGATTGGTTGAAAAGCCAGGGCAGAACACAGGCAGACCTACGACGCAGCCTTCGTGCTGCCTCCACACGCCTGCCTTCAATCTTGGAGGTGCTGGAGCGGGACTACAAAGCCCAAGGGATCCAAGGGCTTGCGACTCGGCTGTGCCAAGTGGAAAACGAGTGGCACGGTGAAGAGCGTCCGCTCGATGCCAACGCAGCCAAGAGTGTTTCTGATCCCTTTGGTCAATTAGATCTGCTTTTGCAGGAAATTCGCGAAGATTGTTCCGAGTAACCACCATCAACGGCACACTGGAGGCCTCGACATTGATTCAATGAATCCGATCAACGTTGCTAGCGCTGGCTTGCTTCTACTGGCCTCTCTCTTTGGTGGAACCACTTCGGTTCTTGCCCAAACGGAAGGCTGGTTGAAAGGCCCAGGGGTCAATGCTGGCAAGGCAAGCACCGTTGTTCCGACCAATTGCGTGGAAGGCAGCGATGGATCCATCAGCTGTGACACCAAAATCATCAATCCGGCCAGCAGCACGCCGGCACGTCCTTACTACAACCCCTTCAACGATTGAGCTCTTTTCAAAAGCCCACTCGCGGCGGACGACAGTCTTTTTTGAGCTGGGTCGACACCGGCGAACGACTCGTGGCCAGGATTCTCGCCCTGATCACCGGGGTTGTGATTATTTCAGCGTTGCTGAAACTGGTTCTATCACTTGGCTCCAAGTTGCTCACGGGTTCGGAAGCGACTTGGCTCGGTGACGACTTAATCAAGGTGCTTGGGGACTTACTGACCGTTCTCATCGCCCTTGAAGTTCTTCAAAACATCACGAGCTACTTACGACGACACGTCGTTCAAATTGAGCTCGTTCTCGTCACAGCTCTGACTGCAGTTGCTCGAAAAGTGATCGTGCTGCCCTCCGGGGCAGAAGACAAGCCGCAGTTGCTGGTTGGCCTGGGGATCGCTGTCGCAGCATTGGCGGCCGCGTATTGGCTGGTTAAGCGTGCCAATACAACGCCAGCCAAAGCGTTCCAGGATCCGGATCGCTTCGTTCAACCCGGTGGAGACGATGCGGCGGAATGAAGAAATGGTCGCCTGGGCTTAGGTCCATCATTCCCTCATCTCCCTGAAACCGCAGCTGAGCACTACCCCGTAACACCAGGCCCCATTCCATCTCTGATTGATCCATCCACGACTGCTCGGGTGAACCAAAGGCGTTGGAGCAGATCACTTTGAGATGCCATCCCTGACCCGAAGCCAACTCGCGTATGGCTTCTTCCCCCGGTGGGGGGCATTTTATTTGAAATAAGTTATCGGCCTGGTTAGTCCCTGAGGCCGCCTCTCCCCAACGTCGACCAATATCAAAACCCCAGCCTTTGGCAATAGCTACAACTTGATTGTGGGAGGAGCAGGCTGCCAACTGATCACGTCGCTCTGGATCGGCATCAAGGCTTTTCACCAGCGCCTGCAACTGTCCAACCTTGTCCAGAAAACGGATCAGATCATGCTCTGCCATTTCTGATCCCATCGCTTGTTGTTCTCATCCTGACAACCGACCAAGCACCACAGCAAACTGTCTTTTAGCGGAGTGAAACGGCGTGAAAAGGTTGATCCAAGGAGTGTTGACCGCTCTATTGATCCTGCTGATGGCGCCAGGGCTCGGACGGGCTGCAGCATCGAGCGAAGGAGCAGCACTTTTTCAGCAGCATTGTGCTGCTTGCCATATCAATGGCGGCAACATCATTCGTCGAGGCAAAACACTCAAGCTGAAGGCATTAGAGCGTCAAGGGATTGCGTCAGTGGACGCAATCGCTCAAATTGCTAGGGAAGGCGTCGGCCAGATGAGCGGCTATGGCGATGTTCTTGGTCCTGGTGGGGATCAACTCGTTGCGGAATGGATTTGGGAGCAGGCTCAAAATGCTTGGATCCAGGGGTAAACGTTTACAGCCGTCCAGATCCCTTCCCTCCAGTACACATCTTCAGCCAAAAGCTGCTGCACAACGCTGAGAGTTTCGGCTTCAAAAATCCCGAACACATGGGTGCTCCCTTCTGTTGGCCCCAACGTGATCAGGATTCCATCCTGCTTAAGGGATTTCAAACGTGATAAGTGCTCTTCACGATATGGAGTGCGCTTTTCAAGTGCATCGGAACAATATGTACCCCAAAGAACAAAACGTGCCATAACAAATTGATGATCCCAAGATCTTCTGAGATAAGAATGGCATATGGAGCAATGTCATCGCTATCTTGAATACATGGATTCATTGACAACCCATGCTCACCGGGAGTGACCTGCTTAACAAAGTCAAAGAATTGGGTGACATCAGCAAGGCTGATCTTGTCCGATCTTGTGGCTATGTAAGCACCAAAAAGAACGGAGAAGAGAGGCTGAATTTCACCTCGTTCTATGAAGCGCTTTTAGAAGCTAAAGGTGTCAATCTTGGCTCGAATGGCTTCGCTGGGGATGGTAAGTCAGGTCGCAAATTGAGCTATATCGCCACGGTTCAAGGCAATGGCAACTTATTAATCGGCAAAGCCTATTCAGCCCTGCTCGACCTGAAAGTTGGTGACGAATTCGAAATCAAGCTTGGACGCCAACAAATTCGTTTGGTTCCGGTTGGTGGGAGTGAAGACGATGACGATTGATCCCAAGCGAATGACGTTCAATCGCTTTTAATCTGCTGCCTTGCGGAGTTCAGAGCAAAACAATCCTGCTTCCGCCGCCACAGAACCCAATGATGCGGACGCCATTCGTTTCACCAAAGCACTTCCCACAATCGCTCCATCAGCACCCCAGCTGCGCACCTGTCGCACCTGATCAACTCCGGAAATCCCAAATCCGACGGCAACGGGTACAGGGGATGTTTGCTTCAGAGCTTGAACCAACCCCTCGACACGAGTCTCCATCGTGCTGCGTTCCCCAGTAACGCCAGTCACACTCACTAAATAGGTGAATCCCCGACTGCTTTGAGCGATCCGCCCCATCCGCTCTGTTGGGGTGGTCGGTGCCACCAAAAGGACAAGGTCCAGCCCTTCCCGCTCCGCAATCGGAGACAACCGTTCAGCTTCCTCCAAAGGAAGATCTGGAACCACTAACCCGGAGGCGCCGGCTTCTGCTGCTTGCTCGCAAAAACGCTCCATCCCCACGTTGAGAAGGGGATTGGAATACGTGAACAAAATCACGGGGATCGACAGCTGACCTCGGAGGGACGACAGCATCTCCAAAACTTTTTTCGGTGTCGTACCAGCCGCTAATGCTCGTGCTGCAGCAGCTTGGATCACAGGTCCATCCGCCAGCGGATCGCTGTAGGGCATCCCAAGCTCCACCATGTCGGCACCTGCGGTTTGGAGGCTGAGCAACACCTCCGCGGTGACGGATAAATCAGGATCACCGGCCATCAGAAATGGCATGAGAGCCATGCGACCTTCTCGCTTCAGTTGTTCAAAACGCAGCGCTATGGACGATGACTGCTGACTCGACATCTGGAAGGCTCAACCTGCACAACACTTGCCAAGCCTATGGGTCGACAGAGGTGGGGTCGTCTCCCTCAACACCAATCCGACGCAGCAAGGCCTGCTGCTCCTCGACTGGGAGGGCATCAAAGCGCGCTTGGATGTCATCAGCGGCAATCTCGTCGTACACCCCGCGGTAGCGACGACGCTGCTCCATGTAGGTCATCTTGCCGGTGACTACACGGAAGAGGTAGGAGCCAGTCCAAATCACAACGATCAGCACCAGCAGGGTCTGAGCGGCGATGCCGGCGGAGAAGCCTTCGAAACCAGCAGCTTGAAAACCCACCTGGCCGACGCCACCAATCAGCAGAACAGCTAGGCCAATCAGCAGAACGTTTCCTCGCGTCAACTCAAACCTCTCCCTGGCCGCTCAGACGGAGGTTGATGAAAGGAGCAAACACGATCATTCCTGGGAAGAACAGGAACACGAGTCCGTAAACCCCTAAACGCTCAAGCTTGCTCATGCGGTACCAGCGCAGATTGATCCAGGCGTAAAGCGCGAGAGGAACGGCAATCAGGTAGGTGCCAAGCACCGCCCCGTAGGCCAGCAGCACGAACAGCGTTTCCTGGGGGAGTTGGCTTAGGAGGGCCTGAAAGTCCAAGATGCAAGGACAGGTGTCCTAAATCTAGGATGTCTGGCGAGGGGGGCATGGCGGAATCGGTAGACGCACCAGACTTAAAATCTGTCGGCACGCAAGTGCTGTGGGGGTTCAAGTCCCCCTGCCCCCATCCCAGTAATCAAGACGGAAGTAAATCCGCGAGCTTGGTGCGAAATTCGCCTTTCTGCATTCCGCCCTTCAGCTCAGCATGAATGGTGAAATCGCCCTCAGGATCGGTCACCAATAGGTAGGTGGGCCAGCCCATTCCTTCCTTGTTCGGGTACTGCTTCAGGAGAATCTTGCGATATTTGCGATACGCCTCCGTGTCTTGAAGCATCACAGACACAAAGGTGCAGCCAAGTTCTTCGGCCACCTTGGCGTCGTAATGACTCATCCGATGGCAAGTACCGCAGTCCTCAGAGCTGAACTTGATCACGTGCATGGTTGAAGCCTCCAAGGGAGCGTTTCCCCAGCATGAAAGGGAACGAGCCCATTCACCACATCTGGCACCAATTTGTCGTCCCTTTGCAAGGTGACGATGCCTTCATTCACCGGCAAGCCATAAAACGCCGGTCCATGCAACGACGCAAAGGCTTCAAGGTTGTCCAACTTGTCGTCCTGGGCAAACGCCAGGGCATAGCTCTCCAAGGCATGGGGAGCATTGAAAATGCCGGCACAACCGCAGGAGGTCTCCTTGCCAGGTCTGGCATGCGGAGCCGAATCAGTGCCAAGAAAAAAGCGCCGATCACCGCTCATCGCCGCCCGTCGAAGGGCCAAGCGATGGCGTTCGCGTTTTGCCACCGGTAGGCAATAAAAATCACTGCGAAGGCCACCCATAAACATGGCGTTGCGGTTGATGTGGAGATGGTGGGGCGTAATCGTGGCCGCCAAGTTTTGATCCGCAGAGCCCACAAAATCCACCGCCTGTTCTGTAGTGATGTGCTCCAACACCACTTTGAGATCGGGGTAACGGTCGCGGATCGGCTTCAGAGAACGCTCGATGAACACCGCCTCCCGATCAAACACATCCACGTCAACATCGGTGACTTCCCCATGGATCAGCAAGGGCATACCGATGCGTTCCATGCCGAGCAGAACATCGTGAATGTGGCTGAGCTCCGTCACTCCTGCTGCAGAATTTGTTGTGGCATTGGCGGGATAGAGCTTGGCGGCGGTGAAAACACCCTCATGAAAACCGCGTTCAATCTCCTCAGGAGCGATGTCATCAGTGAGATACGCCGTCATTAACGGCGTAAATCCCCATCGCGGATCACAGGCTGCCAATATTTGATCTCGATAGGCCTTGGCCGCTTCCACCGTCACCACAGGCGGACGGAGATTCGGCATCACAATTGCCCGACGAAACATCTGAGCGGTGTAGGGCACCACTTGCTTCAGCATCTCTCCATCACGCAGATGGACATGCCAATCATCCGGCGCAATGAGTTGAATTTGATCAGACATCAGCAGGAATCGATGCCACCGCCAGGCGCAATGCCGTGATCCGATCCGAGGTGATGTTCTCAGTCGGCAAACGGTCGGTGAGTTTGAGTTTTTGTAGACGATTTTCCGTACTGCCGGAAGCACCCACCAGGAACACTTGGCGCCCCACCTCAATCGCCTCCTTCACAGCATTTTCAAGGGCGATCGCAGCTGTTACGCCGAGGTGAGACACCTCAGAAAGGTCGAACACAACGGCCTGACAAGCACCAATGGCATTGTGCTCACGGGAAATCGCCTTTGCGACCCCGAAAATCATCGGTCCAGCCAGCTGGAACAACAGCACCTTGCCGGAAGCCTGATCTAAAAGAGCCTGCTCTTCGGGCGTGAGCTCCACGTCGTCGTCGGCAGTACTGATGGTCTTCACTTTTCTCGACTGCAGCGCACTCATGCGGTCAATCGTGAGCACGTTGGCAACGAACACTCCGATGCCAACTGCCGTGATCAAATCCACGAGCACCGTTAGGGCAATTACCCCATAGGTGATCACAGCCGCCTTCACCGAGAGATGGTGAGCCCGTTGTAGGAAGTCCCAATCGATGATGTCGATCCCCACCTTCAGCGCGATCCCGGCCAAAACTGCCAACGGAATCGTCGAGGCCAGTGGGGCAAACGCCAGCACTACCACCATCAAAATCAACGCTCGGATAATTCCAGAGAGCGCCGTACGTCCCCCCGCCTGGATGTTCACAACGGTGCCCATCGTGGCTCCAGCGCCAGGAAGACCACCGAATACACCGGAGGCAATATTGGCCAGACCCTGACCGACAAGCTCCTTGTTGGAATCGTGCTCCGTGCGGGTGAGGCTGTCTGCCACCACCGAGGTAAGCAACGCATCAATACAGCCGAGCATGCCCAAAACAGCAGCATCTACAAACATCAAGCGCAGTTGACCACCGGAGAAGGTGGGCATATGCAGCGTGGGCAACGCTGCTTCAAACGGCGGAATTGTTTTTAAGCCTGCGTTGTGAAAGAGCGTCATCGACAGCAGGGTGCCGAGGACTAGGGCAAGAAGCTGAGGCGGACAAAAGCGTTTGACGCTGGCAGGGGTAAACCACAACAGCGCGACAGTGATCACCGCAAGCGCTAGCTCCATGGGCTGCACACCCATGATCAAACCAGGAAGATTGGAGAGGGTTCCCATCACCCCACCCACCGCTTTCTGGCCCAAAAAGGCCGGCAGCTGAAGGATGACCAAGATGGCGCCGATGCCCGACATGAAGCCGGAGATCACCGTGTACGGCATCTGGGTGACGTAACGCCCAAGGCGGAACACACCAAAAAGGATCTGGAAGATCCCGGCGAGGATCACCACGGTGAAGGCCATCGCCATCGCCGTTTCTTTATCCGGCGCCGTGGCCGTAAAACTCAGGATCACTGAGGTGAACACCACCGTCATCGGACCCGTGGGTTCCGAGATCAGCGTGGGAGTGCCCCCGAACACCGCGGCCACAAGACCAATGATCACGGCTCCCCAGAGCCCCGGAGCCGGGTCACCGGTGGCAGCAACACCGAAAGCCAGTGCCATCGGCAAAGCAATCACAGCGGCGGTAACTCCGCCGAAGGCATCGCCCTGGAGGTTCGTGGCGTTGATGCGATTCAACAAATCGTGACTCTGCCCCGTGGCCATCGACCTTAGATCGGTTCTCGGCAAAGCAGAATCCCTCCAACGTCTCGGTTGCCCATGCCTGAATTTCTCCAGGCCACAATCGAAGTTCTCCTTGGCATCGCTCTGCTGTTTGGCGGTGGTGAACTTTTTGTTCAGGGATCGATCGCCCTCGCTGTGATTTTCGGGATTCCTCAGCTGGTGATTGGACTCACCGTGGTGTCACTGGGAACCAGTGCACCCGAGCTGTTTGTCAGCCTTAATTCCGTGCTTCAGGGGTCTGATGCACTCGCCCTAAGCAACGTGGTGGGCAGCAATATCTTCAATGTGATGGTGGTGCTGGGGAGCAGTGCGTTGGTGCTGCCCCTGCGCGTTGAAAGTCGGCTGGTCCGCCGAGATGTGCCTTTGATGATTGCCGTTTCGGCCGCCGTATGGGGGATGGCGTCCGCCGGACGCGTGACCTGGCAAGCCGGCCTTGCCCTTCTCCTGGGCCTGATCATCAACACCATCTGGGAGATCCGAACCGCACGGGAACAGCCGGATGACAGCGAAAGTGCAGAACCAGAAATCGAAGACAACGCCGCAGAAGGCGGATGGCACCTGGCTGTTCTACGGCTGATTGCTGGCATCGCAGTGCTCACGGTTGGATCCAAAGTGTTGGTGAGTGGCGCCACCAGCGCTGCAACGCTCCTCGGCGTCAGTGAGGCCGTCATCGGGTTGACGATCGTGTCGGCTGGTACCTCCATGCCGGAACTGATTACGTCGCTCGTTGCAGCCCTCCGCGGTCGAACCGATTTGGCCATCGGCAACGTTGTTGGCAGCTGTCTTCTCAACCTGATGCTTGTGCTGGGAGGCACCGCATTGGTCACAGGAAGTCAGGGACTGAACGTCTCCCCCGACCTCATTCATGACGACCTACCAGTGATGCTTCTCACCAGCCTTGCTTGCCTTCCGATCTTCTGGACTCGCGGACGCATCAGTCGATTGGAAGGGGGATTGTTGCTGAGTCTTTATGTGCTCTACATCGTTGATAACGTTCTTCCCCGAACAAACCTCTCAAGTTGGTCTGATGAATTCAGATTGGTAATGCTTTGTTTGGTTCTACCGGTCGTGATGATCACGATCATCACGCAAGCCGTGGTGTATTGGCGGACGAGCCGATGAGCCCTTCCTGCATGAAAACAAATCGTCTTTGATTTCAACTTAAGAATTCAACAAAACCTTTTTCGGTACGTCCCTGCGCACCTACATCGTCACAAATTCCTCAGACACCGATGGATGCAACGCCATGGTGCGATCAAAGTCGGCCTTGGTTGCCCCCATACCTACAGCGATGGCCGCCATCTGAATAATTTCCGCCGCATGCTCACCCACCATGTGGCATCCCAGCACCCGATCACTCTCCTTCTCCAGCACAAGTTTGAGCAAACAGCGGGGTCCTGTAGCGGGCAAAGCGCGCGACATCGAACGAAAGCGGGCGCGGTGTACAACGACCCCCTCAGCGCCAAACCGTTCAACCGCGGCCTCCTCAGATAAACCGACCGTCGCCAGCTCCGGGTCACTGAAAACGGCACTTGCGACCAGGTCGTGGTCAACACGACGATGGCGCGTACCAAAGGCACTATCGGCAAATGCCCGTCCCTCGTCGATCGCAACCGGAGTGAGATTCACCCGATCTGTGGCATCTCCAACGGCATAGATATGAGGAACCGATGTGCAGGAATCGGAATTCACTTTGATGCGTCCAGCCTCAGTGCTGATTCCTGCCTCTTCAAGGGCCAAATCTTGAAGCCAAGGGCGACGCCCTGTTGCCATGAGAACACCACCACAGGATCTCGAGGTTCCATCGGATAACTGGGCAAGGAGAGAACCGGTGTCGCCCTCGACCGCGGTGACCGTTTGACCAAACACCACATCAATCCCGCTATCCCGCATCCCCTCCAGCACAGAAGTGGCCAGTTCGGCATCAAATCCCCTCAGCAGCCTTGGCCCACGCACCACCTGCGTCACCGAAACACCAAGCCCCTGCAAGATGCATGCAAATTCGCAGGCAATGAAACCGGCACCCACCACCACGACCGAGGAGGGAACATCTTGAAGCTCAAACATGTCATCACTCACCCAGGTCTTCTCAATCCCCGGAATTTGCGGACGCACCGGCCGACCACCAACGGCGACAAGCAACCGAGATCCAGACACCTCACAGACCAGTGCTCCGCCGCGTTGTTTCGAGACACCAACGCTGTTTGGTCCTGTGAACCGACCCCACCCGGAGATCAGCGTTACACCGGCTTTCTCGAGAAAACCCAAATGAAGCGTGTTGAGGCGATCCACCTCAGCGCGCACACGACGCAGCAGTTCCGGCACATCGGACTGGATGGAGTCGATCTTCAGGCCATAAGCAGGTGCATCGGCCAGTTGATGCCGTGCTTGGGCGCCATAAACAAGCAGTTTCTTTGGAACGCAACCGCGGATCACGCATGTGCCACCAACGCGATCACCCTCCACAATCGCCACGCGCGCGCCATAACTTGCCGCCCGCTTAGCCGCTGCGAGTCCGCCTGAACCAGCCCCGAGCACAACCAAATCAAACGACAAGTCCATGGGGCAAGAGCACTCCTGCCATTCTCGTCAATCGTTGGTGGGAGCGCTCGCAATGCAATCGACAGCCATCGGCGCCGACAACCCGTCAGATTGACGCCCTCCATGCCGATTGGCTGAGAACCAACGGACCTCGGGATTCAACGCGCTGTTTGCACTTTTGTGATGTCCGTTTCATCAGCCACCGTTACATCAGCCCCTGTCCACCCCCTGAGCTGGGACGAGCTGACGTTGCACGCAACGGCCGACCAGGAGCGTGTGCAAGGACCCACCAACGCCCAAGCCGACCTTCGTTTATTCGGCCATGACCCAAACAGTGTGCAAGTCACGCTGTTCAGGGACCATCACGCCTGGTGTCCCTACTGCCAAAAGATTTGGCTTTGGTTGGAGTTCAAGCGAATTCCCTACAAAATCCAAAAGGTGACCATGCGTTGCTATGGACCGAAGGAGCCTTGGTTTCTAAAAAAAGTTCCCTCAGGAATGCTCCCTGCCTTGGAACTCAACGGAACATTGATCACAGAAAGTGATGTGATCTTGCTTGCTCTTGAGCAACAGTTTGGGCCCCTGGGCGGTGCGATGACTCACTCAGATTCTTTGGAACTTAGACATTTAGAGAGGCTCTTGTTCCGTGCTTGGTGCATCTGGCTCTGTAGTCCAGGGCTCACGTCTCGCCAGCAACACCAAGCCCAAGAGCAATTTAGAGCGGTGGCCCAGCGCTTTGAACAAGAACTCAATACAACACCTGGCCCCTGGCTGCGCAGCGATCAACCCGAAACCGTTGATTTGTTATTTGTCCCCTACGTGGAACGAATGAACGCCTCGTTGGCGTACTACAAGGGCTATCGATTGCGGCGGGAACACCCCAACATCGATCGCTGGTTTCGTGCTCTTGAATCCCTGGAGACCTACCGCGGAACCCAGAGCGATATGCACACCCATGTCCACGATTTGCCACCCCAAATGGGAGGTTGTTGGTCGGACAATTCGGAACTTGCCACGGAGCTTGCAGCCAAGATCGATCGTGGCGATGGACTCGGTGACGACGAAGCGATTTGGCCCGACGACACACTCCATGGTCAAGCGGCCCTTGCCCTATCCCGAGTGATACGCCATCGCGACCAGCTGCTGAAACGCAATCCATTCGGCAGCCAAAGATTCGACCTGCCATTGCGTTGCGCACTCACCCGACTCATCACCGGAGCAGCGTGCCAACCACCGAAAGGTTCTGCCGCATCACTGCGCTATCTACGCGACCGCATCTCAATTCCACGGGATATGCCCTTACCCGCAGGGCGTCTTCTCCGCCAAGCCCTAGAAGCAACGGCCGCCATGGATGGCCCACAACAGGGGGAACCACTGGGGCTGCGAAATCGTTTTGATCAAGACCCCAGGGCTTTTTTGATTCGGCCATAGTGGGATGAAGGGTCGCAACAGAGGCGTGTCGCTTCGACTGTCGGTTTATCAGAACATTCCCAAGCCAACGCCAGAGACGCCGCTGGTGGAAGTTTCTGTGGCAGCTTTACGCCCCACGCAGTGGTGCGTTGGCTATGCCGAGGTTTGGGCACGGCAAGTTGATTTTTCCAGTGACAGTCGCCAAACACGCCTGGACTATCTCCGCAAAAAGCCTGTACCCATGGTGCGCAATGCAGCGGGCTCGCTCTGGATGGTGGATCGTCATCACAGGCTGAGATCTCTGCTCGGCATCGATCCTGAAGCCACCACATGGGGATATGTGATTGCTGAGGTTGATGATCAAAATCCAACGGCGGCGATCACTTATTTGCAGACGCAAGGATGGCTTTATCTCTACGACAGTCGTGGACAGGGACCACGTCATCCCAGTGAGTTGCCAGGTTCACTACTGACGTTGGAAGACGACCCTTATCGCAGCTTGGTCTGGAAGCTCAAGCAAGAGGGGTTGATCAAACCTCAAGCCCATATTCCTTATCACGAATTTCGTTGGGCTGCCTGGCTCCGCCAACGGCCACTCCCGCCATTTAGTTCGCGTCAATTGGAGCCTGCACTCGCCCCCGCCAGACGCTTGGTGTGCTCTGAAAGCGCCCGCAATATGGCCGGATGGAAAGGTAAAACAGCCTGACTCGTGAATCAACGCTTGCTTCGTGAATCAATTTGCAGCAAGTCGCGCACCTTCTGCACCTGACCGGCCAGCTTCGGATCGGACGCTAATTTTTTTTCGATTTGTTCAATCGCGTACATCACCGTGGTGTGGTCTTTCCCCCCAAAGGTGTCGCCAATGCGAGGAAGGCTTAGGTCGGTGCCCTGACGCATTAAGTACATCCCCACCTGACGCGCCTGGCTCACGGCTCGACGGCGAGTACTGCTGCACATCTCCTCCGCGGTGACATCAAAGACCTCGGACACTTTTTCAATCACCTGCTGAGGAGACACCGCCACGCCTTGTCCGGTGGGATCAAGCATTGGGGCGACCGACTCCACCGTCATCGGTAGACCTGTAATCGAGGCAAACGCCACTGCTCGGGTGAGAGCTCCTTCCAGCTCACGAATATTGGAGGTGAAACGACCAGCGATGTACTGGATCAAATCCCGAGGCAGGGCCATCCGTTCTTGCTCCGCCTTCTTTTGAAGAATCGCCATTCGCGTCTCCAGGTCGGGGGACTGGATATCCGCAATCAGACCCATCTGAAACCGAGAAATCAGCCGCTGCTGCAAACGCGGGATCTGGCTGGGAGGGCGATCACTGGCAATCACCACCTGACGTCCTGCTTCATGCAGAGCGTTAAACGTATGGAAAAACTCCTCTTGGGTGTATTCCTTCCCCTCAATGAACTGGATGTCGTCAACCAGAATCAAATCAGCCGCGCGATAACGATCACGGAAGGCCTGCATGCCGTCCTTACGAATCGCTTGAATCAAATCATTGGTGAACGTTTCGGTCGAGACATACGCCACCCGAGCCCCGGGGTCGATCTCGAGGCGGTAATGGCCAATGGCCTGCATCAGGTGGGTTTTGCCGAGGCCAACGCCACCACAAATGAACAGTGGATTGAATTCCCGTCCAGGGGCCTCTGCCACAGCCAACGCAGCCGCGTGGGCCATGCGGCTGTTTTGACCCACCACAAAACGGCCGAATACGTAGCGGGGATTCAGGGCTGGCAGATAGCGGCGCTGTCCACTAGGGCGAGCTGGGGCTGACTCCCGACGAGGTTCAGACACATCGGTGAGTTCCACTGCAGCCGCATCGGCAACGCTCTCCGACTTGGGCAATGCAGTTTGAGCAAGAACGGTGACTTGAACCGATCGACCGCTGATGCTGGTTGCCATTTCAGCGATGGTGGGCAGCAGCTGCTCCCGCAATCGAATGCTGGTGAAGGGGTTGGGAGCCAACAACTTCAACTCACCATTGCTGAAGCTGCTGCAGCCCGTTGGCCGAATGAACGTCTCAAAGGTGGGCTTGGAGAGCTTGTCTTGTAACCCCTGTCGAACCTTGGTCCAGAGCTCGTCTCCCGTCTCCACGAAATCGCCGCGCTCCTGAAGGTTGAATCTACGCATGTTGTGAGGCTGCGGCATTCTTAGGTTCATCAGCATCGAAAAAACCGTGATGCCAACTTTCATTCGTTGGATCGGACTGGCCCTGATCGGGACAGGCCTGTCCTCATGCGGTTTGATCAAGTCCCAACTGGGGTTGGGTCCCAAACCCCCTCAATTGGCTCCACCCGTTGTCAATGACCAACCTCGCAGTGCCCCACTCCAGGCTCGCGAGAATGTGATTGTGAAAGCGGTGGACAGGGTGGGGCCCGCCGTGGTGCGCATTGATGTGGTCAAAAAAGTCAATAATCCGTTGGGCGGGATTTTTGGAATCGGCCCTTCGACCCAGCGACAGCAAGGACAGGGCTCGGGCTTCATCACGCGAAGCAATGGGTTGATTTTCACCAATGAACATGTCGTTCGAGGGGCCGACGAGGTGGCCGTGACACTTCCAGATGGACGCAGCTTCAAGGGCAAGGTGCTCGGAGGTGACCCCTTAACCGACGTTGCAGTGGTGAAGGTTGTTGCCGAAAACCTACCGGTGGCATCCCTTGGCAACTCTGATGATTTGAAGCCTGGTGAATGGGCCATCGCCATTGGCAATCCCTTTGGCCTCAACAACACGGTGACGGCTGGCATTATCAGCGCCGTCGACCGAACCAACGCCGTTGGTGAAGGTCAACGCGTTCCTTATATCCAAACGGATGCAGCCGTCAATCCAGGCAACAGTGGCGGGCCGCTCATCAATGCCGCGGGCCAGGTGATCGGCATCAACACTGCGATCAGAACAGCACCAGGGGGAGGACTTAGCTTCGCCGTACCCGTCAATCTGGCGAAGCGAATCGCCCAACAGATTGTGAGCACGGGGGAAGCCTCACATCCCTTCATCGGGGTTCAGCTGCGGAGCCTGACCCCCCAACTCGCCCGAGAGATCAATGCCACCGGCAGCAGCTGCACCGTGCCAGAACTCAACGGGGTTCTGGTGGTGGAGGTTGTACCCGATACACCTGCTGCGGAGGCAGACATTCGCCAATGCGATCTGATTCTTTATGTGGATGGCGAATCAGTGCAAAACCCCACAGAAGTTCAGCTCGCCGTTGACCGCGGCGAGGTGGGACAACCCATGCAGCTCAAACTGAGACGCGATGGCGATGAAATCTCAGTTGAAGTGCTGCCAAAAGAGTTACCCCGTCAAAATTGAGATACCACGCATCGTGGTGATGGCCCGTTGGCCATCACCCAACCGGTGTAAACAACGCCTTAAGCATGACCTGAAGCACTGCGCTGGAATGGGCCATGCCGGGGAAAGCGCGATGCGAATCCAGCGTGAACTCACCCTTCATACGGCCCGTGTGGTGGCGTCGATGGAAACGGCCCACCACATCACAGCAACATTGGCCGTTGAAGGCCTTGGCCCCAAAGCGGCCCGGCGCTGGGGAGAGCAACTCGGCCTAACAAAAGTGAACTTGCAAGGGACCGGCAACTTGGGCTGCCGGATGAAACGCCAGCTTCTGTTACGCCAAAGCAATGAACTCAGCACCCTGTTCATTGGCACTGACCTTCCGGACCTGAACTCCAACGACCTTCAATCGGCAATCACCAGCCTTCAGAGCCACGATCTTGTGCTCGGTCCTGCGGAGGACGGCGGCTACTGGCTGATTGGCTTCAGCCCGAAACTGCTTCGACGCCCGCACGATTGGCCCCTGGAGGGAATTCCGTGGGGGACATCAACTGTGCTGGAACAAACCACAGCTAAAGCAACACAAAACCAACTGAGCACAGCACTCATCGCGCAGCGGAATGATCTCGATCACCTCTCAGACCTAAGGCCATGGCAGGGTTAACGGTTGTGGTTCCCGCCCTTAACGAAGCGCGGCACCTTCCCTCTCTCCTGGCAGATCTCCAGAGGTGGCCAGATGCTCTCCAGATTGTTGTTGTGGATGGTGGCAGTACAGACAAAACCATTCAGGTGGCCCATCAAGGAGGTGCCCGTGTTTTGCAAAGCCCCGTTCAGGGACGGGGACAGCAACTCCAACTGGGTCTGCAGTCCTCACAGCACGCCTGGTTGCTGATCTTGCATGCCGATAGTCGGCTCAGCCAGAACTGGGTCGACCACGTCCAAAGGGTTCACACCATGGCGCACGGACGGCAGCAGGCTTGGGCCTTCGACTTTCGCGTCGATGAACGCCGGCCAATGTTGAGGCTGCTGGAATGGTGTGTGGGGCTTCGCAGCCGCTTGGGACAAATGCCCTATGGAGACCAAGGACTGCTGATCCACCGCAGCCTGTATGACCGTGTTGGGGGCTATCGCTCTTTAGCTCTCATGGAAGATCTCGATCTCATCCAACGGCTTCGACAGATCAGTCGGATCGGTGCCCTGGGGTGCGCCCTCACCACAAGTTCACGCCGTTGGAGCCGTCGCAGCGTTTTGAACCAAGCTTGGAAGAATGCTCAGCTCAGACGACGCTGGAGAAACGGCGTGAACGCCCAACAGCTAGTCCAAACCTATCGACGTTGATCCATCCCTCAATTGGAGTACCAAAAAGCACAACGATGAGCTTGAGGCTCAAGATCCCACCCCTGACGCTGATAGAAATTCACCACCCCGGGATCAGCAAACAGGCTCACCCGTTCCGTACCCATCTGGTTCAGGACCTCAAGGACATAAATCATCATTTGTTTGCCCAAGCCATTGCCTTGATAGAGAGGGTGCACTGCCACATCCCACACGGTGGCCTCAAAAATGCCATCTCCCGTACATCGGGCGAACCCAACAAGCCGGGGCACCCTTGGGTCATGGCGCCATAAACCCACCTTCAGAAGACTGTTTGACAAAGCTTTCCGCACACGACGGGCAGGGCGCCGACTCCAGCCCACAGCTTCGAGCAACTGCTCAAGCTCAATGAGATCAAACGGCTGGGACTGACTGAACACCAAGGTGAGCTGATCATTCGCGCAGTGACACAACCTTGCGTCCTCGCCGTATTGCTTCAGTAAAGGCTCTGCAGGCACTTGCAACGAGGGCATCACAGCTTGGCAAGCCCCCGTTCTTGAAGGTCAGCTAACTGGGCATACAAACCACCATTGGCTCGCAACTCCACATGGGTGCCCTGCTCAATCAACTCTCCAGCTTTCAAAACCAGGATGCGATCTGAAGCCTCGACAGTGGCGAGACGATGGGCAATCACCACTGCCGTCCGCTTTTGCAACAACCGATCGAGATCACGCTGCAAGGTTGCCTCTGTGGAGGGATCCATGAAAGCAGTGGCCTCGTCCATCACCAAAACTGTTGGGTTGCGGATCGCCACCCTCGCAACGGCCAACAACTGCCGTTCTCCGGAGGAGAGGTTGCCTCCCCGCTCACGCAACTCAGTTTCGAGCCCCTGAGGAAGCCGCCGAAGCAGCTCATCCAGTCCGAGATCAGAGCAGATTCTTTGAAGCTGTTCATCGCTGACATCAGCATCAAGACGCAGATTGTCAGCGACATTGCCACTGAACAAAAACGTGTCCTGAAGCACCACGCCCAACTGGCGACGGAGATCCGCCGTTGAAATCGACCGGATATCGCGGCCATCGAGCAGTATTCGCCCCTCCTGGGGTTCGTATAAGCGACACAACAATCGAATCACGGTGGATTTTCCCGACCCTGTGGGACCCACAAGGGCTACATGCTCTCCGGGAGCAATCCGAAAGGACAGATTCCGCAGGATTGGGTCGTCCGGTCGATACGAAAAACTGACATTTTCGAAAATCAATTCACCACCACCCACCGCATTTAAGGGCTGAGGGTCATCGGCTTCAACAATCTCCAAGGGCTTTTCCATCAACTCCCCAATCCGTTCCACCGCCGTCAGTCCCCCCTGAATCTGAGTAAATCGTTCCGCTAGCTGTCGCAGGGGATCAAACAATCGCTGGGCATAAATGATGAACGTGGTGAGTGTGCCCAACCCCATGGCTCCGCTGGTCACCATCCAGCCGCCCAGGGCCAGCACCAAGGCAACGGCTCCGAGGCTCACCCATTCCAGGAACGCGGAGATGCTGCTGTCAAAGAAAATCGTTCCATTCACCGCACTGCGATAAGCGGCACCGGTGCGGGAGAAGCGGCGGCTATTGACCTGCTCCCGGCGGTACATCTGAACAACCTCAAGTCCCTGAAGATTTTCCTGAAAATCAGCATTGAGCTGGGACAGCTCTTCGCGCACCATGTAATTCGCTTTCCGGT
>ERZ802821.687-NODE-687-length-18713-cov-43.7909_pt1 | contig 18713 bp, 17 predicted proteins | sample MGYA00345648_ERZ802821 | MGnify/ENA primary metagenome ERZ802821 (study PRJEB30503, sample SAMEA104212357) | marine metagenome | biome: Westerlies Biome; feature: [SRF] surface water layer (ENVO:00010504) within the epipelagic zone...; material: water... | reverse complement strand
CGCAGGCGGGGCAGGCACAATTGCGCCATGTCGGGTGGCGATCCAGCGGATTTCCGGGTTTGTCAAAGCTGACATCATCGGGCAGGATCACGGGCAGGTTTTCTTTTTTCTCGGGCACCACGCCGCAGGCATCGCAATGTACAACGGGGATCGGGCAGCCCCAATAGCGCTGGCGCGACAAGCCCCAATCGCGCAACCGGTAATTGGTAACGCCCTTGCCCCAGCCTTGTGCTTCGGCGAAGGCAATCGTGGCATCCACGGCCTCTTGCCCGGTGGCCATGTCGAGTCCAGCGAAGTGGTTGGCCCATTTCACTTTTTCAGATTTAGGGGGCACAAACGCCAGATCCGCAACCGGTGTGTCATTATCGAGCGCAAAAAATGTATCAATCACGGGCAGGTCATATTTGCGAGCGAAATCCAAATCGCGTTGATCATGCGCGGGGCAGGCGAAAATTGCTCCGGTGCCGTAATCCATCAAAATAAAATTCGCGATCCAAACGGGCAAAGTCCAGTCAGGGTTTAGCGGGTGGCGCACGCGCAACCCCGTATCAAGGCCGTTTTTATCGGCTTTTTCCATATCGGCTTCCGAGGTGCTCATCTGCCGGCATTCTTTGTTGAAGGCCGCAATCTCGGGATTTGAGGCCTCGAGCTGCCGGGCCAGCGGGTGATCGGCCGAAATCCCGATAAAAGATGCGCCAAGCAATGTATCTGGGCGCGTGGTGTAAACGGCAATTTGTGCATGATCGGTCGGCCCGTTGATCACATCAAAGGCAAATTCCAACCCCCGCGATTGCCCGATCCAATTGGATTGCATCAGCTTGACCTTGGCAGGCCAATCATCCAGCCCGTCGATCGCTTGCAAAAGGTCTTCGGCATGCTCGGATATTTTGAAAAACCACTGCGTGAGCTCGCGCCGCTCGACCAGCGCGCCCGAGCGCCACCCGCGGCCGTTTTCCACCTGTTCATTGGCCAAAACGGTCATATCTACCGGATCCCAATTGACCACAGCGTTTTTGCGATAGACCAGATCTTCCTTTAAGAAATCCAAAAACAACGCTTGTTGTTGCCCATAATATTCCGGATCGCAGGTGGCAAATTCGCGCGACCAGTCGATCGACAGGCCAAGCGGTTTCATTTGCGCGCGCATATCGGCGATATTGCTATAGGTCCAATCTTTGGGGTGGCCGCCTATTGCCATCGCGGCGTTTTCAGCCGGCATTCCAAACGCATCCCAGCCCATCGGGTGCAACACATTATGCCCGGTGCTGATTTTATGGCGGGCAATCACATCGCCCATTGTGTAATTGCGCACATGGCCCATATGGATCCGCCCCGAAGGATAGGGAAACATCTCAAGCACGTAATATTTTGGTTTGCTTTGATCGCGTGTGGCCGTGAAGACGCCAGCGTCTTCCCAGCTTTGTTGCCATTTCGCTTCTATGTCACCCGCCTCATAGCGCATCTTTTTGGAATTCCTTGCAAGCATTTCTGTTGGTATGGTGATAGTGGTTTCGGCGCGCAGCGTCCAGAGCTGCGCTGGGCTTTCTCGCAAGGGCTGGTTCGGGTATCTGCTGGCTTTGCGCATCGGGCAGTGGCCGCCCGAAAGGGCACGCGGGATGGCGACATGCAGAACGGGACCGGCTTGGCAACTGTGGCATTCATGCATCAGTTTTTGAGCGCTCTTTTACAGGAAGGCTCCGAACTCTTGAAAAGACCTACGAAGTGAGCGACATGAATGTTATGTATTGCGTGGACGAACCACGTGGTTGAACAACTTTTTAAGATCGAGGGAAAAAAGATGAAAAAAGTTCTTTTTGCTACAACAGCTCTGGTAATGACAACAGGTTATGCCGCTGCTGAAGTTAGCTTCTCAGGCAAAGCGGGCGCCGGTGTTTTTAGCCAAACAACTTCTTCAGGTGACACATCAGAAGTCTTCTCAGGCATTGATCTCAACGTCAGTGCGTCTGTAACAACAGATAACGGTATCACAATCACAGCAGCTGATGATTTCGGTGGCGGTAGTCTGGGTGACTACGATGACGATTATGCTGTTGAAGCTCAAACATCAGACTTGGACACTCCAGGCGTAACGATTGCCAGCGGTGGAATTTCTCTGGAAATCGATAACCAAGCTATCGATGACAGATACGATGACAGCCAAAACGGCGACATCGGCTTGGATATGACTTTTGTTGGAAACTCTATTGGTATAACTTTAGATACTGACGCGGCAACTGGCGAAGCTGGAATGTCGTACAGCATCGGCGGTGCTGCTGGTGGAGTGTCTTACGGCTTGAAAGGCACTGACAGCAACGATAACGACAAATCAGCTTTCGAGTATAAAGTTTCTTATGACATGACCGGCATGTCATTGAGTTTTGATTCAGACAACGAAGATGGCTCGGATGCAGTAAACACACTTGGCGTGACTGCTCCTCTTGGTGCCATGTCAGTAACCGTTTCTGCAGATGATAACGACGACTGGGACGCATCTGTTTCATATTCAGCTAGTGGGTTAACAATTTCGTACTCAACTGATGAAGAATCAGCATGGGAAACACACGCAACATACTCACTTGGTGGCGGTGCAACTGCATATGTTGCTGCGACAGACGCATCTGAATTCACGGTTGCTGGTGTAGAGTTTTCGTTCTAAATTGAATAATTTAGATTGGATGGAAAGAGCAGCCTTTTGGCTGCTCTTTTTTTGTTTTTGCAGACGTATAAGTTGCGTCAAGTTCTACACGAAGCTTTGCTATACGCTGCTCACAGCCTGTAAGCTGTTTGTGCATAGCTCGCTGCTTTATAAGCCACTGTGCGTGCGCATATTCGCTGCGTAGCTGTTTGCGTAAAGCGTGCAGTGAGAGTTTACGCATTAAACTTAACAAGCTCTACTGCTTGAGCTAACTGAGTGTCATTAACATCAATATAGCGTTGAGTGACGGCTATACTGCTATGTCCTGCAAGCTCTGCCAGTACACGTACGCCTATACCTTTGTTGGCAAGACATGTGATAAATGTACGCCTTGGTGTGTGGCTTGATGCACCCTTAAGACCACAATCGGAGAACACATTTAGAAACAACTGGCACATTGTGTTGGCGCTGAAATGGCCTCCCTTCTGACTGGTGAACAATGGCATTGATGGCTCTGAGTTGATTAACTGTACTTTGTATTGATCTAACGTGCTCTTGAGGCTTTGGTTGACGAACACTGTGCGTGTACGAGCACCTTTAGTTTGATGACGCTGTAGGTTGAAGAGATCACGCACCGTCATCTGAGTGTCATATACATCTCCAACACATAGAGCAGCGAGTTCCTTTGCGCGCAGTCCTGTGTAAAAGGCGAATGCAAAGATGGTGCAGTCACGCACTGAGTGCTTGCTTGTCTTGAGATAGCGTTTCACACGCTTGATTTGTGCATCTTCCAGGGTAAGTGCTTGTGCCATATAAACCCCTCAATCTCAGGCTTTTACTTTGCACAGCGTATTGTCTGAGATTCGGTTTGGACAACCACTTTGATAGCCACATCATAGCTGTTCATTATCAATGACTTAGTATATAAACTCATAATATGTGTATTCTATGAGATTTATTTGTGTTCAACTGCTTCTCAGTTAAACAAACACTGCACAGTTGTGCATCTTTCGCTCCGCTCAAGTACACCAACTGTTTGTGTTGATTATCTATATGGGGGCTTTCTGTAGATTTAGAAGTCGCAGAGAGGCTACTCGCCTCTCGTTATATGACTTTCTGTGAGTTTGTCAGACAGCGACTTCGCACAACCAGTGTATAACTGGGAGGTAGGGTTAGGCTGTTACCTTTACGTGCGCAGCGTTGTTCCCAACGCAACATGCCATGAATAAGTCGCCACCCATAGCACACATGCCGGGTATTGTGTTGTGAGGCACAATCTCTCTTCCTGTTCCACTGCATAATTTTACGAGCCAGTTGCAGCTTTGCTCGTTGATTGCCTCTGTTGAAACCTTCTGCGCTGACAAGTTCCGTACGCGATAATCACTAAAGCTTACTCAATGCCGTTTGTAGAGCGCTATGCACAGATCTCCTGAATAGTCTTGTCACCACGTAATTCTTTTAGCACTGCATCAGCCTAAAACTGGCTTTAAATTCCTATCATTATTTCATTTTTCTACCAATCAGGGCGAGTTGGGTCCATCTTTGTACTCTGATCAAATTTGCCAGAGCACATCACACTAACTCGCTACACAGTAGCTTAAATTCCAAGAATATTGTATTTTTAGAGTTTTTGCATAATAATTTTGTTATCCAAATAATCGGGATATCTGGATAATACTACTATCCCTTGATATGGAGTTTACATGTTAAAATTTGCAGTGGTGTTGTCTTTATTTTTTTTTTCTGCCTCCTCTACGCAGGCTGAAAAAGCTTCTTTAGCAGCAATTTCAAGCTATTTCGACCAGCACAAAGTGCTGGCCGCACAATTTGTTCAGATAAGTTATGACGGATCTCGAGCAGATGGACAAATATTTCTCAAGCGCCCTGGTAGATTACGGTTTGAATATCAACATCCAAATAACACTATAGTGTTGGTTGCAGAGAAAAGAATTACCGTTTTTGATTATAAAAGTAATAGTCATCCTTCTTCGTATCCGGTTTCTAATTCACCCTTATCGCTTCTTTTAAGTGAGGAGATTGATTTTACAAAAGGCGCCATGGTTCTAGACCACAGTTATGATGGGTCTCTGACGCAATTGGTGTTAGAGAACCCAGAATATCAAGAGTTTGGCCAAATCACTTTGAAGTTTGAGCAAGGTCCTTTGCGACTAAGCCAGTGGCAAGTGACAAATCAGGCCGGAGAACATATTCTAGTTGTGTTAAGTGACTTAAAATACGATGTTGTACTGCACGACACGCTATTCAATATTTCGTTTAACATTGAAAAATGGAAAAAACGATAAATCTATTGAAGGACGGTACAAGTCTTTTGTAGATAAAAAACATACTAATTTTTTTGGCGCTGGCATAAATGAAGCGTGCGTAAAGGGGGCTTGCATTACTTAACTTTTCGTTTAACGAGTTCAGGCTTCTTTTAAAACTATCTGTAATTTAAATTTGATCTTTTGGAAGAGAGAATTAATATATTTCCAAATCTGTACTGATTTGGATTGTGTGAATTGGCATGAGTATAGGGCATATAAATGAGCGGATCTACGATGCGTGGCGAGCACTGCATCAGAATGCCGTTAGTAGCACAGCAGCTCGTCCAAAATTAATCGCCGTGTCAAAAGTGCAACCCGATGAACGCGTGCGCGCGGTGCTGGCGCAAGGGCATCGGTGTTTTGGTGAGAATAGAGTGCAAGAGGCGGCGCAAAAATGGCCGAATTTCCGCGCTGAGTTTTCCGGCATAGATCTGCACCTCTTGGGGCCGTTGCAAAGCAATAAAGCCCGCCAAGCGATTCAGCTATTTGACGTGATACATTCGCTTGATCGGCCAAAACTGGCAGCCGCCTTGGCCCGATTGGCGCAGGAACTGGGACAATGTCCAAAACTGTTTATTCAGGTTAATACGGGGTCCGAGCCGCAAAAAGCCGGGATTTTAAACGCCGATTGCGATGCGTTTATCGCCGCTTGTCGCGCGCTTGATTTGCCGATTATCGGGCTGATGTGTATTCCGCCGGCTGAAGAAGAGGCCGGCGCCCATTTTCAGCTTTTGGCCGATATGGCGGCGCGCAACGGCTTGTCCGGGTTATCGATGGGCATGTCGGCAGATTTTGAATTGGCCATCGCCCATGGCGCCACGCATATCCGCGTTGGATCGGCTATTTTTGGCAGTCGGGTGCCAGCGGCTAAGCAATCACCAGCTTAGTGCCAAATCTAAGGCCTTTGGCGATGCGGCGCAGATCCGTGCGCGACACGCCGATACAGCCTTCAGTCGGATAATGCGGCCGCCGCCATTGGTGCAAAAAGATCGCCGAACCGCGGCCTTTCACAGCATAGGGCCAGTTCCAATTGGTGAGGATTATCAGATCATAAAGCGGATCCGCCCGCATTAACCTTTCATGGCGGCCTGAATAGGGCGTCCGCACCATCATATTATAGTCTTGATCGGTTGGATCATCCGACCAAAGATCGCTTGGGCCAATCGGGCGCGCCCAGTCGGTTGGTGCTGCTAACCTATCGGGGCGATAGAGCAGGCCAACGATTTCATGGCTGCCGGACGGGGTTGCCCCATCGCCTTCGCGCTTACGATCGCTGATGCCGCCGCGCCCAATGCTGCAAGGGTAGTATCGGCCCTGGAACCGCAGGCCGCGTTTGGTAAGCACGATATCCTTTGGCCTCACCCTCACAAAAGATGCCCGGATTTTTGCGCCTTAGTCGACAAATAGCTTGCGTTGAGCGGGTTTTCCCCCCGCTTTAAGGGCACGCGCTCTGCGACGGTGATGCCTTGTTGCTCCATCATCGCCACTTTTGCCGGATTATTGGTGAGCAAGCGGATTTGCGAAATGCCCAATTTTCGCAGGATTGAAGCGCCGAGGCGAAAATCACGCTCATCATCTTCAAACCCCAAGCGGTGATTGGCTTCCACCGTATCAAAGCCCTGATCTTGCAACGCATAGGCGCGCAATTTGTTTGTGAGGCCGATGCCGCGCCCCTCTTGATTGAGATAGAGCAAAGTGCCCGCGCCCTCTTGCCCCATTTGCTGCAGCGCCCCTTGCAATTGGGGGCCGCAATCGCATTTTAAACTGCCCAGAACATCGCCGGTAAAACACGCCGAATGCAAACGCACCAAGACGGGTTGCGCACGGTCAAGAAGACCGATTTCCAGCCCGTAATGTTCTTCACCCCCGTCATCAGGTCGGAACACATGCAAGCGGGTGTTTGCTGCAGGGGCGGTAGGTATGTGCGCCGCTGCAACCGAAGATAACACGCTTTGCGCCTCTAAAAACGGTTTGGCTTGCTGGGCGTTTAGGCGCGTCAGCATCGCAAGATCCGGCCCGCTTATTGATCCGGGAAGGCTGGCCATCAGCGCAGCCGGCAAAAGATGCGCCGATTTTACCAAAGCCAGCGCAATTCGATCCAGTTGAACCTCTCCCCCGCGCAGAGTTTGAAACGGGCCTTTCAACGGAACACTGAGGTCATCGACCGGGTTCGCAAGGCTTCGAAGCCAGGCCAAATTACGATCTGCAGGCAACGCAAGCCGCGCCAGATCGCCGTCATAGGCGGCAATTTTCAGCGTTTCTGCGCGCTGCTTGGTCAGCACCATATGCAGGGGATGTTTGGACGCGATCATCTGATCTAGCCGTGCTTGGCTCAGCGTTTCGATGGGCACCAGCAAGGTTTGCGCAGGCCCTGCGCTTAAGATCACGGGCACGCCCATGCGCAAATCAGTGCGCGCACGCGCGATTTGTTCTATGATTGTTAACGCGACCCTCATTTTGCGCCTGCAAACCCTTCACATTGCTTCGTTTGGGTTGTGCTGGAAACGCAGAAGCGGGTCAATGTTTCATTTTTGGGTGATTTGGCGGCAAAACCCTCACAATCCCACACTTCCGCGTGAACAACCGGAGAGAAGTCTTGCATAAAGATTTAAAGTTTCCCATGTCTAAATGGCCAGAAGAAGGATGGTTTGAATGACGCAGGTAAGTTCGGTTTTATTGGTTGAGGATCAGGATGACCTACGAGACGCCCTTTCAGATCAACTGCTCGTCACGCAGGAATTCATGGTGGAGCAAGCTGCAAACGGGCAAGAGGCGCTGCACCATATCGCGCAAAAAAGCTTTGATCTGATTATCCTGGATGTTGGGTTGCCCGATACCGATGGCCGCGAGCTGTGTAAGGTGATGCGAAAGCAGAATGTGAAATGCCCGATCGTGATGTTGACCGGCCATGATGGTGATGCGGATACGATCCTTGGTTTGGATTCAGGGGCCAATGATTACATTACAAAGCCTTTCAAAATGGCTGTGCTTTTGGCCCGTTTGCGCGCCCAATTGCGCCAACATGCGTTGTCAGAGGATGCAAGTTTTACGCTGGGGCCCTACACGTTCCAACCCGCCCGTAAGATCTTGACCGCTGCGGATGGCCAAAAAGTCAGACTGACTGAAAAGGAAACCAATATATTAAAATTCCTGCTGCGCGCCGGCGCTGTGATCGTACCACGGGAAAAATTATTGCATGAGGTGTGGGGGTATAATGCGGCCGTCACAACCCATACGCTGGAAACGCATATTTACCGCCTGCGGCAAAAGATTGAAGTGGATCCATCGCAGGCCAGTCTTTTGGTGACAGCGGCGGGCGGATATAAATTGGTGGCCTAGTCTATTTGGCGGAGCGGTTTGGTGGGATTTAATCCGAATCGGATGCCGGAAAAGGCGCCGCTTGCATTTCAAACCGCATTGGACCGGCCCCTTGTTTGGCCAAGTGATCCTGCGCATTGAACAAATGGCAGGCTTTCATCGAAAGGCAACCGCAGCCAATGCAGCTTTCCAATTGATCCCGTAAGTTGGTTGTTTGCTGGATTTTTCTATTTAATTCAGCCCGCATGGCCTGCGAGACCAAGGCCCATTCAGCGGCGGTTGGCGATCGGTTCTGCGATAAAGGTGCAAGCAATTTTTTGATGTCGCGCAGGCGGAAACCACATTTTTGAACTATGATTACAATTGAAACGCGGCGGATATCCGAGCGGGGATAGCGCCGTTGACCGGCACGGTTGCGCTGTGGTTTTAAAAGACCTCGCGTTTCATAATAGCGCAATGCCGAGGCAGCAATACCCGTGCGCCTTGCCAGAAAGCGGATAGAAATTTCCTGCATCTTTCAAAAACCATTTGTCTTAAACCATGGTTGAACCGCTATCAGAAGAATCAGGTATTTTTATGATGCGAGGTATAGGGTGAACCATATTAGTTTAGAGCATGCGAATATTACGGTTTCTGACCCTGAAAAAACCGCGGCTTGGATGCAAGCAGTTTTTGGCTGGCGGATACGCTGGCAGGGCCCGGCGCTTGAGAGCGGATTTACGCTGCATATTGGAACAGAAGCTCAGTATCTGGCGCTGTATTGCCCTGAAGATCTGCAGAAAACACCGTCTGATCCACATGGTTTTTTGGGCGGATTGAATCATATTGGAATCTGCGTGCGCGATCTTGTGGCCTGCGAATCCCGCGCGAAAAAAGCGGGGTTTACACCCCGTGACCATGCAGAATATGAACCAGGGTCGCGATTTTATTTTCATGATTTTGATGGCATTGAGTGTGAAGTGGTCAGTTATTCCTTTGAATAACGCTGTTGCATCAACGGGCCCTGTGCTAGAGGCCTTCTAGCACATTTGAAAGGAGCCTTGTGATGTCTTTTACGCTTGCCACTTGGAATATTAATTCTGTTCGCCTGCGCGTTGATCTGGTGGCACGCCTGCTGCAAGAAGAGGCGCCGGATGTGCTGTGTTTGCAAGAATGTAAATCGCCGGTTGACAAAATTCCGGCCGAGGTTTTTGCCAAAATTGGTTATCCTTACATGGTTGCACGGGGCCAGAAGGGGTATAATGGCGTTGCGATTTTTTCTAAGCGGCCGATGGAAGAAGCCGCTGGGGAAGATTTTGCAGGATTGGGCCATGCCCGCCACATTGCCGGCCGTCTGGACAACGGGGTGACGATCCATAATGTCTATGTGCCGGCAGGCGGCGATGTCGCGGACCGGCTTGTGAATGAAAAATTTGGTCAGAAATTGGATTATCTGGCGGATTTGCGTGATTATTTTGGTGCCGCCAAGCCGCAAAAATCAATACTTGTGGGAGATTTAAACATCGCGCCACGCGAAGATGATGTTTGGAGCCATAAGCAATTGCTGAAAGTGGTCAGCCACACGCCGATAGAAGTTGCCGCTTTGGTTGAAACCCAAGCTGCGGGTGATTGGGTGGATGTGACCCGCCAGGATATCCCAGAGGGGCTTTTATATAGCTGGTGGTCTTATCGCGCCAAAGATTGGAACGCAGCGGATAAGGGGCGCAGGTTGGATCATATTTGGGCCAGCAAAGATATTGCGCCGCTTGCCCATTCGTCAAAAATTCTGCGCGACGTGCGCGGATGGCAGCAACCCAGTGATCATGCGCCGGTTTTTGCCAGCTTTGACCTTTGAATTTCGCGCCACAATCGCCATATAACCATTTAAGATAATTAAAGAGGTAGCAAATGCTTGAATTAGGACAACCCAGCGCGCCGGCAGCGGCTGATGTGATTGCTGATGTGAACGAAAGCGAATTCATGACCGCAGTCGTCGAGGCCAGCAATACTATTCCTGTGATTGTTGATTTTTGGGCGCCATGGTGCGGGCCTTGCAAAACATTGGGGCCGCAATTGGAAGAGGCGGTGAACGCCGCCAATGGCGCCGTAAAAATGGCGAAAGTCAATGTTGACGAAAATCCGATGGTGTCTGAGCAGCTGCGCGTGCAGTCAATTCCGACGGTTTATGCATTTTGGAAAGGCCAGCCGATTGATGGCTTTCAAGGTGCGGTTGCCGCTTCGGAGGTGAAAGCATTTGTAGAGCGCGTGGTGGCCGCTGGCGATGGGGTGCCGGGGGGCGGTTTGGCGGATGCGATCGAGGCGGCTGAAGAGATGCTGGCCGAAGGTGCTGCGGAGGATGCCGCCCAAACCTTTGCCGCCGTGCTGGAAGAAGAGCCAAATAATCCGGCTGCCTATGGCGGTTTGGTGCGCGCCCATATTGCTTTGGGCGATCTAGAACAAGCAGAAGCTGTGCTGAACGGAGCCCCTGCTGAGATTGCGCAGAGCCCAGAATTGGAAGCCGCCTTCGCTCAGCTTGAGCTGGCCAAACAGGGCAAAAATGCCGGCCCGCTTGAGGATTTGCGATCCGCGGTTGCGGCAAATCCGGATGATCATCAGGCGCGGTTAGATTTTGCGCAGGCGCTCTATGCAGCTGGTGAGGCTGAACCGGCTGTGAGCGAGCTTTTAGAGCTGTTTCGCCGCGACCGTGAGTGGAATGAAGGCGCCGCCCGCGCGCAGCTTTTCACCATATTTGATGCGTTAAAGCCAAATGATCCGATCGTTTTGGCGGGCCGACGCAAATTAAGCTCGATGATATTTGCCTGAACGGTATCGGGCGCTAATATTTGAATATGACAAATTCTTCTGATTTTCCCGATATCATACCCGTATTCCCCTTGCCCGGGGCGTTGTTGCTGCCTCGCTCGCGTCTGCCTTTGCATATTTTTGAGCCGCGTTATCTTGCGATGATCGAAGATGTTTTGAAAACACCGCATCGCTTGATTGGTATGATACAGCCCCGCGGGAAAAAAGCCTCGGACCGCATGCAAGCGATTGGATGTGCCGGCCGCGTGACCCAATTTTCGGAAACTGAAGATGGCCGTTATATGGTGACGCTGAGTGGGGTATCACGCTATCGTATCGGCGCAGAAGTAGACGGGTTTACCCCTTATCGCCGCTTTGAAACCTCTTGGACGGGCTTTGAAGGTGACCTTGCCAAATCTGAAAAAGACCCAGGGTTTAAACGGCAAACGTTTTTCAAGCTGTTGAAGCGTTACTTTGAAAATCGCGGTTTATCGACGGATTGGGAAACCTTGAAAGACGCTGATGATGAATTGTTGATCAATTCGTTGTCGATGCTGCTTGAGTTTGAAAGCGAAGATAAACAAGCTTTGCTCGAAGCCCCCTCATTGATGACGCGTCGGGAAACGCTGATCACCTTGATTGAATACAGTATGCGCGGTGGCAATTCTGATGAGATGTTGCAATGACTGATGCGGCGGCGCAGGCAGATCGGCGGATGCTCGAAGCCTTGGTTTGCCCGCAAACGCATACGCGGCTTGAATATTTGCCCGATCGTCAAGAATTGGTGTCAAAAGCCGCGGGCGTGGCCTATCCAATTCGCGATGGTATTCCGGTCTTACTGCTTGATGAAGCGCGCCCTTTGGCGTGAGGCTTTTGCCTCGCGGCGCGCTGAGATTACGCGCCTCGCTTGGCGCTGAAACCAAAGCGTCGATAAAGAATGAAAACAAGCGTATTTTAGGCTGCGACTAAAGCCCATCTGGCCCCAGAAAAAGCGCGTGCAATGGGCAGGTTGCTCTGCAAGCAGTTCTGCACGGGATCTGTTCGGGGGTCAGGGGGCAATACGTATATGCGCGGGTGGTTTCTGTTCAACCCAGCGCTGATAGGCGGCGCGATAGCCTGTTTCCAAATGGTTGGTAAGCAAGCCTGCATCAAATAACGGGCTGGTTCTGCGGTTTCGCGCAAGCTTTTCTGTAACCGCCTGAAGCTGCTGGGGCGAGCGTGCCAGATCAAGAATAAGCGCCTCATAGGCCGCTTCTGTTTCTACGATTAGCTCGGGCAGTCCGATGGCGGTTAACAGGCTGGCGGCAACCCGCGCTGCAAAGCCTTTACCGGCTTTTGTGACCAGCGGAAGGCCGGCCCAAAGCGCATCGCTGGCCGTGGTATGGGCGTTCACGTTGAACGTATCTATAAAAAGATCCGCGCAGCTATGGCGGGCTAAATGTTCGTGATGGGCAAGCTTTGGCGCAAAGATCAAACGGCTTGGATCGATCCCGCGGGCCTGGGCGGCGTTGCGCAAGTTCTGCGAGACCCATTTATTTGCCTCCAGCAGCCACAGTACGCTGCCCTCGATTTGCGATAGTACGCGCATCCAAATGTCGAATTCACAGGGGGTTATTTTATACGAATTATTGAAACAGCAGAGCACAAAAGCGTCTGCAGGCAAGCCAAGCTGGGATCGGCTATAAACGGTGTTTGCGATTGGGCGCACATCATCATTGGCCTGATAGCTATGCGGTAAAAAGATAATTTTCTCAGAATAAGCGCTTTCATATGCGCGAGGTATAACGACTGGATCGGCAATAATATAGTCGATGAAAGGCGCTCCAAGGCTGCCCGGATACCCGATATAACTGACTTGTATCGGGGCTGCTTTGAAAGCAAAAATGCCAAGTCTGGTATTTTGCGTATAGCCCTTTAGGTCGACCGCTATATCAATTTCATGGTCGCGCGCCAAAGCGGCGATGTCAAAATCGCTCAACTGGCGCACATTGTGAAATTTATCCACGGCGGCTGTAAGCCTTTTGCGCATGCAATCATTGGTGTTTGGCCCATAAGAATAGGCGTATATTTCAAAGTCTGATTTGCTATGCTTTTCAAAAACGCCCGCCATCAAATACATGGTTGCATGATCATGAAAATCTGCCGAGAAATATCCGATGCGCACCGGTTTAGCGCGCTGTGCAGGGCGCGCCGCGTCGGCGAGGGGTTTTTGATTATATTTTTTCTCAGCGAAAAGTTTTGAACGCTGCAAGTGGCGCATTGGATGATCTTCAAACCCCAACATATTCCAAGGCGTAACATCGGGTGTGCTCACACCGAGTGTTGCAATCATCGTTCGGTCTTGCTGCAACGCGCTCCAATCGCATAGGCTGGCTTGCTGGAACATTTTTTGACCATATGCCACAAGATGGTTCGGGTTTATCGCTATGGCTTTTTGATAACTTTCAATCGCGCGCGTCACTGCGCCCAATTCTTGATGGGCAACACCCATATTGTTATAGGCATCTGCGTAATTTGGATTTAGGTCTACGGCTTTTTGATAGCTTTTAAGCGCGGTTTCCAATTTTCCTTGGCCATAAAGCGTTAAGCCAAGATCGTTATGAGCCTCAGAAAATTCCGGCTGCATCGAAATCACTTTTCTAAAGGCGTTAAAGGCAGCTTGAAAATCACCGTTTTCTTTATACGCGCGTCCAAGGTTTAAAGAGGTGATATAATTTTCAGGCTGCAACTTCAGCGTTTTCAAAAATGCTTTAATCGCATTTTCAAAAGCGCCTTGTGCCATCATTGCATTGCCCAAGTTACCCTGCGCTGGAATAAATTTGGGATCAATTTTAAGCGCTGCTTGATACTGGCGAATAGCTTGCGCGATATCGCCGATTGCCTGCAATGAGAGCCCCAAATTGCAATGCGCGGGGGCATGGTTCGGCTCTAAAGTAAGCGTTTTTTTATAATGTAGAATCGCTTTTTGAAATTCAGAATTTGCCCTAAAAGCATTGGCCAATTTAAAATGTGCGGCGCTGTTATTTGGCGCAAGCTCTATAACGTTTTGAAAGCAGGCAATCGCGTTTGCCAGATCCTGATTTTTTTGGTGGGCGATGCCCAGATTGAATTGGGCGTCGATAAAAAACTTATCCAAGCGTAAGGCGCCACTCAGCAACGTGATGGCTGCTTGAGCTTGGTTCAGTTGGTTGAACACAGATCCAAGCAAGTTGAGTAAGGCTTTGTCTTTTGGAAAAGCATTTGCCAGGCCTTGTGCCTGATTTGCCAAGTCAATGAAATTTTCTTTTTGATACTGTTTTTTGAGCGCATTGAACTCTGTCAGGGGCATTTGCCCTGGCCTTGCAGGGGCTGATACGCCCTTAAGCATAGCAAGGGCTTTTAATGCGCGCGGGTTTTTTGGGAATTTGGTCAATACCGCTTGATACAGCTTTATGGCCTCAGCGATGCGGCCGGCTTTGTGCAGCGCGGCGGCATCGCGCAATGTTTTGTCGACAGATTGAGTCATAAGAAACACGCTGTTTGGTTGCTGGGCTATGGGCAGTTATAAATTATTTTAATCAAGCCACAATCTTAGAGTTAAGCGTGAACGCGGCTTACTCGATGCCCTGCCTAAAGGCTCAAACTGCGGTGATCAGGGCTGTGGGGTGCGTTTGAAAAATGTGTTTCAAACAGGCATTTCAGGATGCTCTGTTAGCGCATCAAATCGGGCAATGTGCCTGTTAATCCTGCGGCTTCGCGGATGAAACTGCGGCGGGCTTTAGGTACAGCGTTGATCATGGCCATCCCCATGTCGCGCCCCAATCTTAACAGGCTATTATCATTTGAGAATAGACGGTTGAATGTATCGGTTGCCAAAGCCAGGCTGGTCGCGTCAAAGCGCCTCCATTCTTGATAGCGCATCAAGGTAGCTCTGGCCCCGATATCTTCGCCGCGCGATTTTGCTTCTTTCAGAACTTGAACAAGCGCCGCGATATCGCGCAGGCCCGCATTCAGACCTTGGCCCGCAATGGGATGCACGCCATGCGCGGCATCACCGATCAAAGCCAACCTTGGCGCAATAAAACTTTGGGCCAAAGTCAGATCAAGCGGGTAGCTGTAGCGCTTACCGACCATGCTTATTTTGCCAAGGTAATCGCCAATGCGGGGCTGTAATATCGACAGATAATCGGCCTCGTTCAGCGCCATGATCTGTTTGGCGTTTTGCGCGGTTTCGCTCCACACGATGGATGCGCGGTTTTCTGTCAAAGGCAAGATCGCCAAGGGGCCGGCCGGTAAAAAATATTGGCACGCCACCCCATTATGCGGGATCTCGTGCTGTATTGCGCAAACAAGCGCTGTTTGCCCGTAGTCCCAGCCGATGCGTTTGATTCCGGCGCGGCCTGCAGAGGGGCTTTTGCGCCCATCTGCCCCGATCAAAAGGCTGGTTGAAATTTGGCAACCATCTGACAGGGTCAGCTGCATTTCATTGCCCGATATCGATTGCTCGATCAGCGCGGTGCCAGCGATATAGTCAATGGTCTCATAGCGCGCCATCGCCCGTTGAAGTAGGGGGCGCAAGAAACGGTCCTCTACCATATGCCCCATCGGACCTTCTTCAATTTCGGCATGATCAAATTGCATAAATAAAGGCGAGGGGCCTGTGCTGGGGCTGCCATCGGCAACTTTGATTTTCAAGATAGGCTGTGCCGTTTCTGCAAGATCCGCCCAAAGCCCCAAGGCCTTAAGCAACCGCACAGAGGTAAGAGCCATCGCGTAAGAGCGCCCGTCAAAGCCCTGCTCGGCTTGCGTATGGGCCGCAAGCTGATCAACAACAACCACCCGAAACCCGGCTTGCGCGGCGGCCAAGGCCGTGGCGGCGCCGGTTAAACTGCCGCCCACAATTGCGATATCTGCGTTCTTCATCATGCGCTGTAATATGGGCTTTTTCTACGCATTGTCCATGCGCGGTGATGACGCTAGTCTAGGAGTAACATATGGTGGGGATATAAGAATGAGCTCAGTTTTAAAGATGAGTGCTGCAGAGCAAGGTAGGGCGATCGCCGCAGGCCGTGTGGATCCGGTTGAGCTCACTGAGGCCTATCTTGAGCAGATGAACGCGCATGCAGATACAAGCCGAATTTATGCTTGCAAAACGGCTGACCGCGCGCGCGTTGAGGCTGAAGCGGCGCAACAGCGGGCGAAAACTGGCGGATTGCGATCGCCATTGGATGGTGTGCCGATCAGTTGGAAAGATTTATTTGACAGCGCCGAATATCCAACCGAGGCAGGCTCGGCTCTTTTGGCGGGGCGGGTGCCGGCGGAGGATGCTGAGGTTTTGGCAAACGCGACGGCGCAAGGTTTGGTCTGCCTGGGCAAAACGCATATGTCAGAGCTGGCGTTCAGCGGTTTGGGTCTGAACCCTGTCACCGCGACACCAGCCTGCATCAATGATGCAGCGGCGGTGGCGGGTGGATCTTCTTCAGGGGCAGCGGCGTCTATCGCGTGTGATTTGGCCGCTGGAGCGATCGGATCGGATACCGGCGGTTCCGTGCGCATTCCGGCGGCCTGGAATGATTTGGTGGGCTTGAAAACCACAGCGGGTCGGGTCTCGGTTCAGGGGGTGGTGCCGCTATGTGCTACGTTTGACACGGTTGGCCCGCTCAGCAAAACGGTTGAAGATGCCGCGTTGTTATTGGCGGCTTTGGAAGGCCGGACCCCAGCGGATTTAACCGCAAGCAGTTTGCGTGGCAAACGCCTTGGCATATTGCAAACGGTTGCGTTTGATGAGCTGCGAGAGGCCCCAGCTTTAGGGTTTGAAACGGCATTGGCAAAGGTGATCGAAGCGGGCGCGATGGTTGAGGATATTGAAATCGAGGCGGTTTCCAACGCGATGCCACTAAGCCCGATATTGTTTGCTTCAGAGGCCTATGGCACGTGGAAAACGGTGATTGAAGCGCAACCCGAGGTGATGTTTGAAGAAATTTTAAATCGCTTTCGGGGGGGGGCTGATTTTGCCGCATGCGATTATATCGCCGCCTCGCAAATGCTTGCGGCGTTGCGGCAGGACTATCTTGCGCTTACGGCTGGATATGATGCCATTTTATGCCCAACAGCGCCGATTTTACCGCCCAATGCCGCACGGTTGATGGAAGATGCCGACTATTATGTGAAGGAAAACCTGTTGGCGCTGCGCAATACACGGATCGGCAATCTTATGGGATTATGCGCGATCACCTTACCAAGTGGCATACCAAGTTGTGGGCTGATGCTGATGGGACCGCCAGGCGCAGAAGAGGGGCTTTTGCGCCTTGCACAGGCTGCTGAGGCTGCAATTTTGGCTTAAAGAGCGCACCCTACGAGCGAAAAAACGTTTTTTTGCCCTATTTGTTTATTTTTTTGGGCTTTGTATAGACGAAAGCGCTTTGCTTCGGTAATCTGATCCTAACGGGGCAAAATGATCCCGATTGATTGAGGCATATATGGCGTTTCCTGAGCGGTTTTCGAACCTTCCCGCTTATGCATTTCCGCGCCTGCGCGCGCTGTTAGACTCGCACCCGGCAGGTGGCGAGCCCATCGCCATGTCAATTGGTGAGCCCAAACATGCTTTTCCTGCGTGGATTCAAGACATCTTGGTCGCGCATATGTCTGAATTCAACGCCTACCCGCCCAATGATGGCAGCCCCGAATTGCTTAGCAATATCGCGGCATGGATTGCGCGGCGATATGGCGTTTGCGTCAATCCGCTGACGGATATTTTATCTTTGAACGGCACCCGCGAGGGGCTTTACAACGCCGCGATGGCGCTATGCCCAGAAGCCAAAGCCGGGCAACCGCCATTGGTTTTGCTGCCCAATCCCTTTTATCAGGTCTATCTTGCGGCGACCTTTTCGGTCGCGGCGCATCCGTATTTAGTGACCGCGCGTGCTGCAAACGGTTTTTTACCCGATTATGCTGGTTTAAGCCCTGACGTTCTTAATCGAACCGCCATTGCCTATATTTGCTCGCCCTCTAATCCGCAGGGGGCGGTGGCCTCGCCCGCCTATCTGAAATCTCTGATTGAATTGGCGGAAACCTACGATTTTAAAATTTTCGCGGATGAGTGTTATTCGGAGATTTATCGCAACGGCGCGCCGTCAGGGGCGTTGCAGATTGCAAAGCAGATTGGGGCTGACCCCGAACGGGTGGTGGTTTTCCATTCGCTGTCAAAGCGCTCAAACCTGCCCGGGCTGCGCTCGGGGTTTGCCGCTTCGGGGCCACAAACAATCGCGCGAATGAAACATTTGCGGGCCTATTCGGGGGCGCCTTTGCCATTGCCATTGCAGCGGGTGGCAGAAGCGGTCTGGGCAGATGAGCAGCATGTGATCGAAAATCGCGGCTTATACCAAGAAAAATTCGATATAGCGGATGCGCTTTTCGGATCTGTGCCCGGTTATACCAGCCCAGAGGCTGGATTTTTTCTTTGGCTGCCTGTTGAGGATGGAGAACAGGCTGCGCTTAAATTATGGCGTGAAACCAGCATTCGCGTTCTTCCGGGGGCTTATTTGGCGCGCGACACGCCCGATGGAAATCCCGGGCATGGTTTCATTCGGGTTGCCTTGGTGGCCCCAAAATCAATCACCGTGCAGGCGCTGACGCGGCTGCATGCATGTCTTTACACCTAAGAGGCCCCAATGGCA
>ERZ802821.676-NODE-676-length-18904-cov-53.3742_pt1 | contig 18904 bp, 21 predicted proteins | sample MGYA00345648_ERZ802821 | MGnify/ENA primary metagenome ERZ802821 (study PRJEB30503, sample SAMEA104212357) | marine metagenome | biome: Westerlies Biome; feature: [SRF] surface water layer (ENVO:00010504) within the epipelagic zone...; material: water... | reverse complement strand
GGACAGGACCAGCCACCGCCCCGCAACACCGACAAAACGCGATCCCGACGCTCGCGATACGTGCCATGCAGGCTGCGGGGCCAATCAGCCCATCGGGTCAAGGCCTGGATCGCCCCCTGTTGCAACGCCAACGACTGGTTGAAATCCACCACGCCTTTCACCTGACGCAGGGCGGCGATCAAGGGTTCGGCGCCAATGGCGAAGGCCAGCCGAAATCCGCCAAGGCACCAGCCTTTGGAGAGGGAGAAGAATTCAATTCCCCAGTCATTCCAACCAGGACTTCTCAACAGCGATGGGGCCTCTCCCTCCAGGGCAAGATCCACATAGGGATTGTCGTTGGCAATCACCAGCTGATGGCGACAACCACGGGCCATCGCCTGATCCAACAGCTCCTGGTTTCCCACCCTGGCGGTTGGGTTGTGGGGGTAACCGAGGACGAACAGCTTCAGCTGATCCCAGAGCTCAGGGCGGATAGCGTCGAAATCAGGCAGCCAGTCCTGCTCCTGAGACAGAGGCAAGCTGCAGATCGAGGCCCCTGCCAGCACCAGCCCACCGCGATGGGATGGATAAGAGGGATCGAGGAGGAGCGCACTGTCCCCTGGGTCAAGAATGGCAAGGGGGAGATGGGCTGTTCCCTCCTGGGAGCCGACCAGCAGCTGAACCTGACGCTGGGGGTCGACCTCCACGCCGAATCGGCGCTGACACCAGGCTGCCACCGCCTCTTGGAACGGTGCTGTCCCCGCCTCAAGGCAATACGCGGAGCTAGCAGGGTCAGTCACCGCCGCCGCCATGCAGCGGAGAATCTCTTCCGGGGGCTGTAAATCCGTCGAACCGAGGGAGAGATCGATCAGAGGTGGAACGCCTGTTTTGTCCCGATGGGCCTGTTTCGCCCGGTCGGTGCGCGCAAAAACACCGTTACCAAGGGCCTCAAGACGCCTAGAGGTTGGCATCCAGGAATGCCTGCAGCTGAGGCTTGGCAATCGCCCCTTCATGGCGTGCGATCACTTCACCGTCGCGATAAAGGATGAGGGTGGGAATGCCCTGCACCTCGTAGGCATCGCGGGTCGATGGGTTGCCATCGACTTCCAGCTTCCCAACCGTTAAGCGCTCGCCGTAGGTGTCAGCCGCCCAGTCCATCAGGGGAGCCATCAGCCGGCAGGGACCGCACCACGGTGCCCAGAAATCAACCAGAACTGTTCCAGGTGCCTGAAGCACTTCGGAGGCAAACCCGGCGTCAGTGAAATCAGCGACCAAAGCACGAGGTCAGAGCTGCCCTGATCCTATGGAGCCTCGAGCCGAAGCAGCCAGATTTCAGAGTTTGTCGATGGAACGCTTCAAATCCTCGAGATCCGCATCGACTTCCTCCACCTTCACTGGCGTCACAGCCTGGGATTGCTCAGACGCGGGCAGAGCAACGGCCTCCGGGCCGCCCTTGAGCTGGTTGCGCAGCGCTGCCAGCTCATCATCCACATCAGAGCCCCCCTCCAGGGCGGCGAATTGGCTCTCCAGATCTGCACCGGCCAACTCAGCCGCGGCCTGTCCGGTGGCCTCCATCGCCTCGACTTTTTCCTCCATGCGCTCGAAAGCTGCCATGGCGGAATTTGTGCCGATGTTGCCCACGGCGCTCTGCAGCTGTTGCTGAGCCTGCGCCGCCTGGGCGCGGGCCTTGAGCATGTCCTTCTTCGTCTTGGCCTCGGCGATCTTGCCCTCGAGGGCCACAAGGCTCTTCTTCAGAGTCTCGACCTGGCCATCCTGCGACTGAACCTGAGCGTTGAGAGACGTGGCGGTCTCCTGAAAGGTCTTGCGGCGCGTCAGCGCTTCTCGAGCCAGGTCCTCCTCCCCCTTCTTCAGGGCCAATTCAGCCCGCTCGTACCAGGTTGTGGCCTGGGATGAGGCCTGCTCAGCCTGACTGCGGAGCCGCTTCTGGCTGGCGATGGCCAAAGCCACCGCCTGCCGCAGCTTCACCAGATCCGACTGCATGTCAGCAACGGACTGGTCGAGGATTTTGGACGGGTCTTCCATGCTGCTGACCGCAGCGTTGGCGTTGGCGCGTACGAGACGACCCAGCCGATCGAAGAAGCCCATCGGGGATAACAAAACCAACTTGAGATTAGCGAGTACAGCTGAAAACTCCGCTCTAGGCTCGGTTCATGGCCATCGCACCAGACGGACAACGTCACAAACTTCGCGGCGTTGAACTGCTCCAGCAGGCCCCCCCGACTCCGGCATCTCCTTTAGGTGACTGCCTCGACCGCCTGCGTCAGGACTGGCGGCGGGACGGCAGCCTCGCCGGCCTGTGGCAGGACTGGCCCTCAATTGCAGGCGACCTTCTGGCGACGCACTGTCGCCCGTTGTCCCTCCAGCGAGGCGTGCTCACTGTCGGGGCCAGTCATCCCCAGTGGCGTCAGGCTCTGCAATACAACAAGCCGCAGCTGATCAGTGCTCTCAACAGCGCTGGGCACCCGGTGCGGGATTTACGGATTCAGCAGCATCACACCGGCAGCACGGCCCCACTGCCCAGTGAGAAAGACATCTGGTCCCGCCATCCCAGCCGGACCGATGTCCACGGCATGGGCACCTGTCCGCAATGCCACAGACCGGCCCCAAATGGTGAAATGGCGTTGTGGAGCTGCTGCGGTTTCTGCCATCGCCAACGCCTGAGCGACGGCTGAATCAGAACCGCTCCGGTCGAGGCTTCTGCCAGTCGGCATCGACCCCATCAGCCATCAGTTGAGCAGCACGATCGTTCAGGCGTGTCCGCTCGACCCGCCAGACGGTGTAGACCCCAAAACGGCCAAGCCTCTCTGGCTGCAACCCCCGCCAGTGTTTCTGCCGGAGTGTCCCCTCATCAATGATCAACAGAACGGTCGGAGAGGCCTCAGGAGACTGCAAAGGAACTCCCCGCCAGCCGCGACGTTGCTCCTTCGACAGCCGATCTGCCAGGTTCACCAGGGCACCATCGGATCGCCCCTCGAACAGAATCACCTGACCGCCGTAGAAGTGAACCGAAGGTTTCATGGCACCAACCATGGCCAGAGGCTCCTGGGGCCGCTGCTGATCCACCAGGGTCTGAGTGGCCTGCCGAACCGGAAGTTGCCGCAATTGGTCAGCCAATTCGGCAATCGGAATCACTGCTGTGAGGTGAAAACAGACCAGCGAAAGCTGCACTGAAAGCAATCGGACGACGGGAGTCCCTCGCCAGACCACCAACCCCAGCAGAGCCGCCAAGCTGAACCATCCAGCCGCGCGCAACACCAGGCCACTGGCCAAAAGATCGGAAGCCAGGGTCGGCATTTCCGGGTCGTTGATCAGCGGAACCCAGAGCGGCGCACACCAGAAGCCGACCGCCAGGAGCAGCACCAGCGCCAAAGAGCTGGCCCAGGCCAAAGCGAGCCAGCGATCCCGACGCCCGAGAGCGAAACAGATCAGCAGCGCCGCAGCCGGTGTTGCCGGAAGCCAGTAGCTGGGCAACTTGGTCGCCGCCGTGGTGAACAGCAGTAATACCGCCAGCAACCAGCAGCCGGCGAACTGATGCAAGGACTGGTCTGGAGATGTTCGCTGTCGGGGGATGCGGGCCAATCCCAGCAACAGCAGCGGGGAGAAGGGCATGGCCGCCACCAGCATCACGGGGCCAAAGAACCACCAGGGCTGCAGATGGTCGTTGACAACGCTGGTGAAGCGCTGAAGGTTGTGATAGCCGAAGAAGCTGTCCCAGAACGGCTGGCCCTCCACCAGCAGTTCCACGGCATACCAAGGGAGGCTCACCAGGGCCGTCAGAGCGAGACCGGGAAGTGGTCTCAGACGACTCCAGGGCGTGGCCAGATCACGCCTCAGGGCGCTGAACAACAACAGGGTGAGTCCTGTGAGCACCACCGCCACCGGCCCTTTCGCCAGAACCGCCAGACCCAGCACCAACCAGGCCGGCCACCAGCGGTGATGCTCGGGTGCTGCAAACCGCCGCCATTGCAGCATCAGGCTGATGGCGAGCAGTCCGCACAACAGGGCATCACTGACGGCCGTGCGACTCCAGACCAGCACCAACGGCGAGAGACCGAAACACAGGGCAGCCGTTAACGCAGCAGCCACGGGCCTCCGCGTTAACGAGGGAGGCCAACGCAAGAGAGTGTCGGCCAACACCAGCATCACCGCCAGGCTGGACAGAGCCGAAGGCAACCGCGCCGCCCAGCTGCCGAGCGGATCCCAGACCATCTGGCCCGGCAGGCTGTAGCCCAGGGCCATCAGCCAATACACGAGAGGCGGTTTATCGAAACGCGGCAGGCCGTTCACCCGGGGTGTCAGCCAATCGCCGGTCTGGGTCATGGCCCGGCCAGCCGCTGCGAACAAGGGCGGCGTTTCATCCACCACACCGGTGGCACCGAGTCTCCACAGGTTGATCAGAACCCCGAGGGCCAGCACCAAGGCCAGCACACCCAGATGCCGGCGGCCGGACATCACCACCACGCAGCACCTCAGGACAACCCGTCGATGTTGACATCCGCGACTCAGGGCAACGATGAAAGTCCCGCCAGAACCCAGTCTTCGACGCGACGGGCGAAGACCTCCTGCGTGGCATTCGCCTCCACCCAGGCGCGACAGTCGGCACGATCGAGCTCTGAAACGCGTTTCAGAGCATCCGTCAATGCTGAGACGTCGTCAGGCTCCACGAGGAAACCCGTCTGCCCCGACTGCACCAGTTCACCTGGACCGCCGCGGTCGTAGGCCACCACGGGCACGCCACAGGCCAGAGCCTCCACCACCACATTGCCGTAGGCCTCATTCCACTTGGGCGTGTTGATCAGGGCCCGGCAGCGCCCCAGCTCCTCCTGCAATTCAGCGGTGGGCAGGAATCCACGCCACTGAAGCGTGCCGGTTGGCACCATCGCCTCCACCGCCTCTGCGTAGGCGGGGTCCTCCCGCAACCCCCACACCAGCAACTGCTCCCCCAGGGCCGCCGCTGCCGCAGCGGCATCCTCCAGCCCTTTCTCCGGTGCCACGCGACCGGCCCAGCCCAACGGACCTCCGGCCTCTCGGCGGAATTGATACCGGGATAAGTCAAAGCCGTTGCCCACCACCCGTGGCGGCTGAGGAAGCCGGAAGTCCGCCGCCTGACGAGCCGTGTGAAAGGCCAGTCGCTGCTGATCCCAAGACGCCAGCGCCTCGATCTGATCCCGCATCACATCGGCCACGGCGCCCATCGAGATCAAATGAAAAAGCCGCTGAGAGACGTGGGGCGTGATCCACAGCGGCAGCCAGTCGTAGCCGAAGTTGATCACGGCATCGGCTTCCGCACCGACCTCAAGAGCGATGTCGAGGAAGCGTGGCAACAGGCCAGCGCGGGGGATCAACACCGGGGATTCCCCATCGAGGTGCTGCCAGCTGGGTTGATCCAGACCCTGGGCGGTCAGCAGCTCCACGGCCTCGCAGCCCTCTGGCAGCCGCGAGCCCTCCGCAGCGATCAGGCGGACCCGGTGGCCTCGATCCACCAGCCCCTTGAGCAGTGAGCTCAGGGTCAGTTCAACACCACCGCCCCGACCACTCCCCAACCCACCGATCGGAGTGCTGACCAGGATCAGATCGAGGGGGCGAGAGGTCATCCCACCGGCTGAGGCTCCCACAGGCGTCGACGCTGGCTCACACACACCACTGATACCAACACCATCAGCGCACCAACCCACTGAAGCGGATCCAGCCGTTCACCGAGCAACCAGCCACCGGTAGCCAGAGCGAAGACGGGCGTCAGAAAACCCAGGCTGCTGAAGGTGGTGAGGTCACGACGGTTGGCGAACCAGAAGAACAGGCCATAGGCCAGGGCACTGCCCAAAAGGGTGGCGAAGCCCATGCGCCCCCAGTCCGCCACGGACCAGGGGGGAAGGGTCCAGCCGTTCTGCCATTCGGCCGCCAACAAAAGGGGACAACCACCGAGCAGCATGTGCCAGGCGGTCACGGCCACCGGATCGCTGTGGCGAGCTGCATAACGAATCAGCACGGTGCCCACCGCCATCGCCAGAGCCGCCAGCAGCATCCACCCCTCACCAGGCTGAAGCAACTGGAGCAGTTGGGGGGGATCCAGCAACAACCACCAATGACCCAGCAGATCTGCTGGCACACCGAGGCAGACGATGCCCGCCAGGCCAAGGGCCAGTCCGAGCCAGCCGATGGGGTTGATCGATTCAGCGAACAACACCCTGGCCAGGAGCGCCACCAGCAGGGGCTGGGAATCAATCAGCACCGAACCGAGCCCTGCGCCGGTCTCCGCCAACCCACAGGCCAACAACCCCTGGAACAGGCAGGCATCCACAAGGGTGAACAGAAGGAACCAGGGAAGGTCACGACCATCCAGAGACCAGCGACGGCCACTGATCACGGCCCAGGCCATCAGCACAAAACCAGCAGGCAGCAAACGGAAGGCCGCAACAAACCAGGGACCACCACTGACAATCAACGGCGCCATCGCCGTCATGGCTGTTCCCCACAGCGCGAAGGGAAGCACCATCAGCAACCAGAGACGGAGCGGTGCCATGGGAAAGGAGGAGGATGCTCTTTTTAAGATCCGAGGGACTGCAGTTGCGAAAGATGATCTGGCCCTGGCGCCGTAAATCCCGCCGCCGCATGGCGCGGATCGTGGTGGATGGTCCGATCACCGGCAGCACCCGTCAGCGGGTGCTCAAGGCACTCCGTGACGTGGAGGAGCGTGAATTCCCTGCCCTGCTTCTGCGCATCGACAGCCCCGGCGGAACGGTTGGCGACAGCCAGGAGATCCATGCAGCACTGCTGCGTCTGCGGGAAAAAGGGTGCCGCGTGGTGGCCAGTTTTGGGAATATCTCGGCCTCCGGTGGCGTCTACATCGGCGTGGCGGCCGAATCGATCGTGGCCAACCCCGGCACGATCACCGGATCGATCGGAGTCATCCTCCGCGGCAATGACCTTTCAAAGGTTTTTGAACGGATCGGCATCCGTTTCGACACCGTCAAAAGCGGCGTCTTTAAAGACATTCTTTCCCCGGACCGCCCCCTCAGCCCTGAGGAGCGCGCGCTGCTGCAGGAGCTGATCGACAGCAGCTATGGCCAGTTTGTTCGCGTTGTGGCGGAAGGGCGATCGCTGACGGAGGAGACGGTCCGCGGCTTTGCCGATGGCCGCGTCTTCAGCGGTGAACAGGCGAAAACATTGGGTTTGGTCGATGAACTTGGCGATGAAGACCATGCCCGGCGCCTCGCCGCCCGTCTGGCCGACCTGGATGAGAAGACCACACGTCCGGTCACCTTGGGGAAGCCCCGTAAAAAGTTGATGAATCTGCTGCCGGGTTCTCAGCTGATCGCTCTGTTGCAGCAGCGCCTCAGCCTCGAGCTCATGGGCAGTGGTCAGGTGCTTTGGCTGTACCGGCCATGAGTGACGCTCCGCTTCGCCTAGTGGGCCTGCGAGGCGCCACCACCTGTACGGCCAACACCACAACGGACATCCGCCAGGCAGTCCGTGAGCTGATCGATGCCCTGGTCAGCCGCAACGGGATCAGTCCCGCCCAGATTGTGTCCGTGACGTTCTCTGTCACGGCCGATCTCGATGCCTGTTTTCCCGCTGCCGAAGCACGCCAGCGCAACGGCTGGGACAGCGTTGCTCTCCTGGATTGCCAGCAGATGGCCGTTCAGGGCGACCTGTGCCGTTGCATCCGCGTGCTGGCCCATGTGTGGCTGCCGCCTGAGCAGACCCCCCAGCACCCATACCTGGGTGAAGCCAGTCGACTGCGACCAGACAGATCTGGTCATAACTGACAGCTCAGCGGCCGGCCCAGGGACCGCCCCTCCCGCCATGGGTCTCAGGAGAATCCCCATAACAGAGTGAACGTCATGAAACCGTCCATCTTTCGGCAGGCCTTGTGCGTCAGTGCAGCCGCCGTTCTGACCACCGTCAGCAATTCCCTGACACCTCCCACCGCCCATGCACAGGGGGGCACTCCTGGCCTGATGGAATTCCGCTGGGACAGCGATCGGGACTACAGAAAGCTCTATTACTTCCAGACGTCTTCGATCGAGAACGATCGCTCCGAGTGGTACCTGCATCTCAGGGCCAAGGACCGCAAGACGTCGATCATGAAGTTGACCGTAACGGTGCCGGACTACTTCGACTCCAAGTTGCGTCCTGAGCGGATGACGCTCTGCCGCACCTCCTCCGGCAGCATGACGAGCCGTACCCGATGCCTGGAGGAAGTCCCCGCCACGATCGAGGTCAACAAGACGCAGACCGCGATCGAGGTCTACCCGGACACTCCAGTTCCTGTCGAGGGGGATTATTCGCTGCGCATCAAGCTGTTCAATCCCCAGGGGAAGCGGATGTATCAGCTCAACGCCCTGATCCAGGCCCCTGGCGATGTGCCCATGTCCGGTTACGTCGGCAGTTGGCTGATCGATATGGACTGACTGATAAATTCTTTAGTTCTGATCGGCCGGACGCCAACCAACAGTCATGACGAAGCGCACTCTGGGTGGAACCAGCCGCAAGCGGAAGCGGGTCTCCGGTTTCCGGGTCCGCATGCGCTCCCACACCGGCCGTCGCGTGATCCGCACCCGTCGCAAGCGGGGCCGTTCCCGTCTGGCCGTCTGATCCACTGATCGCTCTGCTCCTTCCACAACGCCAGGGTTGATGGCACTCCCCGCCTCCATGCGACTCCGGGGGCACCGTTGCTTCAACAGGCTGCATCGCATCGGTCGCCGTCATCACGGCGACTGGATGGTGTTGCGCGTGATGCCAGAGGAGCCACGCTTGCTGCGACCGGAATTGCGGCGACATCCAACGCGCTGCTGCCGCTGCGCCCTGGTGATCAGCAGCAAGGTGAGCAAACGGGCTGTGCGCCGGAACCGCCTGCGTCGCCTGTTGCATCAACACCTGCGTCAGCAGCTCGAACATCGCGGGGATCTCGCGGGTCGATGGGTGCTGATCAGCCTCCGCCCTGAAGCGTCCGAGGCGGAACCATCACAGTTGCTCGAAGAATGCGACAGTCTTCTCAGTTCTGCAGGCCTGGGCCAATGACCAGCATCCAAGAGGACGTTCATTACGACGGTGGCCCGGCCAAGGGTGATCTGATCTTCAACCTCCTGCTGGGTGTCACCTTGATCGGATTGCCATTCACGATCGGGGCCATTGTCCGGGCCGTCTGGCTGCGTTTCCGCATCACCAGCCGACGGATCTCTGTCACCGGCGGTTGGATGGGCAAGGAGAAGACCCAGGTCGTCTACTCCCAGATCAAAGAGGTTCGCAGCGTGTCTCGAGGCTTTGGCGCCTGGGGCGACATGGTGCTGGTGCTGAATGACGGCGCCCGTCTTGAAATGCGCTCTGTGCCGAGCTTCCGCGAGACAGAGGCTTACATCCTCGAACGCATGGCCGCCCGCTCATCCGCACCTGCCGACAAGCCGGTCGAAGGATTCGCCGCCTGAATCAGCTGTTCGTGCACACTGGCACCACAACGTCACCAACCACGGGTTCTTCAACGTGATCGGGTACATCTCCGACAACCTGCTGATCCCGATCCTGGATTTCTTCTACGGATTGGTTCCCAGTTACGGCCTGGCGATCGTGGCCCTCACGATCGTCATCCGCGTCGCCCTCTATCCCCTCAGCGCCGGATCGATCCGCAGCGCTCGGCGCATGCGCATTGCGCAGCCTGTGATCCAGAAGCGTCAGGCTGAAATCAAGAGCCGCTACGCCAACAACCTGCAGAAGCAGCAGGAGGAACTCGGCAAGGTGATGAAGGAGTTCGGTAGTCCTTTGGCGGGATGTCTGCCGTTGTTAGTGCAGATGCCGATCCTCTTCGCCCTGTTCGCCACCCTGAGGGGATCACCGTTCGCCGATGTTCCTTACACGATCAACCTCAAGGTTCTGCCAGCCGATCAGATTGCTGCTGTGGAGCCCAAGCCTTTCAACAGCGCCAGCCATTCGATCTTCATTGCGGAAACCGATCACGTTCCCGTCATCGCCAGCCTCCCCCGCGGCACAAAGCTCGGTGTAGGAGACAGCGCCACGGTCAATCTCCACACCAAAGACGGCAGGGGCTTCGATGACGTGCTTACCGCTGTGGACAACCCTTCAAGGTTTGCCCCCAACTGGTCGATCACCAAGGGCGATGACGTGGTGAGCGTCAGCGATGACGGCACCATCACCGCCCTGGCCGCCGGTGACGCCACTGTGGAAGCCAAAATCCCTGGATTAGCGGCCCGCAGCGGTTTCCTGTTCATCAAGGCCCTGGGTCAGGTTGGCTTCTACGCCGACGGAGACATCAACTGGGATATCGCCATTCTCGTTGGTGGTTTCGGACTCACTCTGTTCCTATCCCAGCTGTTGTCGGGGATGGGCATGCCGGCCAACCCACAGCAGGCCACTGCCAACAAGATCACCCCTGTGATGATCACGGGAATGTTCCTGTTCTTCCCGCTTCCCGCCGGCGTTCTGCTTTACATGGTGATCGCCAACATCTTCCAGGCGTTGCAGACCTTCCTGCTCACCCGTGAAGCGCTGCCGGACAACCTCCAGAAAATCCTTGACCAACAGATGACCCAGCAGACGGTGCCCGTCACAGCGACGTCGGCTGGCGGTGGCGATGCCCGCCTTCCCTTTGAACCCAAAGGCGGCAAATGATTGAAGGCCTGGAGCCTGTTCCCCTTCAGGAACTCCGGGTGCTGGGTGCTCCCCGCCACTGGTCCGTCGAAGGACATCTTGATCAACTGACGTCGTTGACCCCAGTGCGGGGCCAACTCAATGCCGAACATCGCGGCAACGTTCTGATCGTGGAAGGAGAACTGTCCACCATCGTGAACCTCTGCTGTGACCGCTGTCTCGGCCAGTACAACCATCATCTCCGTTGCAGCAGCTCGGAATTGATCTGGCTGGGTCAATCACCACCGACGGAGGAAGAGCTTCAAAACTCCGAGGACATCGCCGCGATGGAGGGGCTGGTCGAGTGCCTCGACCCCAGGGGCGATTTCGACCCCCAGCAATGGGTGTTCGAACAGCTGAACCTGCAGCTGCCGGTGGTGAATCACTGCGGCGAACACTGTCCGGGACCGCCGATCCGCCCTGAAGCGGCTGTTGAAGCATCAGCTGAGCCGATCGATCCCCGCTGGGCTGCGCTGCGGGGTCTGCAACAGCCATGACCGCTGGCACCAGCTGGTGTGATCAGTTGGATCTGCTGATCCGAGCGCGGACGGCTCTGATCTGGATCCGCAGCAACGAGGAAGCGCGGGTGGAAGCGCTGTTGACGCAGACAGCAACCCGTTTGCAGCATCAGCTGGGCTGCTGGGATTTCATCGACGGCCTTCAAGGCGTTCTGAACGTTGAGGGGCTGGGGAGTCGTCAGCCGATGGCTGTTCTGCAGTGGTTGCGAGACCTGGACAGCAGCAGACCGACCCTTCTGCTGGTGAAGGACTTCCATCGCTTCTGCGATGACCCCGGCATCGCCCGGATGCTGCGCAACCTCCAGCAAGCACTGCGCAGCACCGCCCATACGTTGGTGCTCTGCAGCGGCAGCTGGTCGCCGCCAACGGATCTGGACGAGACCCTCACCCTTCTCGATCTGCCGTTACCGGACACCGATGAGCTCCGCGGCCTGCTGAACACCATCAGCCTCAGCAGTGGCACCCCACTGGAGCCCACAGTGCTCGAGGAGCTCACTCGAGCCTGCAGCGGCCTCAGTGAACAGCGGGTCCGCCAGGTCGCGGCCCGAGCCCTGGCCCGTCGCGGCCAGCTTGGTCCTGCAGACCTGGAGGAGGTTCTCGAGGAGAAACGTCAGAGCATTGCCCGCAGTGAGGTGCTGGAGTTCTGCGTCACGGAGTCCGGCACCGAGGCGATCGGTGGCCTGGAGGCTCTCAAGGACTGGTTGCAGCAGCGTCATCGAGCCTTTTCCGACGAGGCCCGTCGCTTCGGACTGCCCATGCCACGGGGCGTGCTGCTGGTGGGCCCCCAGGGAACCGGCAAATCCCTCACAGCGAAAGCCATCGCCCGCAGCTGGTCGATGCCCCTGCTTCGCCTGGATGTGGGGCGACTGTTCGCCGGACTCGTCGGTGCCAGTGAGGCTCGTACCCGCGAAACGATCCAGCGGGCGGAAGCCATGGCCCCCTGTGTGCTCTGGATTGATGAGATCGACAAGGGTTTCGGTGGTGATGGCCGCAGTGACGGGGGCACAAGTCAGCGGGTGCTGGCCAGCGTGCTCACCTGGATGGCCGAAAAGCAGTCTCCGGTGTTCGTGGTCGCCACGGCCAACGGTGTCGACCAGCTGCCACCCGAACTGCTGCGGAAGGGGCGCTTCGACGAGATCTTCTTGCTGGACCTCCCCTCCATGGAGGAGCGACGCAGCATTCTCAGCCTGCATCTCAATCGACGCCGCCCAGGTCTGCAGCTACCGCTGGATACGGTGATCAGCCGGTGTGAAGGGTTCTCCGGCGCCGAGCTGGAGCAGACCGTGATCGAAGCGATGCATCTGGCGTTCGCAGAAGGCCGTGAGCTGAATGAAACCGACCTGATCCGCGCTGCCTCACAGCTGATCCCCCTGTCCAGAACGGCGCGAGAACAACTGGAGGCCCTCCAGGCTTGGGCCTCCAGCGGCCGCGCCCGCCCTGCATCCATTGCGAGACGTAAAGAAGCCTGACCCCACGTAACGAAGCCGGCTTCAGGTGAAGACGTGGTTAATAGCGATCCCTACGGTCCGATCAATCGATTGCAACCCGTGGAACGCCCGAACGACATCACCACCCAGCTCGCTGTGGCCTGCCTCGGCGCTGGCGTGATCACCACCGTGGCCGTGGCCCAGGGACAGAATCCGATCACGGCTCTCGGCATCACCGTGTTCTCAGCCGTGGCTGCTGTGATGCTCGGACAGGTTCTCTGATCGGCTTGCCATAGGCTGCCGGCGCCTCCTCTGCAGGATCCGTGCTCGACCAGCGCCTGGTGCGTGAGAATCCCGACGTCATTGCCACCGAACTGGGGCGTCGGGGCAAAGCCGTTGATCTCACCCGGCTTCAGGTGATCGCTCAGCAGCAGCGCAAGCTTGAGGAAGAACGCAGTGGCCTCCAGGCCGAAGGCAACCGCATCGGCAAGGAGGTCGGCCAGAAGATCAAAGGGGGCGCCGACCCCAAAGGGGAAGAGGTCGCTGAACTCAGGCAGCAGGGCAACGCCATCAAACAGAAGGTGGCGGTGCTGGAAGAAGAGGAGAAGCACCTCTCCACGCAACTGAAGGAACAACTGCTCACCTACCCCAACCTGCCTTCACCGGACTGTCCTGAGGGAAAGGACGAAACCGACAACGTTGAGCTGCGCCGCTGGGGCAGCCCAAGACAGGAGGAAGGGCTGGAGGAGCACTGGCAGATCGCCGAACGACTCCACTTATTTGACACCGAGCGATCCGTCCGCATCGCCCAGAGCCGTTTTGTCACCTTGATGGGACAGGGCGCGCGGCTGGAACGGGGACTGATCAATTTCATGCTGGACCTGCACACCAGCAAGGGCTACCGCGAAGTGATGCCTCCGGTGCTGGTGAACAGCGCCAGCCTCACGGGATCGGGGCAGCTGCCCAAATTCGCCGATGACTGCTTCCGTTGCTCGGAGGACGACCTCTGGCTGACCCCCACCGCCGAGGTGCCGGTGACCTCACTGCATCGCGACGAGATCATCCCCGCCGATCAGCTGCCGCTCCGCTACGCGGCCTACAGCCCCTGTTTCCGCCGGGAAGCCGGCAGTTACGGACGTGACACCCGAGGGCTGATCCGTCTGCACCAGTTCAACAAGGTGGAGCTCTACTGGTTCGCCCACCCGGACCACTCCGCAGAAGCCCACGCTCAGATCACCGCCGATGCCGAAGCCGTTCTTCAGGCACTGGAACTTCCCTACAGGGTTCTTGATCTCTGCACGGCAGACATCGGCTTCTCAGCGCAACGCACCTACGACCTCGAGGTCTGGTTGCCGGGCGCAGCGGCCTACCGGGAGATCTCCAGCTGCAGTGTCTGCGGAGATTTCCAGGCCCGGCGTTCTGCCATTCGCACCAAGGAAGGTAAATCCACAAAACTCGTGCACACCCTCAACGGCAGTGGACTGGCTGTGGGCCGCACGATGGCGGCTCTGCTGGAAACCGGCCAGCAATCCGATGGCAGCGTTCTGCTGCCGAAAGCTCTGGTGCCCTACGTCGGCTGTGAACGACTCCAGCCAGAATGATCCGATTGCGCGATTGAGAACGGCATGAATGTGTTCGCGGCTCTGGCCGTTCTGGCGCTGCTGATCGTGGTTCACGAGGCCGGTCATTTCCTCGCCGCCACCCTGCAGGGGATCCGGGTCAGCGGCTTTTCGATCGGCTTCGGCCCGGCACTGATCAAACGCCAGCGGCGCGGAGTCACCTACGCGATTCGTGCCCTGCCCCTGGGGGGATTCGTCGCCTTCCCGGATGACGATGAGGACAGCACGATCCCGGCCGATGACCCGGACCTGCTGCGCAACCGCCCCATCCCGCAGCGAGCCCTCGTGATTGCCGCGGGAGTACTGGCCAACCTGCTGCTGGCTCTCGTGGTCATGTTTGGACAGGCTGCCCTGGTTGGGTTGCCTGCGGCACCAGACCCTGGGGTGCTGGTGGTGGCGGTTCAACCGGGAGGAGCCGCTGATCGCGCTGGGCTGACCCCAGGTGATCGTGTCCTCAGCTTGGAGGGAGACCGTCTTTCGGCAGGCCAGGAGGGCGTCAGATCCATGGTGGAGACGATCAAAAGCTCTCCCGATCAGACGCTCAAGCTCCAGCGCGAGCGGGATCAGCGATTGGAGGTGATCAGCATGACGCCGCTCAACCAACAAGGGCAGGGACGCATCGGCGCCCAGCTTCAAATGAACCTGAGCGGGGAAGCCAGAACAGCAGCCAACCCAGGAGAGTTGATCAGCTACACCCTCGGGGAATTTCAGAACCTGCTGAAGCAGACGGTGGCGGGTTATGGCGGCCTGATCACCAACTTCCGGGCCACCGCGAGTCAGGTGAGTGGTCCGGTGAAGATCGTGGAAATGGGGGCCCAGCTCAGTGAGCAGGGAGGTTCAGGCCTTGTGCTGTTCATGGCGCTGATCTCGATCAATCTGGCGGTGCTGAACGCCCTGCCTCTGCCGCTGCTGGACGGTGGACAGATGCTGCTCCTGATGATTGAGGCCATCCGGGGTCGCCCGGTGCCCGAGCGTCTGCAGCTGGCGGTGGCTCAATCGGGTTTCCTGTTGATCGTTGGATTGACCTTGGTACTGATCGTGCGGGACACCAGCCAGTTGTCCGTGGTTCAGCAGCTGATGGGAGGTCGCTAATGACAGAGCGACCCGCCATGTAAACTCCTTGGTTCGTCCTACCGCCGCTCCAGAGCTGCATGGCTAAGAAGTCGATGATCGCCCGCGACGTCAAGCGCAAGAAGATGGCCGAGCGATATGCGGCCAAGCGTGCAGCGCTGATGGCGGCGTTCAATGCAGCGGACGATCCCATGGATCGTCTGGAGATTCATCGCAAGATTCAGGCGCTGCCCAGGAACAGTGCCCCCAGCCGCATCCGCAATCGTTGCTGGGCCACAGGCAAACCCCGTGGCTACTACCGCGACTTCGGCCTCTGCCGTAACCAGCTGCGCGAGCGGGCCCACAAAGGCGAACTTCCCGGCGTTGTGAAGTCCAGCTGGTGAGATCCGCTGTTGACCCAACAGCATGAATGGTTCTGCAAAGGGAGCTTCGGCTCCCTTTTTTGATGCGCGGATGCGGTGAAATGTCAAACTATCCGTTGACAAGTGGACATAAACCGTCGTGCAAGGACAAACCCAGTCGATCTCCTTTGATGGACGCGAGATTCGACTGACCACCGGACGTTTTGCCCCCCAGGCGGGCGGATCCGTTCTTGTTGAATGCGGCGACACCGCCGTCCTGGTGACCGCCACCCGCTCCGGCGGACGGGAGGGCATCGATTTTCTGCCTCTGATCTGCGATTACGAGGAGCGGCTCTACGCCGCTGGTCGGATCCCCGGCAGCTACCAGCGGCGTGAAGGTCGCCCCCCCGAGCGGGCCACCCTCACTGCCCGTCTGATTGACCGGCCGATGCGGCCCCTGTTCCCAGGCTGGCTGCGGGATGACCTTCAGGTGGTCGCCACCTGTCTCTCCCTGGACGAACGTGTCCCGGCGGATGTGCTGGCCGTGACCGGTGCCTCCATCGCCACGCTGCTGGCGGGCATTCCCTTCAACGGACCGATGGCAGCCGTGCGGGTGGGCCTGCTCGGCGATGACTTCGTGCTCAACCCGAGTTACCGCGAAATTGAACGCGGGGACCTCGATCTGATCGTCGCTGGCACCCCGGATGGTGTGGTGATGGTGGAGGCCGGTGGCAACCAGCTACCCGAACAGGATGTGATCGAAGCGATCGACTTCGGTTACGAAGCGATCTGCGAATTGATCAAAGCCCAGGAGCAACTGCTGAAGGATCTGGGCATCGAACAGGTGAAGCCGGAGACCCCCAAGCAGGACACCACAGTGCCGGCTTACCTGGAGAAGCAGTGCACCAAGGCGATCAGCGAGGTGCTCAAGAAATTCGACCAGACCAAGGATGAGCGCGACAAGGCCCTCGATGCCATCAAGGCGGAAGCCGCTGAAGCCATCGCCGGCCTGAAGGAGGACGATGCCATCCGTGTTGCCACCGCCTCCAATTCGAAGCTGCTCGGTAACAGCTTCAAAGCGCTGACCAAAACCCTGATGCGCCAGCAGATCCTCAAAGACGGCAAGCGAGTGGACGGTCGCGCCCTGGATGAGGTGCGGGCCATCAGTGCCTTGGCTGGGGTCCTCCCTCGACGGGTCCATGGTTCCGGCCTGTTCCAGCGTGGTCTCACCCAGGTGCTCTCCACCGCCACCCTGGGCACACCCAGCGATGCCCAGGAGATGGATGACCTCCATCCCAGCACCGAGAAGCTGTACCTGCACCACTACAACTTCCCGCCTTATTCCGTCGGCGAAACCCGACCGATGCGCTCCCCCGGACGCCGCGAAATTGGTCATGGCGCCCTGGCCGAGCGGGCCATCCTGCCGGTGCTTCCCGCCAAAGACACCTTCCCTTACGTGGTGCGGGTGGTGAGTGAAGTGCTCAGTTCCAACGGTTCCACCTCGATGGGCTCCGTCTGCGGCAGCACCCTGTCGCTGATGGATGCCGGCGTTCCCCTCAAGGCACCGGTGAGCGGTGCGGCCATGGGCTTGATCAAGGAGGGCGATGACATCCGCATCCTCACGGACATCCAGGGAATCGAGGATTTCCTCGGCGACATGGATTTCAAAGTCGCTGGCAGCGAGAAGGGCATCACGGCCCTGCAGATGGACATGAAGATCACCGGTCTGCCGGTGAAAACGATCGCCGAGGCGATCAACCAGGCCCGTCCAGCCCGTCTGCACATCCTTGAGAAGATGCTGGAGGCGATCGACACACCACGCGAAGGCCTGTCCCCCCATGCTCCGCGCCTGCTGAGCTTCCGGATCGATCCCGAGCTGATCGGCACGGTGATCGGTCCCGGTGGCCGCACGATCAAAGGCATCACCGAGCGCACCAACACCAAGATCGACATCGAGGACAGCGGCATCGTCACCATCGCCTCCCATGACGGTGCGGCGGCCGATGAAGCTCAGAAGATCATCGAAGGCCTCACCCGCAAGGTGAATGAAGGCGAGGTGTTCTCCGGATCGATCACCCGGATCATCCCCATCGGTGCCTTCGTCGAGATCCTGCCTGGCAAGGAAGGCATGATCCACATTTCTCAACTCTCCGAAGCCAGGGTGGAGAAGGTGGAGGACGTCGTGAAGGTGGGTGACGAGGTCACCGTGCGTGTTCGGGAAATCGACAACCGCGGCCGGATCAACCTCACCCTGCGGGGCGTGCCCCAGAGCGGCGACGGTGCCGGGGAGGAGCCTCAGCCCACCCCGGTGGCACCGCTGAGCTGATCACACCTGAAAGCCGGGATCGATCTCGGCCATCGCCCGCGTCGCACGCTCTCCGAGCTCGGCGTGGGCTTTTCCATGGCTGGCGATCAGGCAACCGGCCTGACGCACATCGCCAGTGTTGTAAGCGAGGTCCGTCTGATCAGCGTGCGTGAAGCGTCCACCGGCCGCCAGCAACACGGCCTCAGGGGCCGCCATGTCCCAATCCTTGGGGGCACTGCGTCCGGATAGGGAGACGTAGAGGTCGGTTTCGCCTCGCAGGATGGTGGCGACCTTGTAACCAACGCTGCCCACTGCCTTGGAACCGCCAAGCTCGAGGGCGTCAATCAGCTTCACCAGACGGTCGTCGCGGTGGCTGCGGCTAGCCACCAGGATCAGATCCGAAACGGTGGTTCTGTCGCTGAAGCGAACGGGCGAGCGCTCACCCTGACGGTCCTCGCACCAGGCGCCCTCGCCGACGATGCCGATCCAAAGCTCATCGGCCTCAGGCAACAGCACCACCCCCAGCACGGGACGTTGCCCCCGCACCAGTGCCAGATGAACGGCGTATTCGCCTGTGCCCTGGAGGAAATCCTTGGTGCCGTCCAAGGGATCCAGGATCCAGAGCCACTCCGCCTGCAGCGGTTGGCCTTCCGTGAGCTGCTCCTTGGCCGTTTCTTCACTGAGCAGGGTCCAGTCAGCCTTGGGAAACGCAGCTGACAAGCCATCCAGCAGCCATTGGTTCACGGCCAGATCAGCAGCAGACACAGGGCCTTCACCGCCATCGTCGACGCTGAGAGCCTTGGGGAATCCGTGGGGAGGCTGCTCGCCGCGGGCATAGGCCCTGAGGATGTCGGCAGCCCCCCAGCTGAGGCGACGGAGTTCCGACAACAGAACGTCCTGGTTGACGCCGGCAGGCAGGACGGCAGGGCTTGGCATCATGATCAGAACAGGCGCTGGCCATTGTGATGCAGCGGGACGAGCC